>Ga0190338_1000103_pt1 | contig 15891 bp, 13 predicted proteins | sample 4872041112_MG_FD_163434 | JGI IMG/M metagenome (GOLD analysis project Ga0190338, IMG submission 163434) | Hydrothermal vent sediment bacterial communities from Southern Trench, Guaymas Basin, Mexico - 4872-04-11-12_MG | ecosystem: Environmental > Aquatic > Marine > Hydrothermal vents > Sediment ... | reverse complement strand
TTCCTTATGTTTCTCGAATTTTATTACCGGAGGGGATGGGTATCTTCGCCTTTGCCAGTTCAATTGTCCGCTACTTTTTTCTTTTAGCTATGTTAGGCATAGCACTTTATGGTAATAGAGCCGTTGCCTATACTCGCCACGACGAATATGCTGTTAGCAAAACCTTTTGGGAAATATTTTTTATAAAACTTATTACTTCTTCTTTCTCCATAACCCTTTACTTATTATTAATACAAAGGGCTGACTTTGCAAATAACATTGTGTTTTTATTTTTTACACTAACCTTATTCACAGCAGCTATCGATATCTCATGGCTATTTACAGGGTTTGAAGATTTCAAAAGAATAGCCTTCAGAACAATTCTAACAAGAATCCTGAGCTTAATACTTATTCTATGTCTTATAAAAAAAAGAGAACATGTGGGATTGTATGTATTAATAAATACGGGCAGCAATTTTCTGGGACAGGCTATTCTCTGGAGTTATGTAACCAGATATGTCAAATTTATAAAGCCAACTTTAAAAGGAATTCTTTATCATTTAAAAGGTACCTTTCAACTATTTGTTCCTCAAATTGCCACGGAAATATATACAGCATTGGATAGAACAATGTTAGGTTTACTTTCGGAAAGTTTCCAGGTGGGGATTTACGCAATGCCTCAAAGGCTTGTCAGAGTCTCTTTGACCATTGCCACCTCGTTTAATGTAGTGATGAGGCCAAGAATGTCCAATTTAGTAGCTACTCATAATTTTGAGACATTTAAGGCATACATTAAAATGTCTTTCCAGTTTATTAGTTATTTTTCGTTTCTTATAGCTTTCGGGCTATATGCTGTTTCTCCTGAATTTATCCCGCTGTTTTTCGGCAAAGAATTTATTCATGCAATTACTGTTGCAAAAGTGATAAGTCCCATCATAATTCTATTTTCCTGGTCTTCACTACTAGGAAACCAAGTACTCATCCCAATGGGTAAAGACAGCTGGTATACCTTGTCCATTGGCACAGGCGCTATAATTAATTTCCTCTTTAACCTATTACTGATCCCTGTATACGGCGCACTTGGAGCTGCAATAGCCTCTGTAATAGCTGAAGCCTGCGTCATGTTCTCACAGCTTCTATTGGTAAACAGAATATTTAAAGTAAGAAATTTTTTCGGGGAAATATGGAAAAATCTTCTTGGCGGAGGCATAATGGCAATAGCTATAAGACTTTTTGCATTATTGCCTATAGGTATCTTTTTTAAGGTCTTGGTAGAGCTAATAGTAGGGGCATTTACCTATGTCTTTGTAGAAACTGTCTTAAAAACAGAAATCAATATCTTAATGATTCGCAAAATAAAGAGTACTCTCCGGGCTTATCTTAAACGTAAAAGCTGAGAAACTTGAATTAAAAAAGGTAATAAGTTATTATTGGAGAAACGTGGTAAGGAGGCAGGTAATGCTTAATATAGTGTTGCTTTTAATACCTTTATCTTTAGCATCTTCTTCAAAAGCAGCGGAAAGCAAATTCACCCATGATGTAGCCATAGATTCTGTGGTAAGCCCGATTGGTATTGTAAAGAAAGATTCTACCATTATACCAGAAGTTATCGTAACGAATAACGGCACATCAATTGAATCTTTTGATGTTATATTTGAAATTAATCATCTTGGTAATGATTTTTATAAAGATACTGTTACTGTTATGGATCTTTCACCTGGAGAAACAACACATGTATATTTTGACCCCTTTATTCCATACTTTTCCAGCTCAGCATGGAGCATATTTACTTATACTGCTCTTTCGGTTGATGAAAACACATCAAATGATGCAGTTTTCCGATACCAAATAGTCGCAGACTATGTGATTCATTTCGATTCCTCAAACGGTGGATTCACACCTGACCCCCCTGCTGGAGGATGGGAATGGGGAACTCCTACTTACGGACCAGCACAGGTTGTATCTGGTGAAAATGCATGGGGTACAGTCCTTGATGGAAATTACGCGGACCTTTCTGACCTGACTCTCTATTCCATCTCATTTTATGCAGAATACGATAATCCTGAACTTGTATTTTGCAATTGGTATAATACAGAAGAAAATGTAGATGGAGGAAATGTGAAAATTTCTATCGATGGAGGTAATACCTGGTCTCTAATTCAACCTACTAACGGATACCCATGTAATTCTGTAGCAGCACTCGGAGATCTACCTGGTTATTCCGGTATCAGTGGAGGATGGGAATATGCATTTTTCAGTCTTGATGGGATAGCTCAAGGAACTTATTTCAAAATTCGATTTCACTTCGCCTCTGATACCAGTGGAAGCTTCCCTGGATGGTTTATAGATGACATTGGGCTTATCAATGCCACTGTCCCTGTAGAAGAAGATTCGAAGAATAGGGCCAGTAATATTGAGTTGTCTTTTAATACGATATATATTGAACGAGATAGGTTACATATATATTTTGAAATTCACAGAAAGGAGAATATAACAATTACCATGTACAACGGAGTTGGTAGAGTAATTAAAGAGATTCCCTCAGGAACAGTAGGTCCTGGAGCACATAAATCGTCAATTAAAGTGGGAGATTTAAGGAATGGACTATATTTTCTTACTGTAAAGGTTGGAGATGTTTTAATTTCAAGAAAAGTTCTAATTTTAAAATAATGTTTTTAATGCAAAAGTAAAAAACTTCTAATTATTATTGAGAATATGATATGTGTAATTTCTGATGCGCATTTTGGAGTTGATAAAGCAGATAAAATCAGGCAAGCACGATTTTCTGACTTGTTGAAGGGGAAAATAATAAACTGCGATGTTCTCGTCCTGCTCGGCGATATTTTCGATTTCTGGGTCGAGTATCACTATCTTATAAGGAGGGATTATTTTGATATTCTGTGTTTGCTCAAAGAAATTGCTCAGGAGAAGAGAGTATATTTTGTAAGTGGTAATCACGACTTCTTTCGTCTCAAATTCTTTGAAGAAATCGGAATTAAAGTCAATAAATACGGTTTTTCTCTTGAAATCAATAAACATAAAATATTCTTTACCCATGGAGATACACTATATTTATCTGGTAAACTAACAAGATTTATACTAGACAACCCCCTGTCCAATTTCTTCTTTAGACTTGTACATCCCGAACTGGGAATTTTCCTTGCAAAATCTTTTTCGAAGCTATCCAGATTGAGAACCGGCAAGATGGAACCTCCAGACGATATGCCCGGTTATATTTCCAAACAGCTAAAAAACTATGACGTGGTAATCACGGGACATTTGCATTACCCCATGATAAAACTTTACCAAAATAAAATTTATGCTAATCCTGGCGAGTGGATAGCAGATTTTACATACCTAATTTTAGACAACGATTACATTGCACTTTATCAATATCCTGATGTTTTGATAAAAAAAGTTGAATACTGTAAAATAAACCCATGAAAAAAACCACTCTTATAATAATTCTTGTATCAGTGAGTGTATTTCTTTATTTTGTCATACTTTTCCCACTTACACTCCGTAGCCTAAGGCCGAAAATTGGTGTTGTTAAAATTCAGGGTGGAATATACTCTTCAGAGAAATATGTAAACTGGATAAAGAAACTAAAAGAAAATTCTCAGGTGAAAGGAATTCTTCTTGTTGTGAATTCTCCTGGTGGTGGAGTGGTGGCCTCTGACGAAATATATAATGTTCTCATGGATTTTAAGAAGACAGGAAGACCCCTTGTGGCATATTTTGGAAGTATTGCTGCTTCAGGAGGATATTACGTAGGCTGTGCTGCCGATGTGATCGTTTCAAATCCTAACACTATAACAGGTTCTATAGGTGTAATAGCAGAATTTCCCGTGGTGAAAAATCTTTTGAAAAAAATTGGCGTGGACTTTATTGTAATAAAATCCCGGGACAAAAAAGATCTGGGCTCTCCATGGAGGGAAATGACAAGGGAAGAGAAAAAAATCATCAAATCACTTATTGATGAAACCTACAAAAACTTTCTTAAAATTGTGTCAGAGTCTAGAAACATCCCGATGGATTCTCTTTACAAAATTGCAGACGGAAGAATTTTTTCAGGTAGACAGGCATTGAAATACGGACTAGTGGATACCTTAGGAACCATAGATACAGCTATTGAAATCCTTAAACAAAAAGCAAAGATCAAAGGCAAGCCTATGTTTCTTGAACCTCGAAAGAGGCTTTCTCTTCTTTCCCTAATTACTGGAGAGGAAACAAAAATAAGCGACATTAAACTTGATTACAGGATGGTGCTACCATGATTGAAAGATACCTCACTCCTGAAATGAAAGAGATATTCAGCGAAGAAAACAAATACAGGAAATGGATCACTGTAGAGATAGCTGCACTTGAGGTTTTAGAAGGAGAAGGTATTATAGAGTCAGGAGTTACACAGAAAATTAAGGAATATCTTGAAGAGCTAAATATAAGGGAATTTACCCAGAGAGCAAAGGAGATTGAGAGAGAGGTTGAACACGATGTTATTGCCTTTTTAATAGCTCTTGAGGAGATAGTCGGCAACGCAGGAAGATACATACATTTCGGCCTCACATCCAGCGACGTTGTGGACACTGCCAATGCTCTGATTCTCAAAGAAGGAGTGGAAGTTCTACTTAAAGAGCTGGAATTATTAATTAAAGCCGTGGAGAGTAAGGCACTGGAATACAAGGCGCAACTTATTATGGGAAGAACACACGGGGTGTACGCAGAACCCACGAGTTTAGGTCTCAAATTTCTCTATTTTTATTCCGAATTAAACCGCTGTAGAGAACGCTTAACCCGAGCCCTCTCCACCATTTCACATGGGAAAATATCAGGGGCTGTTGGAAATTATGCCTATTTATCCCCTGAAGTCGAAGAGAAGATACTGGAAAGGCTTGGTTTAACCCCTGAACCCATTTCCACCCAGATAATTCCACGGGATAGACATGCTTTTCTGATCACTCAGATTGCAATAACCGGAGCATCTCTGGAACGTTTTGCCACTGAAATTAGGCTACTTCAGAGAACCGAAGTGAAAGAGCTGGAAGAACCCTTTACTAAGGGGCAGAGAGGCTCCTCAGCAATGCCTCATAAAAGGAACCCAATAAGATCTGAGAGAATATGCGGCCTGGCGAGACTTTTGAGAGGATATAGTGTTACTGCCTCAGAAAATATAGCACTTTGGCACGAGCGTGATATTTCACACTCATCAGCAGAGAGATTTATCTTCGTGGATAGTATTTCGGTACTTCATTATATGCTCAGACTTATGCGATATATAATAGAAAATCTCACTGTGAATACTGAAATCATTATGAAAAATATGGAAAAATATGGAAAATTTTACTACTCACAGGCTTTACTTCTGGAACTTGTAAAAAAGGGAGTCCCAAGAAAGGATGCATATGCGTGGGTAAAGGAGTGTGCACACACCGCCATGGACGAGAATCTTGATTTTCAAAAAGTGGTATCAGAACATCCTGAGATAAGGCAACACTTAACCAACGAAGAAATCGAGAAAATATTCAGTAAAGATTTTCTTATTAACTTGAATAAAATCTACAAGAGATTTGGTTTAAGTTAACTTCAAATTAGGGTTAGCTCCCAGTGTAAAAGGTGATTTTTCTCCTTTCTTTAATTTAAACATACCTACAGCACCGATCATTGCAGCGTTGTCAATGGTAAACTGAGGCTCAGGGAAATAAACCTCGGAATTCCTGAACTCCTTATTAAAAACCTCCTTCAACCTTGAATTCATGGATACGCCACCAACAACGGCGAGTTTTTCGCATTTCAATTCCTCCATAGCAATTCTCGTTTTTTCAAGGAGTATATCCACAACGGCCTCTTGAAAGGATGCTGCAATATCTGAGATATGTGCTTCAATAAATTCCCTGCTCTGTTTTCTCAGATAGTATAAAACTGCTGTTTTCAGACCACTGAAGCTGAAATCGTATCCCTTTGTACGTGCTCTCGGAAACCTAACAAAATCTTTTCTGCCCTCTCTGGCAAGTCTGTCTATATGAGGACCACCGGGATATGGCAGGCCCAGCATTTTCGCAACCTTATCAAAGGCCTCCCCTGCTGCATCATCCAGAGTCCCTCCAAGATATTTATATCGACCATAATCCTCCATGTAAATAAGTTCAGTATGACCCCCACTCACTAGCAAAAAAAGTAGAGGTGGTGCAAGATTCTTCCGATTTAAAAAGATGGAAAACAGATGACCTTCAAGGTGATTCACGCCTATAAAGGGAAGCTGTAGTACCTGTGCGAGTGTCTTTCCAAATACAAGCCCTACAAGTAAAGAACCTATCAATCCTGGTCCATAAGTTACTGCAATACCGTCAATATCCTGGATACTAAGGGAGGCATCCTCCAAGGCTTTTCTCACCACAGGGAGTATAAGCTTCGTATGAACTCTAGAGGCAATTTCAGGAACCACCCCTCCAAAGACAGAATGCTCCACATGGGTCTTAGTCACATTGGATAGAACCTCAAAATTTTCGCCTATACAGGCTGCTGCTGTTTCATCGCAGGATGTTTCTATGGCAAGTATTTTCATCTTTTTAAGATTATCCACCTATCAATATATCCAGCCCTTTTTAATTTAATTTCTCTGTATTTTACATATTCATCTCCTGGCTGAATATCAGTGTCCTTCAGTATACTGATATCACTGAATTCCAGAGAATTTCTTCTTTTTACTGTCTTAGCACTGTAATTAAATTCGTCACTGATTTCATTAAAGTTTCCGGGATATGTTTTTAAAGTGAACCCTCTTGGAAAATAAAGTTTAATTATATGCTTCTCCATACTGAGATGATCATGGTATACGGGATACATCCTCTCTGGCTGAGCCACATCCTGAACCCCATATTTAAGCCCAGGAATTTTAAAAAGAAGGAAATCCCCAGCTTTTATTGCGTAGGAGGGAATATAATATTCGATCTTCAGGCTTAGATATTTATCAAAATTTTCAAATGAATTGAATTTGAAATCCACAAGTCTTGCTCTGGGGTCGATAACCGAAATCATACGCTCAACCTCTTTCCTCAGCTCCTGTGGTTTTAATCTTTTTAAACCTCTCACAGCCCTTTCGTATACACCTCTGTATTCCCTTTCTTCATTGATATACACAGTACCAACTGAATCTATCCTAACAGTTCTCCTAACAGTTACAACTTCTTGATCCGGAGGCAAGAGTGGAATTTCAACTCGCTTCAGTCCAAATACATCAAATCCAATAGTGCCCTGGTATCTCGGACTAATATATCCAAACCTCTGAAATTCATCTTCTGGATTTAAATATATGGAGTCTACCTGTACCACTGCACCAGCATAAAAGAGGGGGGTGAAGGGGGTTATATCATCTGGCCCTCTATTTTTATCCGGTACAAGTATAAGTGTTGATTTAATACCAAGCCTTTTAAAAATAGAATAAAGCAAAAAGGCTTTATCAAATGAATTGGCAACTCTATTAGTAATTATTTCATCGGGCATATGGGGGTAAGGAGAATAATCACTCAGAGGAATATCCACAAACCTTATCTTTTGGGTGACATAATAAAAACAACTCTTAAGAGTATCCTCCAGATTATCATTTGATTTTAGTTCCTCCTTTAGAATGGAGGGTAGTTTATCTAATCTGGAAAGAGTAAGAAGGGAATCTCTATAGCTCACTGAATCAACGTGCTGGAAGAAAATGGCAGATGGTATCACCTTGGCAATAGGGGGCATGGAAGGTTCCTCTACCACCCCAGGCCAGTTTCTAAAAATTATTTTGTAGGCTTTCTTACCCTCTTCACTTTGCTGAGGTCCTGCTATCTCGAATTTTGCATGGGAAACAAATAGATTTATCTTCTCACCATCAGGATATTTTAAATTCACAGTTGACTTTATAACAGGTTCTTTGTCTCCAAAATAAACCTTGTAATATAGTGGATTCTCGTATGTTCTCCTTGATATAATAGAGTATTTGAAATCCAGCATATTGCCCGGCTTCGCCTCGGGCATTGCAAATTTCCTTTCATGGAGTCTATTATACAGAGGAATTCTTGCATATACAGCTGCATCCTGAATGGCTATATCCTTGATGTGATAGATGAAACCGTCCCGGGAGATAGTCCTTCCGAAATCGAGAGAAGGGATATCTAAATCTTTTTTGTAATAAAAAGTATTGTTCCCTCCTTCCTCTCCTCTTTTGTTTAAAATCTTTCTAATGACTCTTTGAGAAAATCGATATGTCCCCTCCCTTGCTTCTATATCTGTAACCTTCAATATATCCACATAGCCAGCATAGGAATAGGAGGATACATCCTCCATAAGGGCATTCTTTAAAGTAGAATCGCTGATATCCTTGGTAGTTTTCCACCAGTATCCCTCCCTTCTTTTCTGTATATCAATTGCCTGAATGCTGTCCAATGGTATAGTCACAGTTTCTCCTTCTCTGGTTACAAATATCACCTGATTTTCTCGGATTTCCTTAAGCGTACCATCATACTCCTCTCCATTTCTGAGATAGAGCATGTCTCCCCGATATGGCAGTCTCCTTACTTCCTTGACAGTACTTCTTTTGGCACAACCAGAAAGACCAAACACAAAAATTAGCATAAATATCCATGGCCTTTTCATTGTTTACCTCCTTCAAAAAGAATAGGTTGCTTTATGAAACTCTGCAGGGATTCAATCTCATCTTTATAGTCTCTGTAGTCATCTACAGGTATTATTCTATCCCATCTTCTAAACGTATCTTCAAAACTAATTATATTGCCCGTGACTGAAAAACGGGCTGAATAGGAAGCATGTTCGCCATTCAGATGAACAGAATCAGGCACGAAGACCAGTTTCATAGAAATGGGAAATGTTATCTCCATATAATTCCTTATGCCCTGGGAAGTTTGGTATACTAAATCGTACTGCCTCCTTTCAAGAGAAAGCTCCGGGAATGTATATCTCTCTTCAATTTCCGGTAACTTAAAAATCAGCAAATCCCCAGATCTTTCAAGATAATTATCAATTCTGTATTCAATGAGCATCTCAAAGGGCTTAAATAGATTATTTAAATTTTTAAGTTCATACTTAATGAGTCTGGCATTGGGATGGACTCTTTTTATCATTGAATTCATAATTACATTACGTTCCTCTTCCTTTTTACTGTTCCAGAAATATCTTAGTCTAGTTTCATAATAACCAGTGTAGGTGGAGTGAAATTTAATGTAGATCCCTCCGGTAGTATCTATATTTATCGTATATTCATAATTTCTCATATTCTGCTCAGGAGGTGGAACGGGAATAAATTCTATCCTTTTGAGCTGAGCATTGACTGCATAAACCCCGTGATCACCAGCCCAGAAGGAAGGATAACGAGAGTAATATCCTGTGGCATCCAGGAATAGTTTCGTTCCATCCCTTTTTATAATCTCAGTTATAGCATGGTTCCCATAAAAAGAGGGAATCTCCTTAACCAGCATACCAGCATCGTTGGTATTAATATAAACAGGATAAGCTTTAATTCCAACAGCCCTCAAGAGGGTAGAAAACAGAATAGATTTATCTGTACAATCCCCAAATCCATTTTCCAGGGTTACCTCTGCAGGGTGTCCGGAAACTCCACTAGAAGCTCCTCCTTTTATAGAGATATATCTTATCTTCTGCTGGACCCAGTAATAGATCCTGGCAATGGAATCATCTTCACTTTTTGCATCCTTCACGAGAGAATCTGCAAGTGCTTTGATTTTAGGCGTAATCCGCATTCTTCTTATCTGAAAATTTGCGTACCAGTCAAATAGGTAATCCCAAGACTCAAGATTTGACGAAACAAGTCTTGGAAGTACATCCACTACTGGAGGCATCAGAGGCTCCTTTACAAATGGTTCAACTTTCCACGCAGTGAAATCATAGATCACACAAGTATCTGCTTCGGTGATTTTCTTCTTCACCATATGAGCATTCAGGAGCTTGTAATTTAGTTTCATCCCCTTAGGTAAGACTATTTTATAATGTGAGTAATAAACCGGCTGCTCTCCTCCAAAGAACCAACCTGGAGTGAATACGGCTTTATCCCAAGGATTGAAAATATGCACTTCATAAATGTACTCCACTATGTCTCCAGGGGAGACCTCCGGGAAATCAAAGGTCAGTGTTTTTCCTTGCTGGAAGTATACAAATTGGCTTCTGGGTTTACTAATTTTAAAATTCCGGGGATTAACTTCTATGGTTCTTCCATCCGGTTTTATGGTCCTTGCCATTATAATCCGAACGTTCTCCAGTTCATCGTTAAAATATAAAGAAAATCTTGCCCAGCTCATCGTCTCATTGGAAAGGATAAGTCCCTGAAAGTGATATCGGTAGGTTCTTGTACTGTCTTTATGGAAAATGTTTATACCATCATCTAAGAGAACAATGCCCTGGGCATTTGGGAATACCTTCCTTGCTCTTTCTGACTCACTGAGTATTTTCTTTACATCGGAAGAAATCTCTAATTTCTTTGCTCCCCTTTCTTCTTCCTCAAATACAATTCTCCTCACAGAATCCCTTGCTATTTCTCCTCCATCAAATATAATCTTATCATCTCTATAATCAATCTTCTTGGTATTTATAACCCTTCCAGACCTGAGCTCAATTCTATGACCATCTACTAATCCTGTAAAGAATAGAAGAAACAATATTATAAAACGCCTCATTATTTTACCTCCTGAAATTTACACAATTTTAACTCCCATATAACGAACTAACAAACTACATTTAAAGCCTTTTAATTACACCGTAGATATCACTTCCAAAATGAAAAAGTAACGGTGGTTCATCTTCCCACATATTTTTAAAATATCTGCTATCAGCTTCAGCGTGTATAATCTTGCCTGTGATAATGTAGTGGTCCCCTGCTTCAAAATACGCATGAAGCTGACATTCCAGATATGCGACACTATTTGAGACTCTAGGGGTGGATATCTTCTTGGAATCTTCCAACCCGATATGGAACTTGCTGATTTTGTCCACTTCCCAACCGGAAATAGACCCACATTTTTTCACAATCTCTTTTTGTTGAATTTGTGGGATATTAACCACAAATTCTTTGGTTTTAAGTATATTATGTGTGGTTTTGTGCCTTGTTTGTAGGGCTACAGCAATTAAGGGAGGGTCAATGGATACAGGCATGATCCATGCCACTGTGCAGATATTTGCCCTATTATTATCATCTACACTTGAGATTAAAGCTACAAGTTTAGGATGGATAATTCTGTAACTATATTTGTTTACTTCCTTAAACATCTCTTTCCCTCCTATTTTCCAATACAAAAATCTTTGAAAATCGAGCTCAGTATTTCCTCCGGTATGTTCTCTATACCGAATATCTCATTTAGTTTTCTGAGGCTCATACTTACATGAAAGGATATAAGGTCAAGTGGTATTTCTCCAAGACCTTGGATTGTGGATGCAATTTCTTGGCCTGCTTCTATAAGTAAAGCCCGTTCTCTCTGGGATAGAGCAAATTCACCCCCCATTTCTACATTTTGATGGATATCTTCCTTTATCCCCGTTTCGAGTTCTTCCAGTCCCTCCCCTGTAATACACGAAATCAGGTAAGTTTTGAATCTATCAGCATTTTTTAGTTTTGAAAGGTCTACTTTGATCCCAAGGTCTATCTTGTTAAGTACCAGAATCCTTTCACCCTCCAAAAGATTCCACAGATTAATATCATCCTCATCGATTTCCTGTGATGCATCGATTACAAAAAGAACTAAATGCGCCGATGTTGCAACCCTTTTAGCTCGTTCTATACCTATGCTTTCAATTAATTCTCTTGTCTCTCTTATCCCTGCAGTATCATGAAGCTTTACAGGCACACCCTCTATTATTATCTCTTCGGATATAACATCCCTTGTAGTTCCTGCATAGGGTGTAACTATAGCTCTCTCATATCTAAGGAGTTTGTTGAAGAGTGTGGATTTCCCCACATTAGGCTTACCTACTATGGCAATTTCTATACCCTCAAAATAGAGGGCTCCTCTTTCTCCCTCTTCCACATATTTATCAATCAGATTTTTAACATATACAAGCTCTTCTTTGAGTTTTGTCTCATCAAGAGGCGGCACATCTTCCTCAAACTCCACTCTTGCTTCTATTTCCTTCAGAAGATAAAAAAGCTTATCTCTGAGTTCCTCTAGTCTTCTTGAAAGTTTCCCTCTTAATTTTTCCAGAGCAATTCTTACACCTCTTCTGGACCTTGCTTCTATCAAGTCCAACACAGATCTGGCCTGTATGAGGTCTAACTTACCATTGAGGAAAGCACGCTTAGTGAACTCTCCAGGCTCAGCCAATCTTGCCCCTTGTTTAATAAGCAATTCTAATATCAGCTTGGGTACTAACCGCCCTCCGTGAACGGATATTTCAACAACATCTTCTCCTGTATAGGAGTGTGGAGCTTTCATAAAGGAGATAACTGCTTCATCCAAGATTTCATCTTTATCTGGGTCCTTTATAAAAGAATGAAATAAGGTATTGGGCTTAAATTTATTAGCTTTAACTGGAGGATAAAGAATTTTAGCGACAATATTTACGGCATCAGGGCCACTCACCCTGAGTACTGCAATTCCCCCTATACCAGGGGGTGTGGATATTGCACATATAGTGTCTCTCACTACTTGGGTGCTATGACAAGGACCTGGTTTTCGCCCTTGCCAGTAGTATAATATCTAATACCTTTTTCTTTTCTCAATGCTTCTTTTACTATTCTCAAATCTTCTTCAGGGAGAGGGTCAAACCTCATTTCTCTGCCCATTTCCTTAACTCTTTTTGCCACAGCAATAGCTTTGTTAATCAGAAAACGCTTCTTTCTCTCCTTATACCCACCAATATCAAGAATTATATTCACCTGGGGATTTCTCCTTTTTATAAGAAGATTCAACAGATAACCGAACTGTTCCAGTGTTCTTCCCCCTCTTCCTATAAGTAGTTTGTCGTAACCTGCTCTTGGTGTTAGATTTACATAATATTTATTGCCTCGCGGAATTACATCTATTTCTACAGTAGCTCCGAGAAAATTAAAAAACTTCTGTATAGTTTCTTCAATCAAATCGAGTTCTTCAAGCTTAAGAAAAATGCGAACCTTTGCGGGCTTATCACCAAGCCCATCATTTAAAACAATAAATCTCAATTTTTCTTTATCAATACCTGTTTCTTCCATAGCTTTTTCAATCGCTTCTTCTACTGTCTTAGCTTCCACATCTACAAAACGCTTTTCAGTCATGTCTTACCTCCAGTCTCTTGATTAAAAGCATCTCTAAAACGCCCAAAACATTAAACGTAAGCCAGTAAAGAACAATCCCCGAAGGGAATGAAAGAAATATCAAAGTCAGAAATATGGGCATAAAATACGCAAACATTTTACTCTGGGGGTCTTTTGCGGTCCCCTGAACTCTCGATAGTAAGATACTTGTAAGGCCCATCAAGATTGGCAAGATATAGTACGGGTCTTTGGCAGAAAGGTCCTCTATCCAGAATATAAAGGGTGCACCTCTTAAATCAATAGTGGTTCGTAAGATCTGGTAAAGGGCCCAGAATATAGGCAATTGAACAATAAGGGTAAGACATCCTGAAAATGGATTAACCTTGTATTTTTTATAAAGCTCCATCATCTCTTTTTGGAGTTTCTGAGGATCATTTTTGTATATCTTCTGTAGGGCATCGATTTTGGGTTTTAGCTCCTGCATTCTTTTCATGGAAGATATACTTTTTCTGGAAAGAGGGAAGAAAACTATTTTCATCATGAGAGCAAATATAACAAGAATCCATCCATAGTTGGGAATAAAAGAATGCAAAAATCTCAAAAGATACAGTATACCCATGGAAAATGGACGAATGAGGAAGAACCCAAATTCATAGACAGATGAGAGGTCATAACCAATTTTCTTTAAAATGAAATAATCTATGGGACCCACATAAACCTTAAATTCTTTCTTTAAAGCTGGGGTGGAAAAGGTAATGGCTTCTGGTTTGCTCTGGAACTCAACCACTCCCTCCTTAGTAGTAGGAATAGTAGCAAACAGGAAATACTTTGTTCTAACTCCAAACCATCTTAAGTTGTCCAAGGGGTATTTTTTTATCTCTTTTAATTTTTTGATGGAGATTTTCTTAAGTTTATCATTCTTTAAAAGGAAGCTGTAGTATCTCTCTTCTTCTTTTTTGCTCTTTTCCGTAAAGCTGAGTCCTCCTGCTGAAACCAAAAGAGACGGTTTTTTACTCTCAATAGTAAGCCCCACAAGCATGGAGCTGGGATCAAATACATATCTTTTAATAGTGGAATCAACGGTATCGGTTAAAACAAGCTCCACAATCTGGTCAACTTTGATGGTGTCAGAGCCAGCAAACTCGAAAAACTTATCAGGTGTATAAAGGAGTGCCCCACCTTTTTTAACCAGGTTGACCGGATTTCCTTCACTGGTTTTATATTTTTTTAAATGGAAAGAAACTATTGCTCCACCTTTTTTTGATATTTTGGCAATATATAGAGGAGTTTCAACAAAAATTGTACTGTCAAGCCCCTCAATGAGGGGCCTTTCTGTTGTCACCGTGGGAACGGCTTTCTCTTCCACTGGCTTTTTTTCAGGAGTTTGTTGAACCTTTGGTTTAAAGATAAATAACTGCCAGATGACTAGGAAGAGAAAGATTAAAACAGTTGCTATAAGTATGTTTTTTGTACCAGTACCTTCCATAATCTACCTCACTGGGTCATATCCTCCTTTCGAGAAGGGATTACACCTCAATATTCTCCATAAACTCATTATCCCGCCCTTTAATACACCATATTTTTCAATAGCTTCCACAGAATAATTGCTACATGTTGGATAAAATCTACAAGTTCTGGGTAAAGATGGGGATATAGCCTTCTGGTAGAATTTTATAAGTGAAATTACCAAGATCTTCAGGATTTCGCTAACTTTTTCAAAGAATCCATCATTACCTCTTGCATTTCTCTGAAATCCATATCTTTTGCTTCTTCCAAACCAATAAATACCCACCATCCTGAGGGTATACTCTCCGTGTTTAAGCGTATTATTTCTCTTATTCTCCTTTTTATTCTGTTTCTTAGGGGTTTGCACTTTATTTTTTTCTTTACTGTAAACCCAAACTTCCTTTGCTCTCCTTCCAGGTAACATATTATACAAAATCTTGTTTTTAAACATTTCCCCTCTTTTATAACTCTGTTGAAATCTATATTTTTCAGAGTTCCCAGTCTCAAACCGCAAGCCTTGTCCTTCCTTTCTTTCTCCTCCTGGCAATAATCCTTCTACCCGCCTTGGTTCTCATCCTAACACGAAAACCGTGGGTTCTTTTTCTTTTGGTTCTTGATGGTTGGTAAGTCCTCTTCATCTCACATCCTCCCTAACTTTTCTTTTGAATACCAAAACATGAAGAGTTAGAAAAATCCCGCTCAAACCCAAAGAAAGCAGAAAGCTCAGTTTCCAATCAATGTCCAGTATATCAAACAGAATCCCGTAAAAGAACCCCAGACCTAAATATAACAAATACCACTTCTCCAGTATAAGGTGCAAAAAAAAGAAAAGCACCGTTAAACCAAGAAAGAAAAGAATATAAATCATATCCTATAAAAATGGGCGATGGAGGATTCGAACCTCCGACCTTCGCGATGTCAACGCGACGCTCTAACCAACGCTGAGCTAATCGCCCATTTGTAGATATATATTTTAAGGGGTTTAAAGGTGAATTTCAATAAACCGAATTGCCTCATTAAAAATCTATACGAAATGGGTATCGTTGCCTCATTAAAAATCTACACGAAATGCATTACCCTCCTTTGTCTGAAGCAAGATAAAAGGAGGGTAAGATGGCTTCAAAGGAGATGGATTTGATGAGTCGGAAAAAGGTTACACTTGTATATGCTAAGCGTTA
>Ga0190338_1000102_pt1 | contig 16033 bp, 26 predicted proteins | sample 4872041112_MG_FD_163434 | JGI IMG/M metagenome (GOLD analysis project Ga0190338, IMG submission 163434) | Hydrothermal vent sediment bacterial communities from Southern Trench, Guaymas Basin, Mexico - 4872-04-11-12_MG | ecosystem: Environmental > Aquatic > Marine > Hydrothermal vents > Sediment ... | reverse complement strand
AACCCTGTACGCCCGGTACTTTGGGGTGTATACCCCAATACCTGTACCTATAGGGTATGTACCCTGTGGACCTAGCTCTACAGGGTTTGCACCCCATAGCTGCTAGCAGCTAAAGGGTCTATACCCTGTAACTGAGCTACGGTTAGTCCTCGATATCCGCATAACTGCACCTAACAATCCCAAGGTTAGAAAGCAGCATCCGCTATCGATACCTAACCAAAGAAGGTGGAAAAACAGCTATCGAGAAACATAGTCGTCTAGCCTAAGCTGCTTCATCACACGTTTCTGAAACCCATGACACTCGCCAACGTAGTATGTCACGGGTCTTCTAAACTTCTTGCAGAACCCCAGCAAAGGTTCATTCGGTCGATTCCTCTCAACCCACCTCTCAAGGACCACCCTTGACTCTAAGCTCAACTTCTCTACAGGTACAAAGTAGATACACAACCTACAGTCAGCCTTAACCATAGAACCCCACCAAATCATCAACCGTTATCCTTGGGATCAGCCTACCAATCTCAGAAGGAAGCTTCTTTAGGATAGCAACGAATTGCTGAGTCGTTATACCATACGAAAGCTTTACGAAGAGGTAAGGCTTCTCACCTTCCTTCCACTTAGCAACGTAGCAATCGGGACAGCCCCTACCTTTGAGATAATCAACCAGCTGAGCACCACCAAACCACTTCACGGTCTTGACAGTACCAATAGAAGTCCTCTTCAAGTAGAGCACATAGATCTGGTAGAACATGTAGATATCCATAAACCTTTCCATAACCCTAATCTTCTCGGTCAAGATACGAGCATACCTATCCTTTTCCTCATCACCCGTAACCTCGATAATACACACTATTGCTCTGTCCCCCTTCCTAACAATCGCAAAATCAAACCTGTTTGATGTAGATGAATAGTAGTCTGGTACAATACCTTGGGTCTCTGTCAAGCCAAGGCTAACAACTTCCAAAGGTAACCTGTTTTTGGAGATTATGGATTCTAGCAGCGATCTAGCATAGGATTCCTGTGCAGCATAGTATTGAGAACGATAGGAATCAGAATGGTATTTCTTCTTGAAGTTCATCGCTATCCCTCGATCGATTCGTAGTATACAAATGTGTAGTTGTGACGTATCTTATACATGCTTTCAAAGAATAGCCTTATCAGCGTGATAGGTTTGTCCTCATCACATAATTTATCTTGTAGACAGAACGCTAGCCTATCGTAGAGGTACTTAAGACGTAGCAGCACAACGTTTTTGCAATGCATAGGAATAGCATCAATGTCTTCATGCTGTACCTTCTTAAGCTTCATAAGATCCCAAGGATTGCGAAATGATAAAGCATAGAAGCCTAGAACGTCAGAGAACAGATCAGCCATCTTCCTCACCCCTCTCACACCTTTCTATACATTCGAGAATCTTTATGGGATCTTGATACTTCTCGTAGCATATGGTTTCACAAAGCCTAGAGAGCTCTACGCTCACGCCTACCCACCTTGGACTTGAGCTGCTTGTAGTATTCCAAAAGGCATATATCCATAGCAACCTTCAAGGACTCTTCACATTCCTCTTCACATCGCTTAGCAGCTAGAGGACCTTCCATCACAAGACATCTCTTAATGCATTCCACAAGCCTATCACAAAGGTATTTGACGTCATGGACTACAGGTATCTTGGACATAGAGAACACCCCAGAACCAAAACCAGTATATAAGATGCACAAGGCATGCACCCCATAAAAACCTCTCAAACAGTACTTTAAAAATAGGTGTGCTGCATGATACCAGACGCAAGAATATCAGATCTACGGAGAAACGCAATAGATGCTTCCATATTCATGGAGATCAAAGCATACAGGTACATAGCTGCGGTGAAATTTTTTCGAAAGGTTATTGGACTATATGTATACTAAGCTAGCCTTAACAAGGAATCCCGTAGCATTGGAATCACCATTAGATGAAATAGTCTTCTACTTGATGAAGCACAGGAACCTAGAGCTAAACCAGCTAGTACCCTATTTTGAAAGGCTTTTGGATATTGCTAGACGTGTATTCGAAGGTAAGATAAGCGATGCAGAAGCCAAAGAGCTGCTAGAGTTCATACATGTAGTAGCACAGGTAGCAATGTCGTTGGAGCTGCGAGCACTTCTCTCTAAGCCCTAACAAATCAGCTGCTTGAGACCCGCATTAACGATAGCCTTTATCATACGCTGCTTAACGTCCAACGGTCCTTTCTGAAGGATTAGATGAATCAGTATTTTAAACAAGTTCAGGACCATTTCCCAGTACATCCTCAAACCGCTCTCAAGACCATTAGACTTGACAAAGCCCTTCGGTGGCTGCCACTCAACACGCACAACCCCATGCTTCTGGTAGATCTTTATCTGACCAAAGATCTCGACACCCTTGACCTTGTAAAGAATCTCAGCCCAGTTGATACGCCTAAAGAATACTAGGTCTTTCCAATCCCTGTCCACCCTATCCCCTCTGATACGCTTGAAAAACCAAGTAAGCCCATCAACATTGTCTAGATATGGACCCTCTACAACGATGTTATACTGTATACCATGGTGATGGTCAGCCGCATGGGACCCCCTTCCTTGCGAGTCCTTGCGAGTCTCGGTCTCTGGTTTCGACCTTCGCGTAAGCTTGTGTCTAGCTCTATCAATGATTAGCTGTATAAGTCGTAGCCTATCCACAACCTTGTATATACCGCGTTGAACTTTCTCGATAAGACCCTTCGCTACCAACCTTCTGAGAACGTCATTAATCCGTCGTTTGTCCCAATTCAACCCCAGATCTATGGGTCTAAAGAAAACCAGACCCAGCTCTATGATACGCTTCACAACTTCAAGTTCTTTTGGACCAAGTCTGACTCTAGAATTATTCCTAGTATAATTATTATTACTAGCCGAGTCCTTGCGGACCCCATTAGCAGAGCTAGCTTTATAACCCATAGAATCGAAGCTATCAATAGAACCGCCCATCGCCCGCCCCCCTACCTTAACACACTATTCTCATCGCGATGTTTAAAAAACTTTTTAGACACTAGGGTACCACTTTCTGCATGGGATACGCTATGAGAGTTGTAAACGTAAAGCTACCCGATGACCTCGTAGATCTAATTGATGAACTCGTAAGGCTAGGTAAATACAGTTCTCGTTCTGAATTCATTAGATTTGCAATAGCTGATAAACTGCAGAAGGAGTTCAACGGTCAGCTGCAGATAAACTACAAGAAGCTTAGGACCCCATCATACCTCAAACGAAGAAATCTTTGAATAAAAAATAGTTTTTGATTAGAAGACTTTCTTTTGACCACGTTAGATGAGCGTTAGATCCGCAACTCTCACGCTAACGTAACCTGTAGCCCCTTCTGGTAGGGTGACGCTGATGGTTACAGTCACCTCAGTTGTGTACTCAGTCACGTTCTCTGGTACAGTAGCACCCTTAGTTACATACGCTGGGTAGATAGTGATCTTAAGCAGATAGCTACCCTCACCAACTTGCTCTACATCCTTGACTATGATAGCGTTCACCTTATCGATAGTTGCTGTGAAGCTTACACCACTAATATCAGATTCAACCTCTAGCACAAGCCTAACCGCTTTGTCAGTTGTGACAGTTACCTTAGCAACATCGTAGATACCAGCCGTGTAGTTCTCTACATACCAATGTACAGTCTTAGTCCCTTCAACCAGTTGTCCATTGATAGCTTCGACAGTTACAGTAGCATTTGGATATGCTAGGTTGAAGAATCCGCTAACATATTCATGTATAGTCTGCAGCACGTTGTAGCCCATGAACTCAGCTGCTAGAGTACCAATACCGATGAACAGTATCGCTACCAGCAATACAGTACCAACGGTACCCAGTACCCTATCCATAGTACCACCTTCTTCACTAGAAAGGTACTCGAAACAAAATAAAAAAATATTTTGATTTTCAATTTAAACCAGTTCTTTAAGCGAGAACCGCACTAAGCAGCTGCAAGAATGCTAAGAATAGTACTATCACGCTGCAGATCTCTTCGATCTTCCTGTTCTCGATAACGTTGAACGGGTCAAGTGCTAGGAATAGCAGTACTGGCGTCACCAACATTCCGAAATAGTTCACCTGTGTAAGGTCAAAGGTTATCTGGGTCCTACCAGCCAATGGTGATGCTGGTATTATAGCAGCTGCAAGTAGGTATCCACCAGCTCTAGCCTCTTTCTTAAGCAGCGGTACAGCCGCAATGATAGCTATGAGACACGATAGTATCACCTGCGAAGTCACGTCAGTTACCGTGAACCAGAACATAGCCAAGATGCTTCCTAGCACCCAAAGACCAAGTCTTCCAACATCAGCACCCACAGCGTAGCCAATGACGAAGACACCTACCAGCCCCAGCATTATCCAAGGTATGTACTCAGTTGGTATAGCGATCTCGTATGTCTGTCCCTTGAACACGAAAGCACTAGTAAGTCCTAGGTAAGGTCCTAGTATACCCAACATCAATAGCAGAGCTGCAGCACTAGCAACTACACCAAGGTTAGCCTCTCTTTCCGTCAATGCTACAGCCGCCGCAGCCGCAGCACCAACTGTAAAGCTGATATAGAACGCATCAACCACTTCCATTCCTAGACCGTACACCAGCCCTAGCAGAGTCACTATCGCTGCAATAGCACTAACAGCAACAATCATACCAACTCGTTGCATACACCCACACCTTCAAGAAAAAGTAAACGTGAATAAATTAAAAAATGTTTTTTGATCCAAAATTAAAGAATTGCTTTAAAGGCTAGAACCTTATCCTCTCTGGTAGTCGTTCTAGAGTCCTAGCAGCGATACCCATAATCCACCTAGGTCCCCACTTCTGGATCCATTGAATCGCGTCGTCGTAAACCTCTCTGACACAGTTCTCAAGACTTCCGAAAAGCTGAGCAAACCGGTCAGGATCTATTTCTCTCATTGCCTCACAGATCTGCATCGCGTAGGTTCTTGCGTAGTCTTCATATATCATCTTGAGTCTGTCGTTAGCCATACCAATCCACCACCTTCGATAAAGTATAAACCGAGAAACGGTAAAAAACGTTTCTATTCTTTGTTTAAAGAATCTCTTTAAACTACAGCGAGATAAGCACAGATCAAGAATAGAAGTAGCAGCACGATACCCTCAAACTTGGTTACCCTTCGATAGCTAGCAACGAATACCAGCGTCGAAGCAGTAACCGCAGCTGCAGCAATCGTAAGCATTGGGTTGCTATCGACTATGTAACCACCGAAGAGACCAACTACGATAGCAGCCGTAGGTACATTCTCTACGAAATCGTGCATGATAGCACCAACAAGCTCTGCCTGTGCTTCCGATTCCATCAGTCCGTAAACAGCCGCTACGACGACATCTGGTAATGATGTCAGTACTGCAGATACAATACCACCAAGCTTCTCACCAAGGTAAGGAATCAAGGCTTCGACATTCATGTAGTACCAGAACCCCAGCATAGCTAGCAGAACCAAGCCTACCACAGTCTTGAAGATGTCCTCGTGCGTAGCCCTACGCTTCAGAAGACCATACCTAGCAATGCTGTAGGCTATTGCAAAGAACAGTACTGCATACAGCATAAGACCCTCACCAAAGGTTATGATACCGTCAATGTCTGTAATGCAGAACACCAACGCAGACGCAGCCGCTATACCAACGAGATCAACAATTCTGAACTCTACAGGTCCATAGAGCAGAGCAACTATACCAAGACCAACTGCGAGATCGAAGACTGCACTAAAGACACTATTGTACAAAGCAGCTACGTAATAACCGCTGAGAGCCAGCATAACCGTGGTGATGGTTTCTGGTAGAGTCGTTATCCATGGGTACAGGCTAAAGGTATAGCCCTCGGTACCTTCAACCTTGGACCATTCAGACACTAGATACATCAAAGCAGCTGCAGCTATGAGTTGGATAACATGCTCTATCAATCCACCTACCCAACCTCACTATATATTTCGAGCAATTTAGATATGATGTCCTTGACCACGTCAGTCTTATCTGGTGCAATATGCACAATCCAAGTCAAAGCAGCTAGAGCAATCCTAACCGCAAACTCAGAAGAAAAACGACATTCACCATCTTCCTCTTTAACCAATCTGATATTTTTGAGGAACCTTGACTTGCAAGGGTCTTCGAAGAGGTCCTCTATCTTCTGCTTAGTCCTACGAGATGCTATGAGCTCTAGCAAGTCCCAATACGAGAGATCCAATAAGTCCTTTTCGAAGAGAGACATCGCTATCATCCTACCATAGCTGTTATAGCTGCAGCCGCAGCTGCTACGTTGTCCTTAAGCTCTAGAAGCATCGCTACGATGGTCTCTCTATCCAGATACATTCCATCTTTGCTCTTTGCTCTAGATAGCAATGAACCCAGCCTAATTATACCTATACTATACCTATTGATACCCATCATCTGCAGCAACGTGATAGCCAAGGTTATCGAGGACATGATAGCCAAGGTGATGTTATCGAGGCATTCCTTGCTCAATGGTGTAAACGGTGGAATATCCTTTCTAACTAATGTCAGAGGCTGGTAGAGCATACCCCTAACGGTCTCTGGTAGTTTGCTGATGAGACCATGCAGCACGATAGCCCTGTGATGAACCAGAGCCATGTTGATGACATCCCTAAAGTGTCTAGCCCAAGGTAGAAGCTCTATCAAAGTAGGTTCTGCAGATTCAACACATTTGATAGCTGCATCAATATGGGTAGTAGCCTGTGTAAACATATCAACGATTCTTCTATGAGATGTTGGTGGACCATACATTACGTCTCTATCGACTTCTCTATCGAAGCTCATTTAGCTGCACCCCTACCCCTCAGACCCGCAATCAACCTTTTGATAAAGGACCCAACTTTGGAAAGCAGCTGCTTAGCTCTCGAAGGTCTTGGTGAAGGTGTTTGTGCAGCTGCTTGTTGCTGTGGTGGTGAAGGTGGTTGCAGCATTGACAGAACGCCTTCCATAGCCATCAAGCCCTCGGGACCTGTAGCAACGATACCGAAGGTCCTAGCCATCAGCTCGTTATACTTCCTAATGATATCCTTGCAGCTCTGCACCACAGCGGTCAAGGTCTTGATACTCTTCTCGCTCTCTTCATCTAACGACTGCATTATACCGCTAATCCGAGAAATCGCATTGAGGTACATCCGCCTATAGAACACTTCCTTATCTTCTATACTCAGCCTGTTAATGAAGATCGTAGAGGGTAAACCATAGACAAAGTGGAAAGTACCTTGATAGGGCTCTAGGGTCCCGCTAATGTTGTAGACCTCGATCTTCCTAAAGAAAGCCAGAGGAATCTCGATCCTGTTAAACACGAAGTCTTCGAGCTCTGCAGCCTCTATGGTCACTTCCTTACCAAGGAAATCGAGACACCTTTCGATAGGTGTACAATGTATGACGATACCGCGAATAACATCATGTGTTGGATAATGGGTCCTGTGAATCTCTCTAACTGTGATGCTTCCACCGTCAAGGTCAAAGAAGTTGTATACCCTGATCACCCTCATCGCCTAAACACCTTCTTGATAACCGATAGCTTCTTGAAGGACTGAACCAAGAACAAGCCCAAGCTCTTCAAGTCTTGAAGACCATGCAGCAGCTTATCGAGATCAAACTCGTAATCCTCTTCGAAGTCCAAATAAACAACGGGTCTTCCTATGAGCTGCTTAGCAAGTTCATAGTAGATATGCAGCGTATAGCTATCCTTGATAACCTTGTAGACCTTCCTACCATACATCATCTTAAGACCAATAGCAGCGTAAGCCCTAGCAAACTCGCTGATCCTAGGCATCTGCAGCCTGAACTTCGACATTACCTAACCCTAGACTAGCTTATCCATACGAAGGTTTAAAGCATTTCTTTAAGTGGAATACCAGAGGTTCGCTGCAGACTTTACTTTCGGTTCATGGTTACATGGATAAAACTAGCCATAGTTATCGTGAGGCTAACCATAAGATTTTGTTAGGTGCAGCCAAGGATATATCGAGAACTAACACATTGAACTAGAAAGGACCATAAAGCAGCGTAGAAGAGTGCAATATGTTAGTACCAGACCCCTAGTAGGCTGCATTCTAACCATAGTAATGGGGTTCTAGAAGAGGTCCTAGAAGGGGTACAGAGAGAGCACCCGAGCCCCGTCCAGAAACTCTACCTATTTCTGAATGAGAGGGACCCCCTACCCGCTCAGAAGCCGATCCGAGCACAGAGAGTATACATGTATACACTGTATATCTTCTGCACAAGGACTCTACATCAGCTGTTAATATCTATATTAACGAGTCTGACGATATAGTGTTAATGAGGAAATTAACGAGCGTGAGAAGATGGTCCTTGTAGCAGCTAACGTATCAAAAGACGTAGTCAAGCAGCTGCAAGAAATATGTCTCGTATTCTACGAGAAAGAGAAGATCTCTTCTTGCTTAAGAGAAATCATCCATGACGTGATCCGAGCATATATCAGAGTAAAGCCAAGTAAGGAAGCTTTCCAAAGAACCTTGTTGGAGATCCTCAGATCTCGATCTCGATATTAGGAATCCTTTCTAGAACATCGTCCATCTTCTCGATCGTAACGATAAGCTCAACACCTTTTTCATACAGGAAGGACCAGACCTTGTCCAGTGAACGTTTCTTGGGTAAGACAATAATAGGCTGCTTTCCAATCGCTGAAACATTCTTCACGTCTCTAAGCAGAACAACCTCACCTTTGCTTGAAGGCATCTTTATCTCTACAAAAACCAGAGAACCCTTCTCGATACCCAGCTCATTAGCTACATCTATAGGTATGCTGATACAGTACACGGTCCCATTCTTCGAAATCCTACGTTTGAACGTAACCACTCAGATCACCCACCTAGACTATCTAAAACACGCTTTAAATATGCAGAGTATTTCTTGGGGTCAGACATGGGTCTCGCAAGGAAATACCTAGACGAAAAGGACCTAGACCTCTATGCTAGGAAGATAGTCAAGTGGTACCTCATATACAAGCTAGCAATCCTTGGTATAGGAATAGCCTTCATATCCATATGCTTCTTCATAGCTTCCACAATCGTGAACGACATCATCACCATTCTGAAGTGAAGCCCAACCCACAATTTTTTGGACCTCAGCTACAGGGTTTCTACCCCAAAAGTACAGGTATTAGGGTATAGACCCCAGAACTGAGCTGCAAAAAACAAAGATTTTGTGGTCAAGAAGACTCAGGCTTAACTTGACAACGGTCCCAAACTTTGAAGCCCACCCTCTTAATGAAATCAATTACCTTCTCGTACTGAGTCCCATCCTCATCGCTATCAATAACTACGTTAAATGTATGAGCATGCCTAGAGCTCACGAGCGGTACAAACGTCAGCCCATCTGGTGTCAAGCATGCAAAGTATCTATGAGGGGTAAACCTTCTGTATAGCTGCATCATTTCCTTGATACGCTGAATAGCCTCATCAGCACTTGAAACTCTGGTTGTTATGATCATCTGATCCACCCCAAGAAAAAGTATGGAAACCACGATTATATTCTTTGACTGTTACCCGAAACTAAGGACAGAACTGTGAAACTAATCCAAAAAACTAACCTTGGGATTCAGACCTCTACGCAGAAGTCCTCGCTGCAGCCCAGAGCCGCTTTCTTCAACTCTTTCTTTATCTGTTTCGTCTCTACGAAAGTATTCCTCTTACCGCTCTTCTTACCCCTAGCCGTGGTCGTGACCTCTTCCTCAGACTTCTTGGACCTTCTACGCCTCTTGACCACCATTGGTATACCAAGCCTCTTAGCGATCTTCATGATGTGCGTCGGGCTGTTTTCAACGATTTCCGCTTCGTCACCATAGACAATAGCTGGGGTCACGTTGCCAACACGTCTCTCAAGAATGTGGACAACGTTGCTGTAGTCTGCACCAAACAGATAGCCTTCCTCGTCGAAAACTATCATTATCCTATCCAAAGCTGCTTTCAGGAATTCCTTGAAATCCGAAGACTCTACCAGCTCTTTACATCTAGGACAGTTGGACCCCAGCACAAGGATAGCCTTATCGAGAAAGCTGAGCTCTTTCCTAGCAGCCTTGATAGCCCTAAGCTTCTTCTCGAATACATCAGCATCAGAAGCTAGTATATCCCTTACCGTCACCATCATATCAGCCCAAGTACGTAGAGAACCGTTATACCAGCCGTGAATATCGCAGCCGCTATGAAGATGAACCTGAACACCTTAGCAACGAGCACAGCTAGATATCCTAGCAGCACAAAGACACCTGTAAGTATAGCACCATTGATAAGGGTCTGAGACGGTGAATCAGCCGATACCATATCAACAATGATTTCCACAAACCTCTGGGCTATCGTAACCATACCCTGTAGAAACTGCTTAAACCCATTGAGAATGGTGCTGTTATCGAAGCCTGTGTTAGGTCTCGATACCTCGTTAGCTGTACTAACCGTAGCCGAAGACGTCTCTACAGTAGCAGAAACACTATCGGTCTCTAGCAGCTCTGAAAGTACCCCACTCTTCACAAGGTAGAACAGCCCAAGCACAAGCAGAACCGCAGCTACGATACCGAGCAGAGCACCCCTCATGGATTCACCCATGTAAAAAACTCGTTTTAGAGGTAAAAACGCTGCTTTAAGGCATGATAAACCAGTACAAGGTTTCGACTACCTGTGGTCCCATTCTGCTAACGATATCGTTGATAGCAGTCAGAACAATATCGACAACAACGTCGTAGGCTATCATACCGCACAGAGACATGTACATTATACCCGGTACTGCTAGCCTCATAATCCTAGATATCCTTCTTGGTGTCGTTCTACCAGTACCTAGCAGAACAGCGAAGGTACCAGCCGTTGAAAGACCCGCTGCAGCTATGAACATGCATACGAATACTAGCAGCTCACGATACATCTCGTAGTAATATCCAAAGTACTGACCAATACCGAGTATCGTAGCTATGAATGGACCTATCAAGCTGGTACCGAGCCAGATCACCACGGTTCTACCCATCATCCTGTCCCATTCCTCTGGTGCATAGCCGAAGGTTGCAACACCGTACAGAGCATCTATGATACCTGTAGTCAAAGCCTTAGCAAGCTCTGGCATGAACCTAGCAGTAAGCAAGAACAGCACAGCCAGCATTATGTAGGACGTGATAGCCTCTAGGAAGTAGTACATGTAGTACAGGTAAGCAACCACCACGCTAGCAGCTACGTAGATGAAGGTCATCGCAAACATGTAGAGGTACATGCTGTTTGCTAGGGTATACAGTATAAGACCAAGCCCAAAGGCTAGGTCTGGATACCTCATAGTAGATATCAGTATACTGATAAAGAAGCTGTTAGCCATGCTGAAGACACCAACTAGGTACAGGGTGAAGATCAGCGATAGCAGCGGGTAGAAGATGATGTTAGCCCTAGTCTCAGTTGGTATATAGCTGATCAACCATCTACCAGCCGCGATAGGCATCATCATGAATTCCTTGATAGCTGGGTAAGCATACGGTGCTGCTAGAGCACCAACAATGAAACCACCCAGACCCATAGCTGTGTAGAGCAGAGCTTCCTTGGTGAAGCCTATCATCATGTAGCTGCTAGCGTTGGAAAGCAGTATGATTAGGTAGAGAACCAGCATACCATAGCGTAGAACTGGGTCCTCGCTAACAATCGCTGGGTAACCAAAGATACCGTAGAGCAGAGCAAAGAAGAACCCACCAAACATCAGTACTGGTAAGTTGATCTCTCTTCTAGCAACACCATAAGCAGCTCTATAAGCCATACCCAACTACCCAAGAAGAGAAACGAAAAAACATGAAATATACTTTCAACCCTTTACGACTACCTTCATACCACCCTGTTCTTGGGTCTTAGAAACCTCTTCCTCAGCAGCCTTCTCGGTCTCTTCACTTATGACAGATTCGAGAAGCTTCTCGATTTCCTCTTCGCTCATCTCTGGAAACAGCTCTTTGTAGGTCTTTATCACCATCTGCTTCACGTACAACTCTATCAGCTTATCGATAGACCTGTAGATCTTGACATGCTCATTGAGGACCTCTAACTGACCCGCTAAGGTCTTCAGTTCTGACCTCAGCAAAGAGATCTCATCTTTGAGGTCCTGTACCCTAGACCAATAAGATATAGCTGCAAACAGCGATATCGCATTCATAAAGATGAGGATAAGCAGCAACACAGCCGCAGCCGAAATCCGCGGTCTTTCAACAACTAACCACCTTTGTTGCTGTGGTGAAGGTGGCTGCTCAGCCATACCATCACCAAGAAGAGAATAGGCGTATCCAAGTATAAAAAATTGCTTTAGAAATCAGAAGGTCTAGAAGACAACAAGCTGCTTCTTGACACCGAGAACCGTGTACGCTACGATGATCATCACGAGGACGGTACCAATCAGGTATCCCCAGCCGTAGATAGCAGCCGTCACCAAGGTGTTGTACGTTGCATGAGCTGCTACAGACGCTAGCAAACCATGCCTCATGTAGGCTATCGACAGCATCAGCCAGACAACCGTGAGTATAAGCAGCACCAAGGTACCGAGCTCAAGATCGTACCTAGTATACGCATGCATCGCATAACCGCTAACCAAGGTCAGTAGGCTAGCACTAAACACATCAGTTACTGCAGACCCCATTCTCAAATAGAATACCCTAGCCATGATCTCTTCTGGTACCGCTACTATAAACAACATAAGCAAGAACACCACACCAATATCGACCCATTCCTGCAATTGACTGGTTATAGGACCGACGAAGAGCTGCGTAAGTACAGATCCCTTGACCATCTCTTCCGTACCTAGGAAGATCATACCGATCAGATTAGCGATAGCAAAGCTCAGGATACCCCAGATGATACCTCTAGCAAACGCAACGCTGCTAGTAGGTTCATGCTGCATCAACACGTATTGAGGTCTATCCAAGTTAAGCAGTCCTACAAGACACGCAGCCGCAACAATGAAGAACGTGTAAAGCTCTTCACCAGCTTCAACCACGTGCAGCAATAGGTACAGGAACAATGCTAGAGATACCCAGCCACCAACGATGTACACATTCTCAAGCTCTACCCAGTAGGCTGCTCTAGTAAGCGATAGCAGCGTCAGTAGAACAGCACCACCAACGCAGACAGCTATCGTTGCATATCCATAGAAGTCGATAGGCGGATAATCGTTGATCATAGTGGCTAGGACAACACCGTAGATGAAAGCATATGCAAACAGCTTGAACACCTTCATTCGCAAGTCACCTCATATACTTTCTCTAAGAGCTTCGTATCATAGCCCAATCTCTTATAATCTTCGATATTCTGCAGCAAGATTTCGCAGAAGAGCTTACGCTGCTTTGGTCTCTCATTCAACCTAAACTTTTGCATGGATTACCCCAAGAAGATATAGAAAAAATGAGATTTATCTTCTTCTTGTTAATAGAACGTAGACAGCAATCGTAAGCAGCAAAGCTACTACAGCTATCAAGATAACATCTGTTACTTCCCAACCCGTCGGTGCTGGTGTAGCTGTTTCTGTAACTGTCTCGGTCTCGGTCTCAACTTCCCAATAGTACACAGTTGTCGTGGTCGTGACGGTCGTTGTTACTGTCGTGGTCCTAACCTCTACAACCTTGGTAAGAGGCTGCATCAGGAATAGTGCAGCCGTAGAAGGATAGGACCCCATGCACTCTGGACAATAAGCAGCCCCACCAAACATTACCGTATCACCATACTTGACAGGGTCACCATAGACGTAGACACGTCCATAACCAGCTACGACATCCGTTATTGACCCATCGCTTGTGTTGATGTACCCCACATGGACAATGGTATTAGCAGCACCAGTAACAAGACCATCTTCGTTATAAGCAAACCAGATCAATCCATTGAGACACGCAACGTCAGTAACGTTATACCCAATATCATAGAACGTGTCGTTGAACAGTATCTTCGGTCCTACAGCAAACACGAAATAACCATCGCAAACGTCTACAGATGTACCATAACCAACAACGTTGTCGAATATTGTGTAGGTATAGTTACCAGTACTCGGGTCCCAATAAGCAATTACAGGATAGTACTTATCAGTATACGCATCCTTCGTATACCCCACAATAGCTACGTGAGTACCATTCCATGCGATGTCGAGCGGTACCATACCACCATAGTCATATATGTACAGAACCTTCTCGTCAGCTAGGTTAAGGTTCAAGTCGAATATCGACATGTAGGTATCGTACCTACCCGTAGATTCATTGAATTTGTACCCAGTAACATAGAACTGATCACCAATTTTCTCGATAGCCAAAGGTGTATAGCCAACGTTTACCTGTCGTGACACTTGCCAGTTGCCCACGTTTATCATAGCAACAACGTCGTTCTTACCAACTACGTACAGATAACCATTGTAGTACTGAGCATCGTAAATCCATGCAGCATCCGTAAGATGGTAGACAGTCGTCAGTTTGAAGGCGTCGAATACGAAGATAGCACCACCTTGGTCATCAGCACCAAAGGCGTAGATCAATGAACCGTCAGTTGTTGCACCAACGATGGTTGCTACATAATCGCTATTGACCACGTAGCCATGTGCTACAGGTATAGCAGCTACTACAAGCAGCAAAGCAGCTAGAAAAGCAGCCAGATACCTCATTTTAACACCCAATAGAATTCTTCAAAAAGGAAATTTTAGTGTCTTCTAATCAGAAGGTAAGCCAGAGCACAGCCTAGAAGAATACCTACCATACCTATTAGGAATAGGTCCCCAGCATCATAGCCTCTGTAGACAGTTGTCGTAGTTGTAACGGTCTCGGTCTCTTCCTCTACAAGAACTTGCGTTGCAGTCGTTGTAGTTGTAACAGTTGTCGTAACGTACTCTACAGCCTTGGTGAACTTCCATGCATAAGCAGCGTAATCCAAGATGCTATACGATATGTCCTCACCACCATAGTAGATCATACCAACGCTATCTCTATGCAAAGCCTCGATAGTGACGTTAGAGAATTCCACAACCCTATAACCAAAACCATCGTTGGTCACTACATAGATAGCTGGCTTGCTATCGACAAACGTAACCGATACATCCATTGGATACCTAGACTCGAAGCTCATATCGTAGGTCTCTAGCTGCAGCTCTTCAACATAGTCAGTAGCATAATCATATCTATATAGGTAGACTGCACCACCAGTAGCAGCCGCAATATAGATGAAGCCGTCGTTATCGTTGTAAGTAGCTGCAATATCTATGAGGTTGGTGTCAGTAGGTACAAAGCTTCCTATCACATTGAGAGTACCATTCCTACCGTCAGCAACGTAGACAGTACCATCTGGTGTAAAGTACACAAGTAGATCGGTCCATTCCGCTCTTTCCAAATCCACACTACCAGCACCAAGGCTAACGTTTCCTACTATGTTCAACGAAGTATCGATTATGTAGATGTAGTTCTGACCATCACTAACATTGTAAACCAGAGCATAGATGTAGTCACCACTAAAAGCAACGCTTATTGGTGATGCACTTGGTAACTCTACTGTACCAAGAACCGTGTAGCCAAGATGGTCTATCAAGGTGACTATAACGCTACTACCTCTTACACCAATAGCTGCTAGGTATGGACCCCTAGCATCAAAATCCGTATAGCCATCACAGTTGGTGATAGAATACTTGTGGTCAAGCTGCATCTCTGGGTAGAGCACATAGATAATACAGTTACCAGCATTATCAGTAGCACCAACAACAAGAAAAGTACCGTCCTCTATCATTCTAGCAGCCGTAATCGTGTATCCACCATCAACGTAGAACTTCTTGTAGAGAACCCATTCCGCATTGACCATTGGTAGGGCTGCTACGATAACCAACACAAGAAGAGCTGCATATACATACCTCACCTTGAACACCCGAGAAAGAGATAGAGCAAGCAGCAAAAAGAAGATTTTAAAAAATAATTGTTTGGTTATGAACTAGGTCACCTTCTAGCCAAGTAGGCTACAGCCGCACCTAGCAGCAAACATATCAGACCAACGATCACCAGATCCGTAGA
>Ga0190338_1000101_pt1 | contig 16059 bp, 28 predicted proteins | sample 4872041112_MG_FD_163434 | JGI IMG/M metagenome (GOLD analysis project Ga0190338, IMG submission 163434) | Hydrothermal vent sediment bacterial communities from Southern Trench, Guaymas Basin, Mexico - 4872-04-11-12_MG | ecosystem: Environmental > Aquatic > Marine > Hydrothermal vents > Sediment ... | reverse complement strand
TGATAGGGGTGCTGATCCAGTAGCAAAGGTGTTTGTAAAGCTCGATGGAACAGGGCTTCCTCCACCTGAAACTCCCCCACCTGCTCTTCCCACCACAACTACAACAATTACAACAATAACAACAACGGCAACACCTCCAGTAATCGTCCCGATATTCCCACCAGAGCAACCGTCTCTATTGGATTTTCTGACGAGCATACATGGTGTGCTGATAATCGTTTTTATACTGGCAGCAGGGATTCTTCTGATTTATGTTAAATACCTAAAGAAATAATGAATTCGAAATCTATTTATTCGTTTTTGCAAATAACATTAATAATGAAAGCTATCAAAGTAATCATATTCATTGCAATAATCATTTCGAGCGTTCACACCGCTCAAGCACTCATAAACTACCCATGTGCTTACAACTCTATCTGTGCCAACGATGTAACACTATATGAAATCTGGCAAACTCTTGGGAACATAACAGACAACTACACTCAGTTTATCTACTTTCCTTCAAACAACACCTTCATAGCCAATGCAACCTTCTTGGGGAACAACATAGTCATCAATGACACAACTGTAAAGAACTTCAGAAAGTGGATTGGAAGTCGTGAACCAGCAAACCATCTCTACGTCAGAAACGTCACTTTTTACGGTGCTCCAGATAGCCTTGACTATTACACCTACCTCTACAATGTTACGATATATAGTAGTGGGGAGGAGGACACATCAACCATAAACGCAAAGAGGATGGAGAACGTAACAATCCACGGAGGGACAATAACTATACGAAATGCTGGTGTTATTGAAAATGTTACAATTTACGATGCCACAGTGACTACAATTGGTGCAAGTAACATCACGTTCTACAATTCCAAGGTATATCCAATAAGTATCAGTAATTCCAAGATTATGTATTCCTACATCCATTGTCCAGAAAAGAGTTCTGTAATAAACCGAATATACGCTGAAGGGTGCGTAGTAGATGCTACTTTGTTGGATGCCACTGTGCCGTCGTCAGTTATTTTTAAAAACTCTACAGTTAATAACGGAACCTTGCTCCTCAGTTACAGGTCACATACTCCTTATCTCCGTTTCGACAACGTATCGCTAATATCTGAGAACGCCTGCTCTCTAAAGATATTCTATGGGGTGTCACACTGGTGGGGATGTTATATAGGTCTGCATGGTCTCAAGATAGTGTCTAAGACAGACCATCAAACGCCAGACATCTGCTTAATAAAATACACAGAATACACATCACAAGCAGACTTTGTTCCTTCTGTAATTTATGAGGATGTTTTATTCATAAATGGCTTAGACGTTTATGGGAATGCGACAATTTTCATAGAGAATTATTGGTCTGAGCCATACGATATAAAAATCGTGAATCCGACAATCCACGACGCTCTATACTTCAAAAGAAGACTTAATGAGGAGAAACACTACATATTAAAGATAATAAACGAGAACAACAACCTAATTGACTTGAATTTGTTTGATGATACATACAGAGACCTTTTTACAACATACATTTCATCAGAAAATGTTACACTCGAACTATTACCAACTACCGCTTCTGGTTTTGGAGACGTTGTTTTAGGCTACATATCCATAAACCAAGATGTAAAACTCTACAGCACAAGCTCTGAATATTCTGCAAAGCTGGATGACTTCACGCATGAGGGAGAATACTATAACTTCACGTTTTCCCTATCATCACCACGGCTCCCAATAAAAATTGACTTTGAGAACCTTTCCTCAAACCAGATTGCAGATGTTTACTACGACACAGGAAATGGTGAGATAAAGGAGCTTGGAAGGTTTTACGGTGACGAGAATGGGACTCTGGAAATCCTGTATGATAGGGGTGCTGATCCAGTAGCAAAGGTGTTTGTAAAGCTCGATGGAACAGGGCTTCCTCCACCTGAAACTCCCCCACCTGCTCTTCCCACACCAAGCGTGACCATTACCGCACCAACTACCACAACTGTTACAACAATATCAATTCCGATAATTCTACCTCCAGAGAGAGCAGCTTTGCCAACGGTTGTAATTATTGAGATAGCCGTGATCGTACTGGCGTGCATGATCTTCCTAATATACGCTAAATGGTATCGCAAACGTCGCTGATGTTCTCAAATCCCATCTCATATTCCTCCTTTCCAATTCTGTATCTGCTACCAGTAGAGTGAAGATGTGATGGATGGAGAAACCTCCAACCCTTCCTCGATATTTTAACAGCAATACATGGTATGGCACCAAAAATTCTCGAAAACTTAAGAAGTTCTTCAATCTGTTCCTCCTCGATATATACCGGAAGGTTGCTCCTCATTTTGACTTCAATGGCGTATCTATCCCCGTCTTTCCCTGCAAGTATGTCTGGTGATGGATGGCCTGAAGAGCCGCTGCCAGCCACTCTGACTGCTGCGTATCCCATACTCCACAGAAGGTCAATAAGCTCTCTCTCAACCCTTGTCCCTTTTCTCTTCAAAAAACCCACCTCATGTTGGTTGTTTCAATCTTCGTAGGTATTACATCAAGTTTATCAAATTCGAGTCTGTCACCCAAGTCAACAACATCATAGAGTTCCTTGAGGGTAGTTCCATTACCAACAAATATTTCAGCATCTATGTACAGGCAGTCGTTACCCTCAAAGAAGGCAGGCAGAACTTTGGCTATCCATCTCGGATTCTTTTTTTCCTTTACAGTATTGGCAATGATGTCTATCAAGTCAATGTTACCGTATCCTATTATCCAGTATACGCTCCTTTCCTCGGTCTCAAAAACCAACATGGGCTTTTTAACCCTGATCCTGCTATAAACCATAAAACACACCCGCCTGACGACCTCTTTTTCAAGCTCTATTTTTTCAATGTTCACGTCTGCATCCTTTATCCTTTTCCTACCCATATCTATCCCCCTCCAAAAAATCAAAAATATCTGACCTTCTTTGTATATTGGCAGTTACCTCCGGAGTCCAGCTAACCACTCCGAGAGCCATATCTATCAGATACCACTCACCATCCCTACTCCTCGCAAAATCCACACTCCAGTAACCATCAAACTTCCTCGCAACCCTCTCGGCAACACGCAAGAATTCTTCTTGCTCATCTCTGGCAAGGGCTTCCATCTCATCAATCAGCCTGTTCCAATCCTCTCTATCTGGAAACCTTATCGCATCCTTCACCCAGTAGAAGAACCACCTCTCCACGTTACGGTCTCTTATCATTACCCTTACTTCTGGTGCTATGGGTAAACCAGCAAATGCCTTGAACTTCCAGTCAAGCTCTATGAACTTTCTAAGACAGATTGCCTTGAAAAACAGGTCACGAGCAAATGAGTGGTCAACCAAGTAATAGAGATTCTCTTCTAACTTTTCCTTAGATGGTACGTAACATGTATGAATGTAGTCGTGCTTACCGCTGAAGGTGTCAGTCCTCATGAATATAGGATAGCCATTTACCTCAGAAACTTTCTCATTTAGTTTCTCAATTAACTCATCTGGGATATTCTCCAGCAATCCAAAACATCCAACTTCCACCCACACGGTCTTCGGTGTTTTTGCAATATCTTTCACGTGAGGATACCAGTAGAGAAGACTGTTTCTCTCGTCGTTTAGCAGTTTTACATGTCTGACATAATCACGGATATAATCTTCTCTTTCACTCACACCAGACCCCCCTTAAAATAATGTTTTCTGGACGCTTTTAACTTTACGTTCTTTTGGCATTCTACATTCTTCTGCCACTTTCTCAACAAGTTTCTCTGGATACCCGTGTTTTATCAACTGTTCCGGTGATATACCCACTTTGAGGGCATATCTCACACCCTCTTCGGTCGGTCTCCCAACATGCATTTTTTTGAAGTGTTCATCCAATTCTTTGATGGTTTTAAACTCTCTCGGACATTTTGGACACTTGTAACGTGGCATACCATCACCTCCATTTAATTTTTCAAGATTTTTTCAAGATAGGAAAAAAATGAGAAGAATCTAATTACAGAAATTCAAATTCATCAACTTTATCAGGCTCTCCGCAGACAAGTACACGTCTACCTGAATAGGCACTAACCCCGAATTTGCATTTTACAGGTTCTTCAAATTCAATTTCAAACGTTTTTGGTCTCACCCAGTTGTGTTTCCACAATCTATTTATCTTCCCACCAAAGATTGCAACATCCCCTACCGGCTCCACTATGTATGGCTTGTCAGGTCTATCCATAAACGAGCAAGTGCCGATGCCTTTCAAGTCTCTTTCATGTGATAGGATACAGGTAGTTGTTCCGCCAACTTTTTCACAAATCAAATAGACAATGTTGTTGTATTCCAACACATCCATGCCTACCACCCTAATACTACTTACAACTTAACCCTTATAATAATTTTTTTCCTATTTCTTTTTTCTTCAGCACATTTGGAAAAAAAGATCTTGATAGGAGAACTAAGATTGAGGACTTATTCATCAGAGTGTGTGAGAATTTAGGCGGTGAGCTGGAAACACTCGAACTTGGAGGAGCAAAATGTTAATGTTAATGAATTTTGGATGCTCTTCGATTTTTTTGGCAGAAAATTTAAGACAGAATTTCCGAGAGATAGCCATATATCAGTCACGATAGATGCAGGAGATACCGAAAAAGTTTCCATTATAAATTTGCTGTATCCTAAAGGCGGATACGTAATTCTTAATGGTTTGGACGTTAGAAAGATGGAACTAAATACTCACAGAGATACTAAACACTTCAGTTTCCAAATAAAGTCTACTGAAGATTAATCCAATAGGCTGGTGAACCTAACATCGTCCTCAGATTGCCCTCTGTCGACGCATGAAAGTCTCTGGAAATATTCGTTGTACGAACATGTTGCATCCTTGAACTTCAACTTCATCGACCTTGGTTCAACGAATATGTACCCAACTTTTGGCTTCTCCTTTATGATGGTGCCATCCTCTGCCACGAATTCACACGTGTCCCTCGAAAACGATACCTTGGCAACATTTGCATCTATATCTTCCTCTATCTCTATGTCATATTTACTTGTAAGGTCAACAATAGGGAATCCCTCGTAACGGTCATAAGCGTTACGCTCAATACAAACCAAAACGCCGATGTCTAAGACTGTGCAATAAGCATTTTTGAAGTCTACTTCTCCGCTTTCCGGTATCGTGCCCCTAACTTTTTTTACTTCTACCGTCTCGGTGTTACCGTCTTCATCTGTTAGTTTACATACGGAGTGCTTATGATATTTTCCGGATTTAACTGTTTCACAAACAACCGATCTGATGCCCCTAAAAGTTTCTTCTTTCTCGGTGTATTTAAGCCACTCCTCAACGCTCATCCCCTTGAGCATATTACCCCCCTTATATCATCAACTTACTCATTTAAATACTTTTACTCCACCATTTTTCAGTAATCTCTCTTCAGGCATTCCTCTACGTTAATCTCCTTGAGACAGCCAAAAATATTTGAGAAATGCTTACACTTCAAGCACTTCCTGTAGTCCTTATCGCAGTCCACCTCACTCACAGCTACTCACACTCCGTAACCTCAATTTCTGGCTTAACGTCATCCATCGTCATTCTCATGAGCTTTACAATTGCCTCCTCCTCTGAATGTGCGTCAACCATAATGCTACCGTAGAACCTTATCCTGTATCTGCGTCTTACATGACCTCCAAGCTTGACCTTGACGTGAAAGAGTGTATCTTGCAATGCTTTCACATCTGTCGCATCCAACTCTTCCTTCTTCTCTATCAAGTCCTCTGCAACTGTAACAGCAAGCTCTATTACGTCAACGGGCATTTCTGCCTTATTCAGCACATCATTTATAATATTTGGTAACTCTTTCGTATCCAAATCGTAAACGGGCTTGTCAAGTACGATCTTCCACACCGTATCCATCAGCTTATCTATCCTTTCAACCAACTCTTTTCTTTCCTTGTCTTCAACCTTTGGACTGCTGCTGTCTCTGGGCTTATACATCCTGCATACCCTATCCTCCACATTTATACAACTGTTCTCACATTTCCCTCCTTTGTTGAACTTACAGTCAATGGTGAGACACCTTACCTCCATACCACCACCCCCATTAACTTATACTACATCTGTACCTTTTCACGTACTTGCTTTTTCATTTCTCACCAACCTTCCTCAAGACTCTTTCAATCAAACTAACAACCTCATGGTCGTCTATATGTATCTCCCACTTTTTTAGTGGGTGTTTCCAGTCTTTTTCCCTATCGTAGTGGTATATTTTTACTATCATTCCTTATCCACCTCCACATCTTCAAAATCCGTAAGCTTCGTTACCTTAACTTCTTTCATCTTCTCTTCGAGATACTTATCCACAGCCTTCTTTACCAAGTGTTCTACGATGTACATAATAGAGTGGACTGGATACTGGTAGTGTGAGGGTATAACCATTTTGGCAAAGCCGTCATCCCAAACGACCCATCCTATGCCGAACTCTGCCATCAGTATGTGCTCAAGATGATTTAAAACCCCATTTCTGGTTGCTATATACATGTATTCTACGTAATCTCGCCTTTTAATAGCTTGTTGTATGACCTTGCTTATGTCAGACTCTTTAAACTCCACACCGATTGTGCGTGTGTATGTCATTTTGTAGTGGAAAACGTCCCTTACCCACGAAATTACTATAACGAGGTCAAACTCAAGCCTGTCACCGTTGTGTGTGATTACCTTCCTTGGAAATAGCTCGACTTTCGATGGCTCATCCATTCCCCAAAAAGAATTGTGATAGTTGATTATCTCCTCGGCTACCTCGTAGGCACTTGCTTCCTCCTTGTTTGCATTCTGTTTAAGCCATTCTCTATATTCTTCGAGGTTCATATATATATTAGCCCCCTCAGTTCCGGCTTTCATCACCACTCAGTAGCGGTCAATTTCATCATCGGGAGTTTCGCTTAGTGCTTTACTTTTAGTCCTCTCTCTCTGAGCCATCTCTCTACCCTAAGCCATTGCTTCAGCGACCTGCGGTAGTGCCCACATTTGTCTCTATTACATTGTTTGCAGTCTATTTTGCCGTGTATCTCACAGACAAGTGTGCAATACGGTTTTCCATCAACAAGCTTGCGTATGCATCCCCTGTAGTGGATGCAATCGTCTTCAATATTAAACAAACTGCTCCTCTCCAACATACAGGCATCACCTCCCCTTTTTTATCTAACAATTTCAACTCTAAATCCTCTCTCGGTAATAGCATACAACCGTTTTTCGTATTTCTCAAACTCCTCTTCAGTCATAATGATAATATGCTGCGGTTCTTTCTCCTTAGAGTGCATCAACCTACCAAAACGCTGACTTTCTTGCATCCTGCTGCCATATAGAAAATCTACCTCGATTACTCTCTCAACTTCTGGAATGCTTATCCCCTCATCTCCAACCCTGCTAACTACTACATGCGTTGATGTCCTTATCACATCGAGTCTATCCTTCTTCACTCCTCCGTGAACGAATGGAATCTGCAATTTCTTTGACAGTTCTTCACCAAAGCTGATTGAGTCACAGAAGATGATGGTTTTTACAGGAATTCTAAGCAACTCTTCGAGTTTCTTGATTTTGGCAGTCTTGTTCTTAACAAGATACAGAGTAAATTTCGGTTTTGCGATAATCCCCCTCGATATGAACTTTCTCCAGTCAACACCAATTGGGAATCCCGTCAAAGCGAAAATGTAGTTTTCATTACCGTCCTCTCTGAATGGAGAGCCAGACAAGCCTATCCGATACTTCGTTTTCACAGTAGCAAGCCGTATATATGTTGGTGCTGGAAGATGGTGCACTTCATCAAACACGGTAAGGACATAATCTTTATCCTTGATTTTGTGAAATGACTGATAAGTGTAAACGTCTATTTCATCCTCAAACTCAGGTATATATTCCTCAATCCTCTCTTTCCACTGCTCTACTGTTGTAAGGTAAGGGACAACAACGAGCTTCCTGCCCTTTATCCTTCCGAGAGCGTAGAGTCCAAAGAATGACTTACCTGCTCCAAACGGGTAGAACAATCCTACTGCCCCGGTTTCGAGAAATCTCTCCCACGCCTCTTGCTGATAGTCTCTAAGCTTTATTTTGTCCCAAGCTCTTAGGTCGGATTCTTCCACAGGTCTGGGAACAAAAGGAAGTATGCCGTCCTCTATTAGTTTAGCTATCAGCTTAAATTCAAATCCTCGCTTGATTTGTATTCTATCGTCACCAACTCTTCTATTGAGAAAGTCTCTATATCTCCTCCATGCCTCATCCTGATGCTCCTTACCCGTTAGCAAAACTCCATCGAAGACCTTGAAGGGTGGTCTCTCCTCAAACTTCAGCCTATCCTTAATCTCTCTTGGTAGTTCAGTTATCCACTGGGTGTAGCGGTTTATCGTAAAGATGTTGTAGCTCCGTGTCTCGTGCTCCAACCACCCCACATAGAAGTCCACGAATTTTGGCACTATCACCCAGAACTGGTCTTTCTTCTTTGGAAGTATGCAGTACGGCTCTTTCAAAAATTCTGTCAGCTCATCAACGTCAATGTTTATGTTAAGCCTTCTAATCTCCTCTATCTTGCTTTCAAGCTCACTTTTGAGTTCACTGATTACCTCATCCAGCTTCTCAAAATTCTCCTTAATCGCTGAAACTACGTGCTCGACATCCATACTCACACAGCCTCCTATTTCTCTTCCACTTTTTCTCCATTACAAGTATTGCTACGAACAGCAGTATCTCCACTGCAAGTGTTACTGGGTTGTAAACAGTACAGGCACAGCTACCGATGTAAACTTTTTCTTCTCTTCCATTACACCGCCCCCAATGACGATTAGCCTCATCATGGCAAATCCACTTCCTCAACAATCTCCTTTATCTTCTCAAACGCCTCAGCCTTTATCTTTAAGTCCCCTGTTATTGTCCTACCCTCTGCCTGCTTCTCCAACTCGCTTTGAGGCATGAGATAAGCGTGAACTGGAAACTCAAAGTATTGAGCGATTTGTCTGAGCTTTGCGAACTCAATTGGCACGATAACTTCACCCTCATTCTGTTCAAGCTCTTCATGAAGCCTCCTTAGAATCTCGTCCTTTTTCTTCTCATCACTTGCCAGCAAAGATAGCTCACCGATTGCCCACTGATACAGTTTGAGCAATTTGACCATGCGTCTCGCAGCCTTGACAATATCTCCATCCACAGCCCCAAGAATTGAGGCAACCTCTTTTACAGCATCCTCACTACCCATTCCTACCACCTAAAACGTATCTTTTTTCTATAAACTTCAACCACTCCTCCACCAGACTTCCAAACCTTCTGCGAGACATCCAACTCTTCAAAACGTCAGACACGTTCCCACCTCCTTTAGGATTTACCAATCTTAGTAATTCTGCCAAATATTCGTACATTTTGTTGCTGTAAAATCCATATACGCCCCAATGTAGTACCCCTATTTCAGCATCAGTGATTTCCATTTCATGAGCTATGGTGAGTAAGTTAAGCAGGTCGCTCTCTCTGTACTCTCCGAAAACATCCAGAATCGCCAACACAGCCTTACTCAAGCTCATATCTCCACCGCAGCTCTCTTACCATCTTCCGTCAATCTATATCCTTTGCTTGTTGATTCTATTAGTCCTGCCTCTTTACACTGTTTAATGAATTTGCCAGTATGTATGTGGAACACCTTGTCAATATCCTTTCTCCTCGCAATTCCTTTCTCAGCTATGTATTTGAGGAAATCTCCGTATTTCTTCTTGATGTAGTTTTCATCAAGCAATATAGAGGTCGCCGTCAGATAGTAAAACCTAAGAATAATCTCTCCATCTTTACCTCTCGACAACTCAAGAAACTTATCACCAAGCTCTTTTACCTCTCTGTTTTTTCCAGACTTAACGAACTCCTTCACAGCTTTCTCCAACTCTTCATTGAGTTCCCAAACACATCCTAAATTCGATGAATACGTCCAATAACTTTCTACAACCGCTTTCATACCACCACCTCCTTAATCCTAATCACTTATCCTCTTTCTCTCTTCTAATACGTTCACTCAGTTTACTATGCTGTCGGCCTCTGACTTTCTTCCATATTCTGTCAAGCTCCACATGGTATTCGTCGCATACCCCAAATCGGCAACCGACATTGGTGTGTCTGTCGGTCTTGTGCCTTATTCTATAGGCTCCTTTCCCAGCCCTCGTGAGGTTTCCCTTCCTTCCACACTTGGGACACTTTTCAATGACAATCTGATACGTATTATTGACTGGATGTTTTTCGAGGTGCCAAGGTATCTCTGTCATTTATCCTTCCCCATTACATTCAGAAGCTTTACAACCGTTTCGCACTTCTTGTCGCACTCCAAGCAAATCTTCTTTACTAATTTACCATAGTCTGGTATCATTACATTCATTAGAAAATCCACTTCCACTTCTGTGCCCTCCTCTTTAGATACGTATTCAGCCCAACCCTCGAAAAGTGGGTAAAAAGCGTCCCTAAACTTTATTCTACGATCAAGTTCATCAGATACCGATTCTAATTCTATCTCTGACACAATAGAGCCATAATGTCTCATTGGAATTTCCTCCACTGTCCTCATGAAAAATCCAACAACATCCTTGATGTAGCACTTGTTGCAGATATAATGTCCTTCTGAGCAAACTATGCTCAATTCATCAAACTCTTCACCGCAAATCAGACACTTCTTTTTGCCCTCCTCAGCCTCAAGTTTTGCCCCGCAGTATGCACACCTATTATCCGAGTACACAACCACCTTCGGAAGGTAATCTCCCTTCTTTGGTGGAATGATTACTGTCAAAAAATATCTGCTGTTTTCACTTGCGATGCACTTTACTCTGACCAACACAAGCGTTAAGCCCAAGGATGTCGGTACTAACGATCCAATTTCACTACTATACTTCGCAAGATACTCTTCAATCCTACTTCCCAAGGCAGACCACCCCCTTCTTGATCTTAGTAAGCTTCCACAGAGACCATGTGTAACCGCAATTAGGACATGTAACGTAGAGCCACTGCTTCTCCGAGAATCCCTCAACTTCCCATCCATCTGAGTGTGGGTAGTGCTCTATTTTGCAATCCTTCAAAGGCGTCCCACACCACGCACAGTATTTGTCTTCTAACATCTTCTGATAGTCCTCAAGCTTTTTTCCCGACATCAAGCATCACCTCCCTCACGGAATGGGTCTTGCAAGCAACGGAAAGATAAACCTATTTCACTTCCCCACTCTCATACGTATGATAACATAACCATGTTCTGGACATAAGACGACTTTATCCCAAGGTGGCATTCCCGGAAAAGCAATTGCAATTGGTTTAACCAGCATTGCGTCTCTTCCGCACACAGGACATTTTTCACTATTTTTGTCTCTTACCTCATCGGTGTCTGATTTAGACGTAAGCACCGCACTCCACCTCCTCCAACAGTTTATTTTTATATCAGCCTTCTGAGCAAGGAGCTTTTAGTTTGGCTACATTATAACAAATATTACTTGTAACTATTTGAATGTTTCATGCCACAACAAGTAGCCTTCATGAAGATACGCCAATCCAGTAAAGATTGTTGATGACTATCAAAGTATAAAGGATTACTGCACCAAGTATTAACATGCTGGCGACCCTCCAAATCAATCGAACTCTGAAATTTCCCAAAACTGCTCTGCTTACTACGTCACGTACAATGAAGGCAGCAACCGCAAGAATACATAAGAATGCACTAAAGCCGATTTTAACTACCTCAAACATTCCTGCTTTTATTAGTGCTGCCGGGACAGGATTTAATTCAATCCCCCCAGCTTCTATCAGGCGTAATGTTACAACTGTGTCAAAATAATTCAACACTGCAAGAGTTAACAGTATGGCAGCTATCGTCCACATTGTCGTACCTCCTACTCAAAAAATAATGTGGATGTTCGGCACTGGGTATTCTCTCAGATCACTGACGTTACCTTAACAAAGCTGTAATCACCAACTCCGCTGGCTATTAGTTTTGTGGAACCAGTCTGGTCGAATATCGTAAATGCTCTGTCAAACTGTGTTGTCAACTCTTTAACCTGCCCACCATACTCAATTCTAACCTTATCAAGGTTTGTCTTTACAGTAACCGCTACCTTCCCATTGTATGCCGTCGTATATACTTCGAGCTGAGGTTTGACTACATCGAAAGCGACCTTTATAGACTCTGTTTTCCCATCCATTGTTTTCCTTTCGATTGTGACCTGTTTCATCCCTTCTGGAGTATCCTCATCTATCTTCAGCTTGATTTCAAAGACGTTCTTATCCCACTTGATTCTGAAATCGCCAAAGTTTACTTCACCATTAACGAAATTTCTGCCCAGACTTCTGTACTTCCTCTCCTCTCCTAATGCAGGGTCATAATATGTAACTACTATCCCTCTCGAAGTGCCAAACGTGCCGTAGCTACTAATGCCTTTAATTGTAATCCACCCTCCCTGTAAGACCTTACTTTGTCCGAACTCCGAGTAGCAATCTGTCACTCTAAATACATTTTCGGTGAGATACATGTCATCAACTTCCTTGAAGTAATGGAAATCACCGTAGATGTCGTGGTAACCTCCGTAGCTGAATTCCCCTCTCTCGTTTATCGTTTGCTGGTAACGCATCAGTATGTTAATCAAGATGCTGTCTGCGTCGCTCTGGACGTTCATGATTTCTGTGTTGTGTCTGGCAATCTCATTGAGTATCAACTCTTTCTGCTCATTTGTCAGATTGCCGTTCATTGCTATCTCTTTCTGCAATGCATTAACTGCATACTGGTGCATTCGTATTAGCCGTGTTTTCATTTCGTTGAGTAGTATGTAGTCATATACGTTTGAGTCAACCTGCTTCAGATGGTTGCTGACTACGTGATATTGGTTCTGTAAATCACTTATTTTGTCGTTCAGCGGAACTCCGTTAACATAGACAAGCACATGCGTCTGATTTGCCCGTATCTTTACTTGCACATCCATTAGCGGTTCGCTTGACTCGGCAACTACACTGCTCGCTCCTACCAGTACCAGTAGCACCACAATTATTGCCAATGCTACGCCAAATCTCTTCATTTTAACCACCCCTTCCATTTCTTCTCAAACTTCCAAAAAATTAAAAAATAGAGATTAGCTCAAGGCTATCTCAGGGTTACGTCTGGGTGAGCGGAGAATGCACCGTCGTAGTGTGCTGTGAACTCAAATTCTCCTCCGTTAGGCATTTCGTATCCATTCCAGTTGACGTAATGACTGCCAAATCCATACTCAGTCACTTCACCGTAACCAACTGCAGATACATGGTTTGTTGGTGTGTAGTACCCCGGTCTATCTGGTATGTTTATGCTATCTGGGTTACCCCATCCATAGCCGAACACAACTGTTGGATGCCACTGATTTGTGTTTATTTCTGCAACACCATCAATACCTGTAACTTCAATAGAGTACATGGCTGATGCTGTGTTGCCGTCAGATAAAACTGCACCAAGTCCTATGGAGTAATGATCTCCAGAACCATGAAGAAGAGGTCTGTGGTTGTTGGTTCTCTCCAGTTCCACACGATACATTGATTGGTCAAACCTGAGGTTCATTTGTGCATAGTCACCCTCTGACCAAGCAATCACACCAGCACTATTTCTTGTATACCCTGCAAGCTTCTGCATTCCCGTAAAGTCGTAGTGTGCACCTAAACCGAACGCATAGACACTGGTGTCTATATATGACCCATCATCTCTTGCCAAGAAGTCTCCACTAATGTAGGCTCCATACCCACTGAATTCAGCGTAGTTTCCATTGTTCTCTGCATTCACGTAGATGTCCCCTGAACCACTCCAAGACACGTCAACAGATGTCGCTCCTACTACCCCTACTGCCAAGAGGCAGACTGCCAACAAAACTACTACTGTCCCCGACTTCCTCAAATTTTCACCCCCAAAACTTTTTTACCTCCCCGGAATCGAGGAGCTTTAGTTTTGAATTCCATTATATATTCTACCACGGCGGTATTTGAATTTTTCATGACATTTGTTTCTCTTACGGTATGTAATAACCCAACTTCTCTCTAACGGCTTTCCAGATTTTTGCCTGTCCGTTGAGATAAGCACCAAGATCATTCCAGTATTGCTCGTATAAGCCCATTGACTCCATCGCTTTCCACACCTGCTCTATTAGCTGTGTCCTGTAATAGATAAACCTCTTTACGAGGTCTTTGTAAGTATCACCTGTAGGCTCTGCACCAAAATCTCCATTGTTGCGGAAGTATAGCGTGTATGCATTCCAACTCTTGAAGAGGTCTCCCTGCTTGTTTTCCACTATTACACCTGTCAGTGTCCAATATTCGCCAATGTTCCATCCTGTGAGAGAAATTCCATGCAAAGGCACATACAAGTGGTACTTCTGGATGATGTCAATCCCTCGACCACTCACCAAGTCAGTAAGCAGATAAGGTGGTATGTAACCAATGTCTTTTCCTGCTATAAGGTGGATGTTATACTCTATCTGAGTACCGTTCATTGTGAACTGCCAGCTCTCCCCTACTTCAGGAATTATTACGGTTGTGTTACATGTTAAATCAGAAACTCCCTTAATTCTCTCAGTTTTTGTGCAGTTCAGTAGTGCGGTAGCGTCATAGAACTTATCCCATCCAAAAGTCCACGCTTTTCCGTTCATTGTTACGACCATGCCTTGAGCAGTGGAAATGATAAGGAGCATTGAAACAGCTATGATACTCCAAACTCTCATATCAACCCCTCCTCAATCTGCTCTTTACTTTACCAAGCATTTTCCTGATAAATCCAAAGAGTCCTTTGATGCGTCTCCATAACCATCTAAGTATTGCTGCAATCCAGTATCTACTCACAACTATAAATCCAAATATAAATAATGGCATGATCATCATCTGCATCATTGTCCACTCTATTATCTGCTCAAACGACAAGAATATTGGAAGAATGAATATTACGAACCAGAAGTAAATAGCAAGTCCAATTAGATACAATATTGAGTTCGCTATGCTGTCTTTAACCTTATCATCCATCACCTTTCACCTCCATAAGATAGTCTAAAACTTAAGAATGACGACATAAAAATAAAAGAATAAGAGAGAACTTCGGGTTAGCCCACTACACTGTTGCCATCTTGTAAACAACCTCACTGAGTATGTGTACCACACCAGTCAGCTCGGTATATATGTCGTTGACAAACTCATCAAAGACAGTATCTGAGGTAAGCACCGTAATAACATCAGCCTTAATGCTATGCGTATTTGCCATAGTATGGGCAACGTAGTTTGCATAGTCAGCAATACCGTCACCGTCTTCGTCAGCAGTAGCAAGGAACGTAGTTACAACAGACTCAAGCTTTGCCATATCGAACATCTCTGAAGCAATGCTCATTGCAAATGTCAGTCCATACAGTATATCGTCCGAAATCAGGTCAGCGACCTGAGCACGGACATTCTGGAAATAGACAATTGCTTTCGCCGTATACTGCGGGAAGGTCGCAGCGTCAGCCTCATTAAGGAACGGGCTGGCTGCTACTGGTGCTACTACGCCAGTCAAAGCCATAAGAGTTGCCATCAACACTGCAAAACCCTTTTTCATCCTATCACCTCCCTTCAATTTTATAATTATTAAACTTTATACTTAATAAAGATTTCGTTCATGTTCGATGTTTTCATTCATGTATGCATAATGTTATCATATAAAACTTTTGTTAAAGAGTCACGGCAAGTTTATGAGTTTTTCGTGTAACCATACTTCCGACAGCAATTTAACCTCGTGTTGCTGCTAAGTCCCCTTGCTCACGCAAGGGGATACAGCAGAGGATGCGGGTGGAGAGGGTTAAGCCGACTACCTCAACATACTGGATGTGGGGCTGGGACTGTCCCGAATGCCCGTGGAGGGAGAACCTCTACCCCTCGTGATTCCCTACAGGAAGGTGATCGAGGGACAAGTTCTCTCGGTGAAGCGGGAAGCCCCCTCCATTAGGGGGTAGTTCACCTCCGTTCCAAGGGTTCGTCACGATCATCCTTATCTCCCCCTTCGAGTCTCCTTATTTCCATCCCCAGTCTCGTACCACGCCGGTCTAATTTCGTCCTTTAG
>Ga0190338_1000100_pt1 | contig 16142 bp, 15 predicted proteins | sample 4872041112_MG_FD_163434 | JGI IMG/M metagenome (GOLD analysis project Ga0190338, IMG submission 163434) | Hydrothermal vent sediment bacterial communities from Southern Trench, Guaymas Basin, Mexico - 4872-04-11-12_MG | ecosystem: Environmental > Aquatic > Marine > Hydrothermal vents > Sediment ... | reverse complement strand
AAAGGAGGGTAATGCATTTCGTGTAGATTTTTAAATGAAGCAACGATACCCATTTCGTATAGATTTTTAATGAGGCAATTCGACCTGTTGACTAATTTTTGTTCATTCCTTAAAATATTATTATTCATGCCGGGGTAGCTCAGTTGGTAGAGCACGGGACTGAAAATCCCGGTGTCCCCAGTTCGATTCTGGGCCCCGGCATTTTTTATTCCACTTAATTCCCCCTTCAACCAGACATCTCATTGGATAAGGATTGCAAGGGTGGAGAATCCTGGTGTGGAACTGTATATATTCGGTAGACGGGAAAGAACATAAGGGGACATGAAGCGGACAGCGTAAAGCGGGCATGAAAAATTCGGTAGACGGTAGACGGGAAACGGCAGACGATTGGAGAATGGAGTACTTTTTGTCATTCTGAGGAGTCTGCCTCAGGCGGACGACGAAGAATCTCTAAGAGATGTAAAGCGGGAAGCGTAAAGCGTAGAGCGAGAATATAAAAGATATCTTGAGATTCTTCGCTTCGCTCAGAATGACAAAGGCGGTAAAGCACGAAGTATTAAATCCTTAGCTTCGCTCAGGGTGATACTTCGTGTCATTCTGAGGAGCATAGCGACGAAGAATCTCAAAGGAACGTTAAGCGTAAAGCGGAAAGCGGACAGGGGAATATTCGGTAGACGGGAAACGGTAGACGGTAGAGAATATTTTTATATATATAGTTTTCCGAAACTCCGCTGCTCGCTGTCCGCTTCACGAAAGAAGATGCCAAACCGTTTTTAATTGGTAGATATTTCCCCTTGACAAATTCTCTTTATTACAGTATACTTTATACCACAAAGTAATTTATAAAACAAGGAGGTTGTTATGATAAAGTTAGTTCTACTGATGCTACTATCGATGAAGGGTGGGGGATTTGGTGGATTCCAAATCTCCTACATAAAACCCCGGGTATCACCACTCAATGAACTCAATAAAAAGTACGGACTTTCCGAATTCGGCGATATACTCTCTTATGGTGGCGGTGGTTATGCAATAATAGGTAAAATTATTATAGGCGGTATGGGGTCTGGAGGAGATAAGACTGTAAAGAATGATACCCTAAAGGTGAGATACTCAGCTGGGGGTGGTTTTTTTGAGATGGGATATGAAATTTTGGATCTTGATATATTAACCCTATATCCAATGCTTGGTATTGGTGGATACAGTGAAACCATAGAAATTTTCCCTACAAGAGGTGACATAAAGTGGAATGACTTTTACACGGCGTCGAAAAGGTTTTCAGCCGCTTCCAGTGGGGGTTTCACTCTCTCTCCTCAAATTTCTTTACTGGTGTTTCCACCTAATTTCTTTATAGGAATTATGATAAAAGCAGGAGGCACTTTGAGGCTAAGTAAAACTTGGAAATTAAGCGATGGATATAAGCTTCTCGATATCCCGGAATTTGATAATTTTGTACCCCATGTGGACATAATGATCTTTTGGGGCGGAAAAGCAGGCTAAAGAGGAGGAAATTGGTTATGAAAATCAACAGAGAATTGATAGATGAAATTGAAGAGAATATCAGCCTTGTTAAAAAGGTGCTACTAAATAAGATTTCCGTACAACTCAGAGACGCGGCGGACCAGCTTCTCATCTGGGGACTTTACATGATTGTTGCTCCTCTTTTGGTTACTATTTTCAACAGCCATGCCTTCTGGGCATATACACTCCCTTTCTTTTTTGTTCTGAGTATGATTAAATTGCGGAATAAAATCGCGGTTATTATTTACTGGGCAATAGTAGAGCTGATTTTTATCTTGGGTCTGAAATTGGAGATATACTGGTTGTTTTATGCTGGATTTGCATTAATTCCCCTGGCTTTTGTAATTCTTAAACCTCGGAGGGTACATAGAACTTCCAGGGTCATAAGTATTGTGAACTTCTGGGCACTTGTTCTTTCAGCTGGTGTAATGCTTATGGTTGTGCTGCTTATGTATGGGGAAGGAATGTATATCCCCCTTATTTGGCCCTTCATAATAACATTCTCCTTGGGCCTTCTTGGGAGTTTTAGCATTAGTACCTTTTTCCTCTTCGGACTGATTGGTACTCTCGCAGGCCCGGCCATATTCTTAATTTTACCCCGACCCTGGAAATTTTGGGTTACAGCCTTTTATGGGGTTCTCTATGTGAGTTATTTTTTCCGCTTGAAAAACATTATGAGAGGATTAAAAAATGAAGCGATTGGACCCTTTGATACATGAACCTTTGAGGCTTCAAATCATGAGTATTCTCTATATTGACGAGATGAGTACATTTAATAACTTCAAAACCCAGCTTAATACAACTGATGGGAATCTCTCTCAACATTTGAGAAAGCTGGAAGATGCAGGGTACATAAGAGTGGAGAAAACATTTGCAGGGAGAAAACCGAAGACCTACTATTATCTGACAAAGAAGGGAAGAGAAAAGTATCTTGAGTATATCAAGACCATTGAAGAAATATTAAAAATTGCAAGAAGTGAGAGAGGAAAATAAAATATTAATCAACAGGTTAAGGAGAGGAAAGGGGAAATTGAATGGGCTATTTCTTAATCATTGTGTTGGGTTTATGGAACCCTGTAATAAAAGTGAATTCTCAAAATGTTTTTGAGTCCCAAAGGATTCCCTTTTCCCTCCTTAATAAATTGCATATAAAATCAAGGCCTTCAAGAATAGAAGATTTCTTTTTTTTAAATCCACAGGTTCTGAAAAAGTCTGTAAACTGGTCTCTCAATAATCTTTATTCCACAGGTTGTTTTGAAGATATAGATGTTTCCTTTTCTGCTGACTCCGAGACCCTTTATATTACGACTAAAGATCTCTTTACAGCATCTCTTTTTCTTGATTTTGCGTATAAAGGAGAACTTCCCAGGTTTGGTATCGGCTTGGAAGAACACAACCTCTGGGGATTATTAGTAAATACAGGAATTTATTACACTAAAGACTACACTCGTGTTTATGGGGGAGGAAAGGCGGAAATTCCAGCATTTTTACGTCCTGATATATTCACTTCACTGGAGTGTTATAAATATAAAAAGGGGAAAAATATCAATTTTTCCTTTGAAAAAAGGCCCCCCTTCGGGATAAGAAACGCTTATTCTTTTAAATATTATTTTATAGAGGCTCCATTCCATCTTTATCAAAAGGGGGAGGCTACCGATTCTCTTGTTCTGAAGAGAGAGGATGTGGAGGTATTTATTGGGAGAAACCTTAAGGTGGACAAAACCTTAACCCCGTATGTCGGATTTTTGGGTGTTGATGGAAATATTATCCCTGGACTACGATTAAGGTATAAATATTTTTCTTTTGTGAAAACAGAAATGTTAAGGAAATTAGGGAGCAGGGAATTGGTGGAGGAAGGATTATTCATTGATATATTTTTAGGAAAGGAGCTATATTATAAAGCTCAAGTAAAATATTCTGACTATATTTCTTCATTAACTGCTCTTTTCTCCATAAGTTTTAATGCGGTAAAGCTTGCTTACGAAGAAGTTCAAGCCCTCTTGGAGATATATAAGAAAATAAACTATTTTTGTTCCTCCAAATTCAGTTTGATTTCTGGCAGAATATTGAAAAACAGAGATAGATTTTATGTGTACCAGCTGGGGGGAACAAACGGATTAAGAGGATACAGAGCTTTTTACTTTGAGGGAAATAAGTACTTTCTTTCACAACTTGAGCTGAGATTTTCTCTAAGACAGAGTCTTCTAAATATTGTGACACCCGGAATGGGATTTTTCATTGATGCAGGATATGCAGGTGATGTCATGAACATGGTATATTTTGACGGGGGCTTTATGTTGTTGCTTGAATCTTTCAAACAGTATGGTGCACCCATAGGCTATGCCTCAGTGGCTTATAATGGAAAAGATTGGACTTTTTCGGTGGGTATCCTTGAATAACTCCTTTTAGGCCCGTAAAATTTTGCAAATGGTTGAAGAATCCAGAAAATACCGACTTATAATAGTCTACGGATTCAGTGATAAAGAATTTCTTGATTTTTACAACAAATATAAAGAGAACAAGCTTCCACCTGCAATTTTTGCGGTTACCACTGAGCATTCTCTGAAGATGAAGTTGGAGGATTTAATAAATACTCTAATCAAAGAGCATGAAGAATTTATGAGAAAAAGGAAAGGTAAATGAAAAAGGTTGTGGCTTTAATTGGACCATCGAACCCTTCTCGAGAAGTATACCAAGATGCCTATATTGTAGGTAAACGCATTGCCCGAGAGGGGTGGACTCTGGTAAATGGAGGTGGTTCAGGAGTTATGGAAGCTTCTGCAAAGGGAGTGAGGGAGGAAGGTGGAATTAGCATAGGAATTATTCCCTATGGAGAGTTCAGGGGTTTTAATGCCTTTATTGATGTTGTAATTCCAACAGGAATTCAGGAAATGCGGAATTTTTTAATTATAAAGGCAGCTCATGCAGTAATTGTATGTGGCTATTCGGAAGGAACTTTGATTGAAATTTCCATTGCCAATAAGTTGAAAAAGTATATGGTGGGGCTTCATGTTCCGGATATTCCCGGTGTAGTGATGGAAAAAGCCAGTGATCCGGAAGAGGCTGTTTTAAAAGTAAAGAAATTTCTGGAGGTATTGGCATGATTGAAATAGATGGGTATACTCTAAAACTTGAAGATGTTTATGCCATAGCTTTGAACAAAACCAAAGTTTCTCTATCTGTAAAATCTAAGGAAATTATTAAAAAACACAGAAAAATTGTGGAGAAGATACTGGGCTGTGAGAAGGCAGTCTATGGTATTAATACAGGTGTGGGAAGACTTGCAGAGGTTAAGATCCTAGGAGATGAACTTGCTAAACTCCAGGTAAACATAGTACGCTCTCATGCTGTTGGTGTCGGAGATCCACTTACTCCTGAGATTGTGAGAGCTGCCATGCTTCTTCGGGCAAATACTCTTGCTTCCGGACACGCTGGGGTGAGGCCCGAGGTGGTGGAGAAGCTTATAGAATTTTTGAACAAGGAGGTGATTCCCTATGTTCCCTCCAAAGGATCTGTAGGAGCATCAGGAGACCTCGCTCCCCTTGCACATATTGCCCTGGCAATCATAGGAGAGGGATACTGTCTTGAAGAAGGGAAAAAGGTTCCTACATTGGATGTATTAAAAAAGAAACAGATAGCTCCCCTTAAACTTCAAGCAAAAGAGGGTCTTTCTCTTATAAATGGTACTCAGGCAACCACTGCAGTATTATCCCTTACCATTAAAGAAGCTGAGATTCTCACCACCAATGCAGATATAATCGCGGCCATGACCTTTGAGGCTCTTGAAGGGGTAAGGGAAGAACTGGATCCCAGAATTTGTGAAATCAGGCCTCATAAAGGGCAGACTGTCTCCCTCAACCTCATGAGGAAATTTGTGGAGAATTCCAGACTTTCGGGATCTAAAAAGAAAAGAGTGCAGGATGCTTATTCCCTAAGATGTACGCCGCAGGTGCATGGCACAGTGAGGGATACCCTGGGCTTTGCGAGGAAGATTGTAGAAACAGAGATCAATTCTGTTACAGATAATCCACTTGTTTTTGACAATGGAGACATTATTTCCAATGGAAATTTTCATGGCCAGTATCCCGGTATGATCGCCGATTTCATGTCTATCTCCCTTGCGACTCTGGGTAATATATCAGAACGCAGAAGCTTTCGCTTGCTAACACCGGAATTAAGTGGTTTACCTGCATTCCTTGTAAAGGAGAAGGGATTAAATTCGGGTTTCATGATGATGCAGGTTACTCAGGCTTCTCTTGTATCATACAACAAGGTGCTTGCCCATCCCTCTACTGTGGATTCTATCCCAACCTCAGCCAACCAGGAGGATTTTGTTTCCATGGGCATGAATGCGGCTCTGAAAATGAGGGAGGTGTTTCAAAATACCCGCAAAATACTGGCTATTGAACTTATATTTGCAGTCCAGGCCCTTGAAATGAAAAATATTGAGGAAGCTTCAACTTATGCTAAAAAAGTGGTGGATAAAGTCAGAAAAAAAATCCCACATCTGGATGTTGATAGATTCATGCACGAAGATTTGATCAGGGCAGAAAATTTACTCAAAATACCTTTACTTGATGTGGAACTTTAAAAAAACTGTATTCTTAATTCTCTATTTAGGCTTTTATTCAATAGTTTTCCAGACAGTATTTGCACGGGAACTTTTCACTCTGTTTCGGGGAAATGAAATATCTTTTTCCTTTTTTTTCCTCTTCTGGATGGCAGGTTTTTCACTGGGATTTTACACACAAAAATTTATCCACATTGACACAGATCTTCTTCTTGTAATTGCCCCTGTTTATGAACTTCTTATGTATGCTCTGTTTATTATGGTAAGAAAACTTTCAGGAAGTCTTACAGGACCACAGGGTGGTCTCCCCTTGCTTGTGCTTATTGTTTTTATCCCGCTCGTGCTTCTTCTTTATATGCCCGGTGCTTTGCTGGGTAGGGCCATGGCACTGATACAGCAATTTGAAAAGAGAGGAGCTTCAATTCTTTATGTGGTCGAAGCAGCAGGTTCCCTTCTGGGAGGGCTTATTTTTTACCTTATCCTTGCTGGTAGAGTTTCACATTTTGGGATTATTATTCTGACGCTTCTACCTTTGATTCTTCTTGGAAAGAAAAAATTCTACCCAGTAGCAATTCCCTTTCTCGTTTTGTTTTTCATAAGCGGTCCCTTAGAGAAGGCCCTTTACAATTTTATTGAACCGGATTACTCTGTGACACTCCTCAAGGATACAAAGAGAGGGAAAATATTTGTTTTGGAAAGGGAAGATGAGGCCGTTCTTTATGAAAATGGCGAAATTGTAGCATCACAGGTTCCAGACCTGGTGACCCAAGAAGAGATTATGGCTTATCTTGGTTCTTTCTCCAAAAAGCCAAAGGTCCTTTTTCTTTGTGGAGGTTTTTTCTTTGATCTAAACCAACTTTCAGCATTCTCCAGCGATTTTTACGTGACAGAACTTGATCCCGAGATGATAAATTTGTACAAAAAGGTGCTCAATCCAGATTTAAGCCTAAGAGTGAAATTGGTAGCCAAAGACCCTGTCCATTATATAAAGACTACCAGGGATTCTTTTGATGTAGTTATTATGGTTTCAGAACTTCCAGTATCTCTTATACATTACCGCTTACTCACTCTGGATAATATAAGAATTATTAAAGAACATCTTAAAGATGGCGGATTGCTACTGGTCATGCTTCCTTTTGGAGAAACCTTCCCCGGTCCCTTCTTAAGAAAAGTACATGAAGACTTCTGGGCCACCATGAAGTTAGTCTTCAGAAACCCCTATTACCTTCTTGGGGAGCATGTTAGCTATATTTCGAGAAAGCCGGATTTTGCAACGATTAAAAAGGTAGTGGAGAACATAAATTTCCAGAGGATTTCATGGATGTATTTTGTATTTAGGATGAGGGACATGCGCAAGTTGACGCCGGGTGTCCCGATAAAATTTTCAGATCCAGGAGTTCTTAAAAAATCTATTCTCTTTGAGGAAAAGAAATTCAGCCGAAGGCCATTATTCCTTTATTATTTTGCCCTTGGGATGTTCCTGTTGCTTGTACTTTATTTCTCTATTGCTTCTTTCTCTTCTTCAGCACTTTTCGCTATTTTCACAACGGGGATCTTTTCCATGGTTTTTGATTTGTTTGTTATAAACCTTATTCAATTTAAGACCGGGCTTATCTATTCTCAACTTGTGCTTGTGCTAACTCTCTTTCATGTGGGATTGTCTCTCGGTGCCTATGCGGGCTACAAACTCAAGCTTAGAAGTTTTACCGGGGTGGATTTTGGAATCTGGACAATCAGTAGTGTAGCCCTAACCTTTTATTATATACCATCGCAATTTTTGTTTATCGTCGTGTTCTTTATTGCCTTTTTCACGGGTTTTCAGTTCTCTGTTGTGAATCGTTATCTTTTACAGGGTGAGAAGCTTTATCTCTTTGATATTCTCGGGGGACTCTGTGGAACACTCATATTTCTTTACTCCTATCTTGAAGCAGGAATTCTGGGAGTTGTTATAACTGTAATCTTGTTCAAAACAGTTTCCCTTTTAAGGTCATATTTCCGTAGCCTGCGAACGTGATATATTTGGATGAGATGGGCAGTTCTGTAGGAATTTTTGCAGAGACGTACATCTATTGTTAATAGAAAATTCCAAACATATATTATATTGACAATTTTTCTTAGAATCTTTATAAATTAAGTAAAGGGTACACACAATGAGAAGGTTGTCTATATTTACTCTTTTTTTCTTTATACTTCCCCTTAGTTTATATTCATCCACTACATTTGTGAGGGATTATGGTGGTTTGAGGCATGATGAGGGGTGGGGTTGTGTGGAGGTTGAGGATGGGTATTTAATAGTGGGGACGACTTATTCTTATGAGGATACAATAGGGGATATATTTTTATTGAAGATAGACAGGGATGGAAATGAGGTATTGATGAGGAGGTATGGTTTGAGGGGTTATGAGGAGAGGGGTAGGGCTATAGTGAGGAGTGGTAGTGGGTATGGGATAGGGGGTGTAGGTAGTGGTGGTTGGGGAGATTTTTATTTAATCAGGTTGGACAGTTTATACAATGTAGAGTGGCAGTACTGGTATGGGGGTAGTAGGAGTGATTGGTTATGGGATATGGATACGACCTGGGATGGTGGTTTTGTAATGGTGGGTTATACGAATTCAGTTGGTAATGGGGGAGATGATTTATGTGTTATAAGGGTGGACAGTGCTGGTAATCTATTGTGGGGTAATGGCTATGGAGGAAGTTCTGGAGATTACGGTAATTGGGTTAAGACTTTGTCTTCTCATGAGTTTTTGGCTGCGGGGATGTACAAAGCTGATGGGTATGAAACGTGGGGTGGGTATTTTATAAAGCTTGATTCTTTAGGTGATACGATTTTTACGAGGACATATTTAGATAGCAGGATTCACATGGATATTTTCTCCGGATACTATAACGACGTGGAAGGTTTTACTTATGTTACAGGGTGGAGAGCTATCCTGCGTGAACCCGATAGCACGAATTTATTTTGTATGAAGCTCGATTCTTTGGGTAATACAATATGGATGAGAGATTATAATGTACCCGATGTGAGGGACAGAGGGGATGCTATAAGAGTTGTTCCGGATGGGAATTTACTCATATTTGGTACCACAAATTACAGTTCTTTATTTCCTGAGTTAGGTGGTTTTATAAGGCTTTTAAAGATAGACACTTCTGGTAATTTGGTGTGGGAGAAGATATACAGGTTTCCTGATAGGTATGATGGGTTATGGTTAAGGGATGGTATTGTTACTTCAGATGGTGGTTTTTTGATGGTGGGTTATGCATGGATTGTGGGGAGGGGTGATAAGAACATAGTTCTAATAAAGGCTGACAGTACTAGTTATATAAGTGGTCTTGAGGAGGTTTCACATTCTAAGGAGATATTTGATCATTTAAGGATTTATCCCAATCCTGTGAGGGATTATTTACATATAGATTTTGGTATTGATTTATTGTCTGGTTCGAGGCTTGAGTTATATGATATTACTGGCAGGAAGGTGAGAGTATTTAATGTAGGTGGCAGAAAGGATTTTATTCTTAATTTGAGAGATTTGGGGATAAAACCAGGGGTTTACATCTTATTGGTGCATACCCCTGTAGGAAGGAAGTCTATAAGGTTCATCAAGGAATAAAATAATAAAGTCTTGTTGATTGATAGCTTTGAATATTCGGCGGTATTACCTTATTATTATAACTGTCAGGCCCCCGTAGCTCAGTAGGATAGAGCGGCGGTTTCCTAAACCGCAGGCCAGAGGTTCGAATCCTCTCGGGGGCACTTGACAAAATGTAGGGAGTAATTTATAATTTTCAGGCTTTTGGAGGCCTGTAGCTCAATTGGCTAGAGCACCGGATTCCAAATCCGGCGGTTGGGGGTTCGAGTCCCTCCAGGCCTGTATTAAGTAAAAGGGGGTATATTATGAGAATTAAAGTGGCTTTAGTTTGTACTGAATGTAAGAGAAAGAATTATACCACAACCAAAAATAGAAATAAAAAGATGAATAAAATTGAATTAAGAAAATACTGTAAATTTTGTAGAAAACATACACTCCACAGGGAGTCCAAGATATGATTAAAAAGTTTGTAAAATTTGTTAAGGAATCTTGGGCAGAACTGAGAAGAGTCACATGGCCCACCAGAGAGTCTTTATGGGGTGGAACGTTGGGTGTTATATTGCTTTCCACCTTTTTCGTGATATACATGTGGGTCCTTGATCAAATTATATCCAGGATCATACATTTGATTTTGAGGTGATCTCAATGGCAAAAAAAGAGAATGCAAATACAGAGGATAAGAAGTGGGTCGTTTTCTGGACGGTATCCGGTCGGGAGAAGAAGGCCGTTAGAGTTGCTGAGAAGATTTTGAAAGAGCAGGGTCTTTCAGAGGTTGCAGAGGTACTTCTCCCCACTCAAATAATTCCCAAGATCAAGAAGGGAAAAAGAGTGCTTCTTGAGAAACCAATTTACAGAGGCTATGTGATCATCGGTATAAAGAATGACCCTCAGATTATCGATGAAGTCATTAAGGCAGTGACCCAAACAGGTCTTATGAGAGCCGTTATATCAAAAGATACCATTATCAGTTTGAGTGAAAATGAAATAAACAAGATTAAGAAAATAGAAGAGCGCGAAAAGCAGAAGAAAGTTAAAGAAATTCCGTTTTTAAAGGGAGAAATTGTGAGGATTGTGAGAGGACCCTTTGCTGATTTTACAGGTCAGGTGGATGAAATTTATGCGGATAAACAAAAGTTGAAAGTACTGGTAAACATTTTTGGCAGGACTACCCCTGTCATTTTGGATTTTCTTGAAGTAGAAAGAATTTAAAAGGAGGAAAAAATGCCCCCTAAAAAAGAAGTTATAGCACAGGTTAAATTGCAGATTCCGGCTGGTCAGGCATCTCCCGCTCCTCCAGTGGGACCAGCGCTGGGGCAGCACGGTGTGAATATAATGCAGTTTGTGAAGGAATTTAATGACCGTACAAAGGATAAACAGGGTTATATAATTCCTGTGGTAATTACTATCTATAAGGATCGCTCCTTTACCTTTGTTCTTAAGACTCCGCCGGCATCGGAGCTTCTCAAAAAAGCTGCAGGTATTGCCAAGGGTTCTGGAGAACCTAACAAGCTCAAGGTTGGGAAGGTAAAGAGAAGCCAGGTTGAAGAGATAGCAAAAATGAAAATGCCGGATCTGAATGCCGATGATATCCAAGCTGCAATGAGAATAATAGAGGGAACCGCAAGAAGTATGGGAATTGAAATAGTGGAGGATTGAAATGGCAAAGCATGGGAAAAGATATCAGACATTGCTGGAAAAGGTGGATAGAAGTAAAGAGTATACCCTGGACGAGGCCATAAAACTTGTGAAGGAATTGAAATCTGCCAAATTCGATGAGACTGTGGAAGTTGCTGTGAAACTGGGTGTTGACCCCAGAAAGGCTGATCAGATGGTTAGGGGTTCTGCTGTACTCCCACACGGCCTGGGTAAGAAGGTAAAAGTTCTGGTCATTACAAGGGGGGATAAAGAACAGGAGGCTTTAGATGCGGGAGCGGATTATGTGGGATTTCAGGATATAATTGATAAAATAAAAGGCGGCTGGTTGGATTTCGATCATGTAGTTGCCACTCCAGATGCTATGCCGGAGGTGGCTAAACTCGGACGAATTCTTGGACCACGTGGCTTAATGCCTTCTCCTAAGACAGGAACTGTTACACAGGATGTGGGGAGAGTGGTAAAGGAACTCAAAAAAGGTAGAGTGGAGTTCAGAGTGGATAAAACTGGAAATATTCATGTTCCTGTAGGAAAAGTATCCTTTGACGATCAGGCTCTCAAGGAAAATATTCTAGCATTTTTTGAGGAACTTTTAAATCAGAGACCTCAGAATTTTAAAGGAACCTACATAAGGTCTTGTCATCTTTCGCCAACAATGGGACCTTCTGTAAAGGTTGACGTAAATGATATTTTGAAGCAAACAAACAGGTGAGGTAATCATGGTTAAGCCAGAAAAAATACAGGAAGTAGAACAGATTAAAGAAATTTTAAAGGATGCCAAGGCTATTTATCTTTCGGATTTTACTCATCTTACCGTTGCAGAAATCAATGAACTAAGACACAAACTGAAGGAGAAGAAGGCACTTTACAAGGTGATAAAGAACACGAGGGCCCGTTTTGCTTTCGAGGCACTTGGCTACAAAGACCTTGTTCCTTATCTTGAAGGCCCCAATGCACTTCTTGTGGCTTATGAAGATGAGATAGAACCTCTAAAAGTTTTCTTTGATTTTAAAAAGGAGGTAGGTAAGGGGGGGTTAAAGGTTGGAGAACTGGAAGGTAGGATATATGAAGAAAGAGATCTTGAATCTCTTTCCAAATTGCCAGGCAAGAAGGAACTTCAGGCCAAGCTTGTTATGGGCTTGAATTCCTTGTTCTACAGACTGGTCAGTGCTTTAAACTGGCCTTTGAGTTCCCTTGCCTGGACACTTGAGTCAATTAAGAAAACAAAAGAAAAAGAGGAGGGTAATTAAAATGTCGGAAAAGAAGAGCGTTGCAGAAATAGTGGAGATGATTGAATCTCTGAGTGTGCTTGAGCTATCGGAACTCGTAAAACAGCTTGAAGAAAAATTTGGTGTCAGCGCACAGATGCCGGTGGTTGCTGCAGCCGGAGGAGCCCAGGCTCCCCAGGCAGCACAAGCCCAGGAAGAAAAGACCGAGTTTGATGTGGTTTTGGTAGAGGCAGGACCCCAGAAGATCAAAGTCCTGAAAGAGGTAAGAACTATCACAGGTTTGGGCCTTAAGGAAGCCAAGGAACTTGTTGAGAGTCTGCCCAAACCACTGAAAGAAGGAGTGTCCAAAGAAGAGGCCGATAAGATTAGACAACTTTTGGAAGGTCTTGGCGCCAAAGTGGAGATAAAATAAAATCCTTGGCCGTTTCAAAATTAGTGTACTATTTTCTGACCTTTGGAGGTGGTATACCTTCAAAGGTCGACTTATGTTTTTTGAAGGAGGTGTAAATTGTCAGCCATGAAGGAAATAAAACGTGTGGGTGAGAAACCTGAGCCATATGAAATGCCCAACCTCCTTATGTTGCAGTTACAGTCGTTTGCTCAACTTCTCGAGGAGAAGGTTCCACCTGAGAAAAGAAGTAAAAAGAGCATTCACGGTGTTTTTCAGGAAATTTTTCCTATAACCGACATACATAATAAATATTCACTGGAATATGTAGAATACAGAATAGATCCACCCAAACGTACACCTGAGGAATGTAAGGAAAAGAGTTTAACTTATTCTGCTGCTCTCTGGGCAAAATTGAGCCTCAAGAAGAAGAACGAAGAAACTGGACAGTTTGAGGAGGCCATAACCCAGGAGGCATATATCTGTGATATCCCATATATGACGAAACGAGGAACTTTTGTAATAAATGGGGTGGAGAGGGTTATTGTAAACCAGCTCCATCGTTCCCCAGGGGTGTATCTTGAAACCGAAGCCAAGGGAGCCGCAGCCTATAAGGCTCTGCTTGTTCCCTACCGCGGTCCATGGGTAGAGATTACCATAGATGGTTCCAAAAATATCGGGATAACTGTCTCCAAAAGAAGAAAAATTCCTGTTACAAGATTCTTTAGAGCAATAGGATACTCCAGAACAGAAGATATTTTCCGCTTGCTGGTTGATACCAGAAAGGTAAAGGTCAAAGACCTGAAAGGTGATGAGCCTTATCTTATAATTCATGATATCGTAAACAAAGAAACAGGTGTTGTTCTTAAGGAAGGGCCGGTTAAGCTGGAGGATATTGGTCTCCAGACTCTAAAGGATTTAAAAATCTCCGAAATAGAAGTTGCAAACCTTGATGACCCCGCAGTGGATGTTATTTACGCCACCTACAGACAAGATAGGATTAAAGGAGAAGAAGGTGCAATAGGAAATGTTTATAGAACATTGAGATATACTCCACCACCCGAAGATAAGGAAGAGGCGAGGAAATACATTCGTGATTTCTTCTTCTCTCCACAGAAATTCTACATGGGGGAGATGGGAAGATTCAAATTGAATCTGAGACTGGGGTTAAAAACTCCTCTGGAAGTGGAGAATCTGGAACCTGAGGATATGGTTTCTGTGGTAAGGGCACTGCTTCGACTGTATAAAGGGGAGGAGCAGGAAGATGATGTTGATGATCTTTCGAATAGAAGAGTCAGAAGTGTTGGAGAATTGCTCTATGAGCAGTTCAGGATAGCCTTCGCCAGACTCAGTAAGCTTATCAAGGAAAGAATGGTATTGAGCGACGATGCTTCATTAACACCAAGAAAACTTGTTAACCCTCGTCTTGTAACCGCCAGCCTTCTATCATACTTCGCAACAGAAAGACTCTCTCAGTTTCTTGACCAGACAAATCCTCTTTCTGAATTAACACATAAGAGAAGACTCTCTGCTCTTGGTAAAGGCGGGTTAACAAGAGAAACTGCAGGATTTGAAGTTAGAGACGTACATCCATCACATTATGGTAGGTTGTGTCCCATAGAGACTCCGGAAGGACAAAATATCGGTCTCATCACATCTCTTACAACATACGCAAAGATAGATCGTTTTGGATTTCTCATGACTCCTTTAAGAAAGGTAAAGAACGGCTATGTAACCGATGAGATTCAAGGACTTACACCCCATGAGGAGGCAAACTACAAGATTGCTCCTGCTGATACCCCTATAGATCCCAAAACCGGTAAAATCCTGGGAGATACAGTGTGGGTAAGATATAAGGGTGCATACCCTCTTGTAAAACCGGAAGAAGTTGACTTTATTGATGTATCCCCAAGACAGCTTGTTTCTCCATCTGCTTCTCTAATTCCGTTTCTTGAACATGACGATGCTAACCGTGCATTAATGGGATCAAACATGCAGCGCCAGGCAGTTCCTCTTCTTGAACCTGAGCCTCCAATTGTGGGTACGGGCATGGAAAAGAAGATAGCGAGGGATTCTGGTAGTGTTGTATTGGCAAGAACCAATGGTGAAGTGGTGTATGTGGATTCCAAAAAGATAGTGTTGAAGGTACCCAAGAGAGGTAGAAAATCACTGCTAGAAGAGAGAACTGAGGTTTATGAACTTACAAAGTTCGGCCGTTCCAACCAGAATACGCTAATAAATCAACGTCCTCTAGTAAGAGTCGGCGATAAGGTGAAGGCTGGCCACGTCATGGCAGATGCCTCTGCAACCAAAAATGGCGAACTCTCTCTTGGCAAAAACCTTCTTGTGGCCTTTGTACCATGGTATGGGTATAACTTCGAAGACGCTATTGTGGTATCCGAGAATCTGTTAAAAAAGGATACCTTCACATCTATTCATATCCTGGAGTATGAAGTTGAAGTGAGGGAAACAAAGCTTGGGCCTGAGGAGATTACCCGGGACCTGCCCAATGTCTCAGAAGAGGAATTGAAGAATCTAGATGATAATGGAATTGTGCGCATAGGAGCAGAAGTTAAACCAGGTGATATCCTGGTTGGGAAGGTAACACCTAAAGGAGAGAGAGAACTTACCCCTGAGGAAAGATTGATTTATGCTATTTTCTCTGAAAAAGCTAAAGATGTAAGGGATACTTCAAAGCGTGTTCCTCCAGGAGTGACAGGAGTTGTTGTTGATGTGGTGGTTCTTTCTCGAAGAAAAGATGATCCTCTTTCCATCAAAGTTACAAGGGAGAAGAAACTGGAAGCTGAAAGAAGAGCTGAAGCAGCCAAAAAGCAAGTTAGGGAAAAACTAAAACAGAAGATTAAAGAACTTCTTGTGGGTGAAAAGTTGAAAAAGAGCCTCAGAACCCAGGAGGGTAGAATTCTTAAGAGGCAAGGTGAAAAGATAGATTCTGAACTTTTTGAAAAATTCCATCCTGTTAAGATAAACTTTGAGGAAGATATAATAGAGAACACTGAAAAACTGGAACTGGTAAGAGGTCTTTTAAGAGAGGCCCAGGAACTTGAAAGAAAGATAATAGACAGGATGAACATGGAGATGGAGCAGATTGAACGCGGTGATGAACTGCCCCCTGGAGTCCTTCAGCTGGTAAAGGTTTATGTGGCACAGAAGAGAAAGTTGCAGGTGGGAGATAA
>Ga0190338_1000099_pt1 | contig 16186 bp, 8 predicted proteins | sample 4872041112_MG_FD_163434 | JGI IMG/M metagenome (GOLD analysis project Ga0190338, IMG submission 163434) | Hydrothermal vent sediment bacterial communities from Southern Trench, Guaymas Basin, Mexico - 4872-04-11-12_MG | ecosystem: Environmental > Aquatic > Marine > Hydrothermal vents > Sediment ... | reverse complement strand
GGCCATAAGAGATTTTTCTGGACTTGTTTTTTCAGCTTTTTGGAAAAAAGATATGGCTTTATCGTATTCGCCTCTGTCTAGATAGATGTTGCCAAGATTACCATACGCAAGAGCTTTTAGAAGATCGTCTTTAATACCGGATTTTAAAAATTTCTTAAAATATTCTTCTGCTATTTCCTTATTATTTCTTCTAAGTTCATATACACCATAATAAAAATAGGCCCTTTTACCAGATTCTGTTGCTCTGTATCTGGTGATAAGTTCATTAAGAAGCTGTGGGACACTGGAGGTATCATTCTGGGCCAGTGAGACAACTACCTGGAGTAATCTTAATTCTGCATCTGGCGACCTTCTCGGTTTGTTAACAACTTTATAAGTTAATACCAGTGCAATCACAACAATAATTGCTCCTCCTATTTGAAGCGTCTTTTTAGGGATCCGGGGTCTTAAAATAAAAGCCAGTATATTCTCCAGAGCCTTGTGTATGGGATCTTTTCGCAGTTCCTGTTTGCTAATCTTTGCCATTAAGTTCACCTCCTATCGTTTGAAATTATAAGCATTTTCAATAAAACTGTCAAGGTAAGCACTAAAGTAGCAACTTCTTATTTGTTATGAGCTACTTAAAATTTGGACTTTTAAAAATAACAATTTGTTCAATCCCCAGCTACTATCATCACCAATCACTAACTCCCAATCACCAATCACTAATCACCAATATCCAAGCTCCTGCATCAAAATTTCCACTGCCTTTTTTAATTGAGGATCACCTGAATGATTGTCATAAACAGGTGAATTCTCTACATAAATATCTGGCTCAACCGGATTATTTTCCAGGGGTTTATTGTCAAGGGTATACCATCCTTCCTCAGGCTGCCTGAATGTAGTTCCATCAAAGAGCTCCAGATTGTTGGTTCCTATTACTGCACCATAGGTGGGCACCCCAACAACTTTACCCAGTTTCAATTGTTTGAAGCCTGCAGGGAATATTTCTGCATCACTGTAGCAGAATTGATTGATCAGGAGAACAACCGGCTTATCCCATCTGAAAAGTGTATTATATTCTTTCTCGCCCTCTCCTCTTTCTACAGAATAAAGGTATTTTGTTCTTCTCAGGATGTTCAGAAGCTCGTCGTGTACATTTCCCCCTCCATTGTATCTGATATCAAGAACCAGACCTTCTTTCCGGCGATTTTCGTACAATTCCTTTTCAAACCTTTCAAGGCTTGTAAGATTCATGGCAGGAATGTGGATATATCCCAGTTTGCCCTCACTTTCTTTTTCCACCAATTCCCTGTTAGCTTTAACCCATTCCTTATACACCAGCTCCCACTGCTTCCAAGGCGATATGGTTTTGATATCGATATCTTCTACCTTTCCATTTTCTCTTTTCAGAGTAAGCCTTATTTTTTTACCTGCTTTTTTCTTCAGATAGGTATATACATTATCATCAGGGTTAACTTTAATCCCGTTCACCGCAAGAATCACATCTCCTTCCTTAATGTCTGCTTTCACGGCGGGGGATTCCTCGAGAACCCGTGTTATCTTGAATCCTCCCTCTTTTTTGTCAGGTATAAATTCTGCACCGATACATCCTGTATGTTTTAAATCTCTATTGGATTTCCATATTCCAAGATGTGAAGCATTCAATTCCCCGAGCATCATCCTGACAATTCTTCTAAATTCCTGATCCGTTCGACTCTGCAAGGCCAGAGGAAGATATTTATCATACATTTTGCTCCAGTCTACCCCATGAAAATTAGGGTCATAAAAACCATCACTTAACACCCACCATGCTTCTCTTAGAAGTGCACTCCTGTATTTATCTCTTTGAAATTCCACTTCAACATTAAAAGAAAGCGCTTTGACCTTTTTATCATCAATATTCACCACTTGAAGGATACCTCTTTTATCCAGATAATAGACTCTCTTGCCATCTTTAGAAACTGAAAACATTTTAGGTTCTACATTACTTGTTGTTAATCTCTGAATATCTTCTCCAAACCAATCCACAACCCAGATATCATCACTGTTAAGGTTTTCTGCCTGAATTGTATAAATCATTCCATCCGGAGATTGAGCAATGTAGTTGTACTCACCTCTAAATTTTGCCACTTCATGGATCCTTTCATTGATACCATCAAAATCTATTTTCACAGGCCCCTCCAATTTCAGACTATCTTTTACACTTCTCCAGTATTCCCGATCTTTATTTTCATCTTCTTTTCTAAGAAAAACATATTTAATCCATAAATCTCCACTAGCATTTCTTGAAGCAAACGAAATTCTCCTGCCATCAGACGACCACATAGGTTTATAATCATCATTGGGATGGTTGGAGATATTAAAGGGCTTCATACTACCATCAGCTTTTACCACATATACGTCTTCTCTAAAACCCAATTCAGTTCTACTAAAGGCTATCCATCTGGAGTCAGGAGACCAGTCGATCCAGAGAACATCATTTTTTTCTGTCAATCTTTTTACCTTCTTCCCGCTTTTATCCATTACACAAAGCGTTCCTTTATTCTGTAAAAATGCAATCTTCATACCATCGGGAGAAAATTTTGGTTTTTTTTCTGTTACAGGTGTATCCAGAACCTTGATTTTTTCAAATGTATAATCATCAACGAATTTTCTTTCCTTTTTGGGTTTTATAATGTAAAGATCCCAGTCTCCATCCTCTAAGGAGGTGTATATAATTTCCTCTGTGAGAGAATTCCAGGCGATATCCTTTTCTGGTTCAGGTGTGAAAGTAATCCTTTTTATTTTCCTGGGATTATTCTCATCCAATTCCATTACATATATATCACCATATACCACAAATGCTAATTCCTTCTCATCAGGTGAAAGAGCAAACTCTCTTGCATCTTTATTGAGTTTTACGAGAATTTCTGCTGTAGTTTTATAATCTTCATTGATATTGAAAATCAGCTTATTCACTGTATTTTGCTTTATATTATAAGCAAATAGCTCTCCTAATTTCTCGAAGACTATTACATTACCAGACCATGAAATCTTAGGGAAAAATACTTCTTCTCTAAAAAATGTTATCTGCTTTCTGTTTCGTCCAAGTAGGTCCATCTCCCACAAATTACCTGAATTTTCATTTCTCTGATTGGAGATAAAATATATTTTCCCTGTAATTTTTGAATACATGGGCCATGCATCTCTACCTTCAAAATTTGTGATCTTTTCAAGCTTTCCGTTCCTCAAATCCATTTTCCATATATCTCTATTTGCAGGACCTCGATATTTCCTTCTCCACCATGCTGTGCCACCTCTTTCAAACAAAAGAATTTGAGAGTCCGGAATCAGTGTAGCATTGAGCATCCGGAAGTCATAAACACGCTCTGGTGTCCCTCCTGTTATACTAACACGATAAACAGCTCCTCTGTATTCAGTCCTTGTTGCTGAAAAATAGATGTATTTAGAGTTTTCATCCCAAAACAGAGGGTATTCTCCTGAACTAAAGTAAGTCAACCTCCTAGGTGGTGTTCCACCATCCCGGGGAATTATAAATATATCATCACTACCATATCTATCAGAAACAAAAGCAATCCATTTACTATCTGGAGACCAGAGAGAAACACTTTCATAGCCTTCAGAATCTGTTAACCTTCTGGCAGGTCCACCGTTGATGCTGCCAATCCAAATGTCTCCGTAATAAGAAAAGGTCACATATTGTCCATCAGGAGATGGCGCTGGGTAGCTTGCGCCGAATACTCTTCCCCAAAAGGTGAAAAAACTTAGCATAAGTACAAATTCAACCATGTTCTACCTCCACTTTGATGAAAATTTTATAACAAAGGTGGTGAATTGTCGAGGCTTAATTCGACTCCCGAACTATCAAAGCCGTTGTCATTACTTGGGAATTGGGTATAAATATCTTCTTATCATCAACTTCCAGAACTGTGTATCTTAAATTAATATCGACTACCTTCCCCTCAAAGGAGGAAATCTTTATTGTATCTCCAAGTTTAAATGGTTTATGAATAATTATCAAAATCCCTGCAATGGTATTGGATAGAAAATCTTTAAACGCAAGCCCAAGGGCAAAACCCGTGAGCCCGAGACCTGCAACAAGAGCTTGAACATTTATGCCCAAGGTTCCAAGAGCAGTTATGCTCCCAATAATAATTACTGTCCACTTGAGAACCCTTATTACCAGAGAACTCACAACTTTATCCAGGCCTGATTTTGAGAATACCTTTTTCAAGAGTTTCCCAAGAACAAAAGCCAGTAGAAGGAACAAACAAAATATAAAAATCCCGACTAACAATCTTGGAATGAAGCTAACAAGTTTTACATAGAATTGGCGTAGCATAAATCTTAATCTGAGATTATCTTTACATGAACCTTTCGCGTTCTGGGACCATCGAACTCACAGAAAAAAATCCCCTGCCATGTTCCAAGGACAGGCCTTCCATTCTCTATAATTAATGTAATCGAAGGAGCCACCAGAGTACTTTTTATATGAGAATCTGCATTACCCTCAAGATGTCTATAGCCTTTGCCGTAAGGTACTAATTTGCTCAATGTTTCCTCAATGTCCACCCTTACAGAAGGATCAGCATTTTCATTAATTGTGATTGCAGCTGTAGTATGGGGCACATATACCACACAAATTCCACTATTCACTCCTGATTTTGAAATAATCTCCATAACCTCTGCAGTTATATCCACAAGTTGTTCTCTTTTTGATGTTTTTACTGTGAATGTCTTCATTTCCATGTCAGGCCTCCTTCTCGGCTATTACAACCTCTGTAATACCGTCTATCTCCTCAAACTTAACTTTTACAATTTGTTTTTTGGTTGTAGTGATAGTTTTCCCAACAAAATCAGGGCATATGGGCAATTCCCTGTGTCCTCTATCGATTAAAACACATAACTTTACTCTTCTTGGTCTTCCGTAATCCATAATCTCATCAAGAGCAGCCCTAGTGGTTCTACCCGTGTAAAGGACATCGTCAACAAGCACTACGTCTCTACCTGTAATATCAAAATCCATTTCGGTCCCTTTCACCTCGGGCTTTTCTCCAACCAGGGAAAGATCATCACGATAAAAGGTTATATCAAGAGCTCCTACAAGTATTTGCTTGCCACTTATTTTCTCTATTTCTTTTGCAATTATCCGGGCAAGGGGTACACCTCTTGTTTTAATACCTACGAGAACAAGATTCTCTATATCCGGAATTTCCTCTATTATTTGATGCGCAATTCTCTTTATGGTCCTCCTTACATCATCAGGGTCCATTAGTCTGTATTTTTCCCTTACCATACCTCCTCCTTACGATTTAGATTTAAATTATGCATGCTTAAATAAAGTAAATCAATTTATAGAACTACAGCCCCATGTTAATGCCCATGAATCCTCGTTCCAGGTTTCTCTGTCCCCAGTACCTTGTGAAACCGGCTTCAAGACTGTATTTACCCTTAATTTTCTTTTTAATCCTAAATTTAAAACCATAGGATTTTGCAGATGGTAAATACAACGGTATTTCCGCAGATTTAAAAGGGTAAACAAAAATAGCATCTAAACTTGAGACTATTCCCTTAAAAGTCCTCTTCTGATTAACTTTAAATGACAGACTTTGTACAGAATTATTTTCCCAAGATGTGAACCATACACCCATTTCAATAAAGCCCGAAGATGTATTAAATCTGACATGAGGATAATTCAGGATATACTTGAATTGTTCTTCCTTCGAATAAGTGCGTTTATATCCTGGCCTGAAAGATCCAAGATCTAAATACACCCAATCCTCCATATACCTCCGCTCCACATTCATAACAAAACTTTTATCTGTGTATATATCCCTGGTGTGAAAATAATTTAGTTTATTAAATTTTGCTTCGAGATAAAGGAAATCACCTTCCTGAGAAGGTTCTTTGGTCCTTGTATATGAAAACATTCCTTTTACATCTCCCCCACTATGTTCAGCTTCAAAATGATATATATCGCGGAAGATGGGAGATTTTACGCCAAGTGGGACTATATCTCTAATGTAAGACCCGTATTCTGCCTCACCAAAAGTACCGGTAAGAGAATCATAAAAGAAAGACCCTCCGAAATTCACTGGATAATAGCGCTCCTCCTTAAGTATTTGAAAAGAAGGAATTCGCTCTATATCAACTTGCAAACGGGTATCTTTGGAAATATTAAATCCAAAAGAGCTCCTGTATATAATTTCAAGAGAGTCCCTGTCATATAATCCCAGGGTATTTATTCTGTATTGTGCAAATTCAGACCTATCATGAAGCAAAAAAGTGGCCCATAATTTTGAATTTGCTGGCGATCTGAATCTATTTAAGGAGAATTTTAGTCCATTACTATGAACAGAAAAACTGACAAGATAGAATGAGGAGTCCCTCCGGTAGTAACTGATGCTTAGCCCCGGATTTAAACTTATGGGGATCTCGATCTTCAAAATATCTTCAAACGAAAGGCTATCCCCTGATTTTGATAATCTCACATCATTGCTTACACTTTTAAATTCCGTATTTAAAATTGAGAGATACTCTTTAATGACGCCTTTTCTTCTTCCGGAGAAACTAAATCTCAATTTTTTTTCTTCTGTTCCTAAAGCAAATATGAGATTTCCACCAATTGTATTATCTTTACCAGGGAATTCTCTCCATAGTGTATCTTTTGCAAGAAGCATGTCCCGGTACTCTCTACTGATATAATAGCCGGCCAAAGTGAGACGTCCACTTCCCAGAGTAAATAGACGGGATACTCTAACGCTGGCCCCAATGTTATCCCTGTCATCTATTTTGCTTATGAGGTTTTTGTCAAAATCTGAAATTCTAACATCCAAGATAAAATTTTCGGGTCTTATACAAAAATCAAATTTTCTCAACCTCTGAGGAGGAATGAATTTTACCACAGGTTCATAGAATCCCTTCCCTTTCCCAACATATTTGTAAGCTCCTAATAAATTATCAAATACATAACTCCCCGAATCTGGTCCCATATAAGTAAAATGAACCGTATATTCTCCCTTTCCATATCCTGCAAACACAAAAATAGAATCTACAAAATTGTAATCTCCATGGTCTTTCATGAATGCCCCATTTAAATAAATTTCTCCGGCACTGTCTCCAAGTTGCTTTATGGTATCAAAAAAGACTGTATCAACATTTTGGAGCCATAAATTAACATCTTCTTTAAATTCTCTGTATCTTATAGAGTAAGAGTTCCTTTCAAAAGATATTTCTGTGTGAACTCCCGGGACTTCACCGTATTCTTCAAATTCAACCTCCACAATATCTTGGGGAGCCGGTAAATATCCCCGGATAAAATTCAAACTCCCTACGGAGTAATTAACTTCATACTGAGATTTAGAAATTTCTTTACCGTTCACATACACAAGCGCTGAGCCATCCACAAGTGCATAGGGTTCAGCTATTTTATACGGTCCTGCCATTCCGGGCTTTATAGAGATAGATATTCTATGTCTTTTTCCCTTTTCTATACCGTATACGGCGGTTAAATTTCTCCATGCTCCACGAAAACCCAGTAAATTTCTACCGTCGTGGAGGATTCTTCCCAAGTCAACTTGCAGATCTCTGCTTTTGCGTATCTGTAAATAAACTTCATCGATATCCCGGAGCTTTTCAGTATAGAGGTCTTGATCTCCTGGTACAGAATAATCCCTTAATACCCCTTTTATCTCCATATTATCCTTTAATTTGCCAGAAATAGAGATATTAAGCATTTGAGTGAGGTCTCCTGAATTTCCATTAAAAGAGAGGAAAATACCTTTGTTACCTGAAATTCTTAAGTCTGGAAAAATCCTCATTTCACCAGAATCTGATGAAGAAGTATCAAGAGAAGATGTATCCTGAGTTAGTAATCTCGGGTTTATGTAATACTTAAGAGTATCTTCAGACTCCAATTGTGCAGTTATAATAAACAGTAATATGAAATCACCTAAAAAAGTGGGTAAAATCACTTCACTTTATATTAAGCACAGCCCTTATAATTTCCACTCTGACACCATGCTTTCTGAGAAACTCTTCTCTCTCTTTTTTCATCCTCTGAACCCACTCTCTATATTCATTTAGCCTTCCAGTCTTTTCATAAAATAATCTGGGATTCAAAATCTCAGGAGGGACTTTGTCCATAAGTTCCTTGTTTGCTGGATGGTTTATATCAACAATTTCATATCCAAAATCAGGATCCTCAGCCCACTTTATCTTATCAAGGAACATGTATTCCAGCATAGCTGAAGAATGTTTTATTTTAACCTTGAGAGCCCTCCCTTCTTTTTCATCCAGCGCATCCCCTCCTACATAACCTGTATTCATCATCCAGTTCACAAGCCCAGGATTTTTAGCTGCAAGCTCCTGAAATCTTTCTGCCTGTAATCTGTGGACTCTGGGGAAAAAGGGCTGTGTGAATGGTGATCTAGTCTTTCCTCTTTCCTTTCCTGCTGCGGAGGTTTTAGAGGTTTCGCCCAGCATGAAATAGCCTGCTGCTTGCTCCGGGGATGTAAAGCGGACAATTCCAGGTGTTGCTGCGTCTTTTCCCTCATCACGATTCAATATACCGAGAAATTTAAGAGGTGGAAGATTATCAAGGTCTGCAACATTCTCTATAGCAGAAAGTGGAATGATGGACCTACCATTCTGTGTCCATGCAACAAAATCCCATCCATCCTTAGGTATATCATATTCATCTACAACTTCTTCAAGTTTGACCTTCCCTTTAATATATGCATCAAGATTGTCCGGGTCTGCTCCAGTGAGGATGAAGGTCTCTTTCCATCTCTTTACTTCCTCCGGGGTCAGAAATTCCTTTGAAAAATCATATGTACCATCAGGATTGAGATAAACATTCTCAACCCATGCATTTGGATCAACTGTACCTTTATATATTACAGGCTCACTTTCGGGAGTGAGACCAAATGTCTTTGCAAAACATCCATTTTCCGTAATAGAGTAACTGCCATCAGGCCATAAAGCTATCATATCATCCTGAATGGGCTGTGCAAGTTCACCCTGCTTTGAGAAGGTAGTGGTGGTTTTACCTGTACCGGAAAGTCCCATGATACCCACTCCCCATCTTTTATCTCCAACCTGAACAGCCTTTGCTCCCGCATGTAGTACAAGCCCGCCCAGTTGGTAAACCAGTTCGTTGAACATCCTTAAAATACCTTTTTTGCTTTCTCCAAAATAATCTGAATTAATTACATAGGTGGTCCAGTTTTCAAAGTCAACAATAATGGCCATCTTGCCTGGCATCTCTTCAATTTCAAGGCCAGATGTATACACCAGCCTGAATTTGGGAACAAAAGGCTTTTTAAGTCTATCTTCACTCTCTACTCTTTCTCGAGGAAACATAAGCACTTGCTGCATTCCAGCAACATTTGCCGCTTCTTTCGTATAAAATGCCTGAATGGCGACAGATTTTTCTCCTATTCCATAATATCCGTTTATTTCAATTAGTTCTCCCTGTTTTTCAATATATTCTTTTTGAATTTCCAGTATCTTCTTAGCTTTGTCGGGCTCTATGATTTGTACTGAATATAAGTGAGCATCCTTTTGAGGAGCAATTATGTATGTATATTTTTGCATTCTGGCTTTTCTTTTGGTGATGCGGTCAATATTACCATAGGCAGATACAAATGCTGTTGGAATATGTCTGAGCGTTAATTCCCGGAGTTCTTTTTGAGAAGGATTTTCAATGTATCTTACATTGTACGGTTTTAAATCTTTCCAGGGTTTCCCGAGTCTGAATCCGCCCATGTTTCTCCCTCATTCTATAATTAGTTCTTTACTCATATGTGTAAGATTGTGTGTCTTGCCATTTTCGTCTATGTAAACAGTATCTTCAATTCTCATTCCAAAGCCCTTGGATGGATAATAAAGGCCGGGTTCTATTGTGAATACATCTCCCTTTTCAAGTACATCTTCGCTATAGAGGTTCAATCGGGGTGCCTCATGGACCTCTATACCCACTCCATGTCCCAGAGAATGAATGTATCCTTCCTGGGCCTTCTGGTCTTTCCTTAATGTAGTGTGCCCCTTACTCTCAAAATAATCCACCACCATCTCCTCTATCCTTTTGGCCTCTGTTCCCACCTTTGCAGCATTTAGAGCTCTCTCTTGGATCTCTCTCAGGTCTTCATAATATCGAAGAACTTCCTTTCCAGGATATCCAAAGGAATACGTCCTTGTCATATCAAAAAAGTACCCACCACCGTATTCCTGAGGAAAAATGTCAAAAACTATGGTGGTATTGGTTCTCACTGGTTCATTATCATTGCCGGAGTTGTGCGGCACACCTGCATCTCTTCCCTGAGCAATAATCATACCCGCTGCATCCAGTAGATTTCTCTTTATAAGCTCCATCCTGAGGAAAGACTTAGCCATTCCTATTGTGAAAGGTTCTCCGTTTTTCTCCTCTAGAATTCCATTATCTCTCTTTAGAGTTTTCATGTATTCCAATAACTCTGTTAGTGCCTCCTGAGTCTTTTTACCAACCTCTTTAATTCTATCAATCTCTTCTTTAGTTTTATGTCTCCTCACTTCTGTAACAAGATTCTTTTGAATTTTGACAAAATTAAGGTCTGGATACTTCTTACGTAGTTCGTCCAGTATAAGCACCATATTGTTATCAAAATGGTCTGTCAGCATGTAAATATTACCCTTTATGTTAAATTTCTCAAAGAAGATGGAATACGATTTGACGCCTGATTCTACCGGATCCTTAATCTTCGCCAGTTCTCTTAATCCCATCTCAGAATAGGGAATGGTTTCAAAATCTGTAAGGTGTGCAACATTGTCTCTCTCCATATCAAAGTGTACAAGTATCGGTTTCTCACGGAGTCTCTTTATGAATACCGCATATCCCAGGTTAGCTCCTCTTGTGAGATAATATAGGGAGCTAAACTTCGTGCTCCCTATTACTAACATTACATCCACCCCATATTTTTCCATTATTTGGTCTACTCTTTTTATATCCATGTCTTTATTTTATAATCAAAGTCGAGTTTTTTAAAGTCATCGCTATTCCTCAAAAATAATCTTGCCGAAGGGGGTATTGTTTCCTCGTAAAGTGTGGAATAAAAAGAAGGGGGAGCTCCGGAGACTTTATAATCAATAACTTCAACAAACAGGAGAAGCTCCCCATGCACGCTGTTATACTATAATCTTAATGCAAAACAAAAGAAAAGTATAATCTCCGCTATCCAAAAACTGTATAAGAGATCCTCATACTCAATGACCTCCAGACCATCACAGGATACTCAAGAAAATACATCATATGCCTATACAATAAGATCACAACACGAACCAAATCAATAAAACCATAGTAAACATTGTATAACCAGCTTGAGAAGGCCCACAGAAAAAAGGAGGTTAACCCATAATGAAGAAGTTAACTATTTCGGTTAGAAATAATTCTGAGGGAGAAGGTACGACGAAATTATTATGGACTTGTGCTTCTTTTTATCCAGACAAACTTACCTTTTTCCTTTTTACCGCGGTATTTAAATCTATAAAAATACACCCCGGAAGGCATTTTATTTTGCGGAAGTATGGCACTTAACTTAAGAACATGATACCCGGCTTCATATACCTTCTCTAATCTTCCTATACATCTGCCTTCTATCGTATATATTTCCATGACCACCTTATCTTTTTCTGGTAAAACAAACTTGAAGTTCATATCCTCCGAAGCTGGATTTGGATATGGTTTGAAGAAGTTATAACAAATCTTCTCCTCAAAGTTAGTATTTACCTTCTCTGTTCTATACTTCCATTCCATATTATGGCATAGTTCAATAAAGTTAATCGGACCATTATACCAGTAACCCACTACACCTCCATAGGTAATACCACTTCTGAAAATCGAGTTGGTAAGATGGTGATCCCGGGATAGCTCACACCATCCTTCAGAACAGGTATCCCACCCAAATATAACTCTATAATCCCAATTTTCTGCGGAAGAATACCCCACAATATCCAGCCAGTCTTTTGAAATAACAGCTTCTGTATATTCCTCAAACGAGGAATCAACATGTTGAAATGATACGGTATTCAACACACTATCCTTTAATATTGAGAGAACGAGCCCCGCTTTATCTTTCCGGGCTAATAATAAAATCAAATCCGGATTACTTTCAACTTCTCCCAATGCAAAATTGGTAATATCAAAGGTGTCGTGGGGTAAACTGTCTTCTATCTCTTTTCTAATATTAATGGAATCCCAATCAGGTATATGATATAGTCTCAGGTCTTTTCCCTTCTTTATTGCAAGATAAAGGTTGCCTCCTGCAGTTGCAAGATCAGGAAGACAAAGTTTGCTTTCAAATTCCCATCTACGCAAAATATCAAAATTTGCGTTATTGAATTTTACCAACCCAAGAAAGGTTCTTCTTGAAAATGTTCCGCTATAGACCATGTATATAGTTGAGTCTACTTTTTCGATGTCTGTAAATATTATTTTACCCCAAAGCCCCAACTTATATTCCCTGGACCTGTTATCTGTAAGGTTTTCTTCATACAAATGCAGTGTGCCCGTCTCATCACCCCATGCAACAAAAAGTTTTCTCTCAAGTGTATCTAAAAGAATTGAGGGATAATAATCATCTAGTTTATTGTTTGAAAGAGGTTTTGTTGCGATTATTGAATCATAATACACTATCCATTTTTCTTTTTCTGGCTGTATTTCATACCATCTAATCCCCTTTGCAAGGAATACATCTCCCTTAGATAAATAAGTTAAATATAAACTGTCAATACAGCTGCTGGTATCCGTACATGGAAGAATCTCAAGATGTCTCACCTGCGGCGGATATGTAGCGCTTCTGTCATCTGTAACAAGACTGTAGTGGTGTATAGTGAAATGTTTTCTCAGTGTACTTACTGTATCCTCAGCTTTGGTAACCCAGGCGATTAAACTGTAGTCCTCTCCCTCCAGAAATTTCCCAACACTATCCCTTAAATCGTAAGTAGTAAAATATGCCCACCCCGTATCCCATACCGGATCATTGAATTTATCAATAACATATATTACGGAATCATTCCGCATAATTTCTGCTCTTAATACATTCACATCTGTTGTGTCCATCAAAGAGATATGCATATGCAACGTGTCACAATAAGAGTCTATATTGTCCTCAAAACTATAATTTCCCCACCAAGTGAGTTTTAGAGGACTGAAATTAACCCATACATACCTGATGGCAGAATCTCCTTCCAAACTATATGCTGTTACTTTTATGGTAATTTTCCCTGTTCTAAAGGGTGGAATTATTTCAGCTAAGATGTCATCGATCACCTCTCCCTGTCCATTTGGATATGTTATACCCTCTGTACTGAACTCTTCTGGATACTCCCCATACCCCCATTCTACCCTGAAACTCGATAAATGAGCATATACTGTTTCCGTATCAGGTGATATATTGTCCACAACTGTACCTCTTATGATTACCTTCTGCTCAACCCCATCACCTACTAAGGGTGATTTTACCAAAACCAAAGGTTCCTTTCTAATCTTGCCAGCTGGAAAGCCTATAACATATCTACCCTGACTATAAGTGATAAATCTTCCATCAGGTGTGACAGAAATTCCTCTCAACATCTGAGACTCCTCAACTACAAGTGTCTCACTTCTCAAAGGATCAAAATGTAAAATTTTTTTGCCAGTACTATCGCTTATCAATAGCAACATTTTAATACCATCAGGATAGTAACATGCCTCCTCTATCTCTCCCACATCAACGTGAAAAATAAGACTATCCCCATTAGGAGTGTGTATAAAAAGATCTTTCCCCTTTGAATATAAAAATACATCATGATAAGGATGAAATCTTAAAAATTTCACTCCCGGGATAGAAAAAGTTTCCAGTATCTCCCTGTGCCTCCAGTCTTCTACAATGATAGAGCTATTCCTGTAGTATATAAGTTTATCTCCACAAGGTGAAATAGCAGGAAATTCCCCACAAGGATTAATTTTCATATTCATGTACGGATCATAATATAGAAGTGGGTTTTCTATGATAACAACACTATCAGGAATTGAAAAGATTAAAACACTGTCGTTGGAAGACAGAAACGGAGAAAGCATTAATTCCTCTCTGTCACTTAGGGTAGTTGCCCAATAGTAATGATAAGGAGTATATCCCCTGTGTAAAGTTACCTTCGTTAAGACTTCTCCAGCAGTGGTGGTATCAATTACCCTTGTCACTGAATACTCAATATTGTGAAAGAAGGCAGCCCCCGTAACCCCCGGCGAAATTACATGATAGTTCTCACTCTGGTAGACCCTAACATATAGAATAGCTGTATCAGGAGGATCTACTTTTCTCTCCCCGAATAAACTTTTTGCTATTATTCTCAACCCATAAACACCATCAGGAAGTGTTCCATTACGCCCAACTCCGTCAAATGCCCTAAAATGGTATCCCGGAGATTCAACCTCTTCTTCTACCAATTTAACCTCTCCAGTGATAGAATCTATTACCTCATACCTTACCTTTCCCCAGTCAGAAATTTTGAAAACCATGTAAGCTTCCGTCTTCGTAGGAATAACAGAATCAGGACCATAGAGAAAGAATGTATCAAGAGTAGTAACTCTTACAAAACGTGAAATCCCTGTATGTAATGTCATAAGTTCTGAGATTAATAATTGATCTCCAATAAGAGAAAATGTCCGAGGATTGTTAAAGTTCTCTCCACTATTTTTTATGAAGGGCCCCACTATATTATCTATAAAACCCTGGTAAAGAGTCCCGTTTATTACATCTATAAAAAAGTAACCACCAAATTGATCTGCTTCTATATCCCCCAAATAATAAGGATACTCGAGATTGTCTATACGGTAAAATTCTACTTGTGGATTAAGAGTGAAATCGCCTTTTACTTTGACAATTCTACGAAAATCATTTTCTGTTATATATATTTCATCAGTGTTAACAGTTTCCCATGGCAAGTATCTATGTCTTCTCTTTCCAATTGCTATTCCACCGGGATTAAATATAGGAACCTTTTGAGGGTCACTCTGACCAATAAAGGTTCCGTCTAAGGAGAATTTAAGAAGACTTCGAAGTCCTTTATCCAACACCACAATAAATCCACCCTCAAGGGTACTGTATTCTACATCCTCTGGTTTTACCAGAATACCATTTCCAAATCTGTTAACCAGTCTTAGTTCATTTTCTTCTACTTTAAAAACAAAAATTTCTTTTGCGAGGGCATCAATAACGTATATTTTTCCAGAAGGTCCAAATACACAACGTTCTGGCATCTGGAGAGGGAAACCATTATATTCAACTATATTTGGCCCACTTTCATTATAAGGATAAGTATTAGCATATGTGATACATGCCACACAGGGACCTGTAGGGTCTACAATGGCTATCCTGTATACTTTGTTTCCGTAAGCATCGTCGTCCAAAGCCACATCTATCCCACTTGCATCACAGATAATAAATCCTCCTAATTGTCGTCGTTGTGCTTCAAGAGAAAATTCAGGAATGTCTATGGTCACCACCTCGTCCCCTTCCAACGGGTTAGGATTTTCTACTGTATACCTCCCGTAGTAAAATTTTATCTGTTTTATGTCAGCATAGAGCACACCCACAAACAAGAGAATCAAAAGAAAATTTTTAACAACACCGAATCTCATCTCAATCCCCCCTCATTCCACTAATTTAAACTCCTTGTGATAGAATATGCCCTGGGGAGACAAAAAGTGTAAAAATAAAGTGTTAACAAAATCATCTTCATCAAGGTATTTGTATTTCATCTGAAATCTCAACTCTATTGCATTTCTATATTTAACAAAATCTGGATAGTTCAATTCGGTAGATATGAAAGAAGTTATACCCTTTACCATACTCAGTTTACCCTCTCCTAACAAAAGCACTCCCATATACCCATCAAAATAGAAAACCATAGTATCGCTGAATAGACTAACCAGCCCCCTGCCTTTCATATACGAATGAGGATATCCGTTTAAAGGCACAAAATGGGCTCTATATTTACTTATCCCTTCTCCAATCTTTTTATCCACTGCCAATACTTCTTTGAATTCTTCCAAGGGAAATTTATCTATTTTCAGATTTTTAAGACTGTCAGATAAAAGTATTCTAACAGCGAAATCAGGCACATATTTCCACCTGTAAACGGGAATAGGCTTAGATAGATGCTTGAGATGATAGAATACCTTATAGGC
>Ga0190338_1000098_pt1 | contig 16290 bp, 10 predicted proteins | sample 4872041112_MG_FD_163434 | JGI IMG/M metagenome (GOLD analysis project Ga0190338, IMG submission 163434) | Hydrothermal vent sediment bacterial communities from Southern Trench, Guaymas Basin, Mexico - 4872-04-11-12_MG | ecosystem: Environmental > Aquatic > Marine > Hydrothermal vents > Sediment ... | reverse complement strand
ATTGGTTGGCTGTATTTCCAGCTCTAGAAAATTTTAAATCAATTAATAAAAGTTTTATAATAGCAATTTAATTTTGAGCAAGTAAGATGATAAGAAGGTTTAGGTTGAGATAATAACAGGTTTCCTATGGATGCTAAAGATATAAATCCCTTGCCAGAAATTCAGCGTCTTACCCCTGGAGTCCAAACTCTGTTGGGCAAGCCCCGCCAGGCGATTATTAAGTTATCTTGGCCGATGATTGTGGCCATGTCAGTCCAGACTCTCTATAATTTTGTGGATGCTTTCTGGGTTTCGGGGCTAGGACCGGATGCACTTTCGGCGGTAGGCTTCTTTTTCCCCTTTTTCTTTATGTTGATGGCTCTGGCCACTGGACTTGGAGTTGGCGGTAGTGCTGCGGTTTCTCGAAGGATAGGGGCCCGGGATAAGGCGGGTGCTGACAGTGTGGCCAGCCACACCATCGTCATGATGTTTATTTTATCGGCTCTCATCATGGTTCCGTTTTTTTGGCTGATCCCTCATATTTTTAAGTTTATGGGCGCAGGGCCGATTGCCCCCACGGCTACTGAGTATGCTCGGATCTTGTTTTCTTTCACCCTGGTTATCTTTTTCGCCAATATCGCCAGCGCTCTTTTGAGAGGAGAGGGCGATGTAAAGCGGGCTATGTATGCGATGATGCTCGGAGCCGGGCTTAATATCGTCCTCGATCCTATCTTCATTTTTGCCCTTAAATTGGGAGTGGCTGGAGCAGCCTGGGCGACCGCTTTATCTCTTTCGGTTTCTGCCGGGTTTCTTTTTAACTGGTTGATTCTCAAAAAGGACACTTATGTTCAGATAAGATTACGAACTTTTCGGTTTCAAAAAAAGATAATTTATGACATTCTTCGGGTGGGTCTGCCCACCTCGATTCAGCAATTATCTATGGCCTTTTCTGTTTTTCTCTTTAATCTGATTGTGGTTAAAGTAGGTGGTACCGATGGCGTTGCCGTCCTGACCACGGGCTGGCGGGTGACAATGTTTGCCATTTTACCCTTACTCGGCATGGCCATGGGAGTAACGGCTGTCACTGGGGCGGCTTACGGCGGTCAAGACTACCGCAAGCTTAATGAAGCTCATCTTTATGCCGTTAAGATCGGTATTTTAGTGGAAGTGATTATGGCGGCCTTAACCTTTTTTCTGGCTCCTTATATAGCTACTCTTTTTACCTTGACCTCTGAAGGGTTGAGAATTCGGTCTGATTTGGTGGTCTTTTTGCAGACCATGTGCCTTTATTATCCCACTACTTCCCTAGGTATAATGTCTTCGGCTATGTTTCAGGGCACAGGCAAAGGTCTTTATGCATTAACTGCGACCATTATCCGGACAATTGTTTTATCAGCACCGATAGCCTATTTTTTGGCTGTTCTCGTGATGAAAAATCTGGTAGGGGTTTGGTGGGGAATTGTTATTGGCAATATCTTCGGATCTTTGATCGCCTTTTTATGGGGCCGATACTTTGTCCATTCTCTTTTCCGCAAAGCAGGAGTTGGAGATAAAGCTTAAGAGAAAAAAAAGGGTTAGAATTGTTGGACCAGGATTTTTTCTAATTGACGATTAATTCGCGGCGGCTTCAGTCAGGGACGATCAACTTAATCTTCCGCAAAGATTTAACGCCCAGCCCTAATTCAATCTCTCGTTAGATTTGTTCTTAATCAAAGATTTTATCTTCAATACTTTTTGTTGGATCCGAAGAGTTTTGACATGGTCACCCGAGGCCTTCTATGGTGAGATGGTCAGGCCTTTAAGCTAGGCTATCCCCCTCGCAGCCGTCATCCTTTCACCCAGGGTAGAACCTCTCTCGACAACAACCTCAACTCACTCCACGATGATAATCTCCGGTTGATAAGCCTAATTGATTGCGGCGATCATCTTCCTCCTCAATGTCGATGAATGAAGCTGAGGGAGGCAATCCTGTATCGGAGAAAATTAATCTTGGCCATCTAAGGGGCCGACGACTTCCTCGACGGCCTTCAGAATTTCTCCGGATTGAACCAGTTTTTTCATAGTGTTGTGGTCACGGTGGAGGGGCCGGTCTTCATCAAGAAAAGCCACGTGTTGGCGGATAACTTGATGAGCCGTAGTCACTCCCTGACCATGGGTGAAATCGCGGAAGTCAAGTGCTTGAGCGGCGCCCATAAACTCAATTCCCAACACTCCGTAAGCATTATCCAGAATCTGCTGGTTTTTGAGAGCAGTGTTCATGCCCATCGAGACGAAATCTTCCTGGTCAGCTGCGGCTGGAATGGACTGGATGGAGGCCGGCATAGAGAGGATCCGTTGTTCAACGATCAACATGTCGGCGGTGTATTGGCTAAGCATCATCCCGGAGAACATGCCGGCGCCTTTGATCAAAAAGGGAGGCAGACCGGCGCTTAGGGCCGGATTGGTCAGGCGGTTCAAACGGCGTTCGGAAAGCACGCAGACCATGGTTACGGCTGCTCCCACCATGTCCATAGGTAGGGAGACCGGAGTGCCCTGAAAATTGGCCCCAGTCAGGGTAAGTTTATATTCGGGGAAGAAAATAGGGTTGTCAGCTACAGCGTTAAGTTCTATCTCCACTTGTTTCCAGGCCCAGCTGAGAGCATCCAGGGCAGCGCCGATAACTTGGGGAGAGGAACGCATGGAGTAAGCATCCTGGACCCGGACTTTAAATTTGCCGGTGAGCAAATCACTGCCGGCCAGACACTTTTGGAGATTTCGGGCACAGCGGACAGCTCCTGGGAAACCCCGGGCTTCATGGAGGCGGACATCATAAGGTTTCATATTGGCCAGGAGAGCTTCCAGAGACATGGCGCAGGCAATTTGGGCCTGCCGCAACCAGCGTTCGATATCATAGAGCTGGAGGGCGCTCATTCCGGTGATAAGATTGGAGCCGTTAATAGCCGCCAGGCCGTCTCGGGCTTTAAGACCGGGGATAGGAATTCCGGCCCGTTCCATGGCCACCTTTCCCGGGAGTCTTTCTCCCTGATAAAAGGCTTCGCCTTCACCTAGGAGAAGCAGGGCTATTTGAGACATTGGGGCCAGATCACCGCAGGCGCCGACCGACCCTTTGCGGCAGACAACCGGGGTTACTCCTTTATTAAGCATTTCGACCAGAGTCAGCGTGATTTCAGGACGACAACCGGATTTGCCTCGGGCGTGGACATTGATACGGCTGACCATAGCCGCCCGGATCTGCTCGATAGGTACCGGCTCACCGATACCCGCGGCATGATTATAGATAAGATAGCGTTGGAATTGTTCTATTTGTTCGTCAGAGAGAACAACTTCTGAAAATTCGCCGATGCCGGTATTCACCCCATACATAATTTCCCGTGCTTTGATTTTTTCCTCCAGCATGGCCCGGCATTGCTTAATTCGTTCCAGAGCCTCGGGGGCTAACTCAACCTTTTCGTGGAAACGGGCGATGCGAACCAGCTTGTCAATGGTTAAATTAGAACCATCAAGAATAATAGCCATTTTTTACCTCTGAATATAAATTTAATTACCTTTAATTCTGTCATTTTTGAATCAAGATGACAATCATTAAATTGTCGGCTCTCCCGCAACTGCTCCACCGCCCAATTTTTGCTCTCCCCTGTAAGGATACTCGAGAAGACAATAAGTATACTTAGTGAAGATTATGTTTACAGCCTTCTTTGATTTTAAAGAGCAGATTCTGAAGTCATCAAGTTCCTGTTCTGGATGTGATTCTAATAGAAGAACTCCGATTATTTTACTTAAGAAACCCGCTAGACTGTGTTAAAATAACCACAATGACTGGGAAATCTAAATGGAGGTGGAGATATGGCTGGCTTCAGATGGAGTAAATTTAAACTTATATTTTTCTTTTTTCTTTGTCTGAACTTGCTTTTGTGTCAGATGAAATTCGGATTTAGTAAGGAACAGGCGGCTCTGGAAAATCCACTTTACCGGTCCTGGTTGACCCACCGCAGTTTAAAACAGACGACGCCTTTTCGTCTGGAGTGGATTCTTCTGGGCCCAGTTATGAATTCGGCCCGGGTGGAAGCTGTCCAGGCCCATCCTGACCGGCCGGGCACCATCTATGTGGCTTTCGGCTCAGGCAATCTGTGGAAAAGCACTGATAACGGTTTGAGCTGGCAACCTATTTTTGAGGAGCAACCCGTGCTGGGTATTGGTGATATTGCCCTGGCTCCTTCCAACCCTGATGTAATCTGGCTGGGGACCGGGGAGAGTCTGAAAAAAGCCAGAAATTTCACCATGCCGGGGATGGGGGTTTTCCGCTCGGTGGATGGGGGCCGGCACTGGCAGTATCTGGGCTTACCCGATGCTTATCATATCGGGGAGATTGCCGTCCACCCCCGCAATCCCGATATTGCTTTTGTAGCTGTGCTGGGTCATTTCTGGACGCCCAACCCCAATCGCGGTCTTTACCGCACCATTGATGGCGGCCGCACCTGGGAGCATGTTCTTTATGTTAATGACCATACCGGCGCCAATGACGTGGTTATCGCTCCTTCCAACCCGGATATAATCTATGCCTCCTTGTGGGAAAATTATCCCGATATCGCCGGGCCGCAAAGTGGGGTTTACAAGAGTTCAGATGGAGGAAAAACCTGGGTCCGTCTTCACGGCGGACTGCCGGAAGGCCCCCGTACGGGGCGCATTGGCTTAGCCGTTTCCTGGAGTAATCCCGACAAAGTTTATGCCTTGGTGGATAATCTCAATCGACCTAAAAGACTGGCGGCTGAAGTTTACCGCAGTGATGACGGGGGTCGGACCTGGCGGCGAACTCACCAGGAAGACCTTTATATTTTCCCCGGGATTGGTTGGTATTTTGCTGACATCTACGTTAATCCTCGAAACGATGATGAAGTCTTCGCCCTGGGCGTGCGGGTAGCTCACAGCCAGGATGGGGGGCGGACTTTTTCTTTGATCGGCGGCCGGGTTTTTCACCTTTTCCCCAATCCAGCCGAGTGTCTCCATCTCGACCACTGCGAACTTTGGATTGATTGGCGAAACCCCCGTCATCTTCTTCTGGGGAATGATGGTGGATTGTATGTCAGCTGGAACAAGGGGGAGTCCTGGCTTCATCTAAACAACATTCCGGCGGGAGAATTCTATGATATCTCCGTGGATAATCAACAGCCCTATTTTGTTTATGGAGGGACGCAGGATGATGCGGCTGTTTTTGGCCCGGCGCGGGAGTGGCAGCCTCGCTTCCCGGACGGGTGGCAATATATCTGGCTTGATGCCTGGGCGGGCGGCGATGGCTGTTTCACCGTCGTCGATCCGGAAGACCCCAACACCGTCTATTTTTCCAGTCAGCATGGGGGAGTGCGATGCAAGGATCAACAAAGCGGTCGCTCCGTTTCTATCCGTCCGCGTTGGCCAGCCGACCAGAAAGGAGAATTACGTTTTGTCTTTGTGGCTCCTTATTTTATTTCTCCCCATAACCATTTGACTCTTTATCTGGGTGGTAATTATGTCTTTCAGAGCCTTAATCGAGGAGATAAGTGGCGGGTGATCAGCCCGGATTTGTCCCAATCCCATTTTCCGGAGAGAGTTTCCACCGCCGTCAGCGCTCTGGCTGAGTCGCCTTTGAAGCCGGGCCTGATTTATGCCGGCACAGATCGAGGGGCTTTATGGGTCACCAAGAATGGGGGTGACACCTGGGAAGAGTGCTCAACCGCCTGGCCTCCCCGTTATTTGCGGAGTATCTGTGCTTCTCGGTTTAAAGAGTCCCGGGTGTATGTCGTGGCTACAGGGATTAATGATGATGATTTTCAAGCATATCTTTTTGTCTCTGAAGATTATGGCCGGACCTGGCGTTCACTGCGCAGTAATCTACCTCATCAAGTGGCGTATGTTATTCTGGAAGACCCCACCAACGAAAATATTCTTTATGCCGGAATGTATCGCGGGGTTTATCTTTCCCTTGATCGCGGCCGGAGTTGGTCCTATCTGGGGAAAGCAATGCCGGATGCCTGTATCTCTGATTTGGTGATTCAGGAGAGGGAGATGGACCTGGTGGCGGCCACCCACGGTCGGGGCATTTATAAGCTTAACCTCCGTCCGCTCCAACTGGCTGTGCGCGAAACGGCGGAAAAGTCGGTCCTGCAAGAGAAAAAGATATTTCCACCTCCGCCGGGAAGATTACCCAGGTTCGGTGATACCCATCGGGAACCCATTTATAAGACTCTGGAAAAAGTGCCTTTCACTTTTCTCTGGGATAGGGAGGAGAAGGTGACCCTGGAAATCAGGAATGGCAAGGGGCAGCTTGTCTGGTCCCGGGAGTATCAAGCAGCCCCCGGGTTTAATCAATTCCGCTGGGACCTGGTGGTTAAACGCGTTGCCAGTAAATTGCCCTATTTTATTCACTATGATCACTTTATTCTTCCGGGAAGATACAAAATTATCCTCAAGGGCGGTGAGACCCAGCTGGAAACCGACTGGGAAGTAATGGCTGCCAATAACTTCCCCCGTTATCCTAAAAATTAGTAAGAATGAGGAGATCCTGGCTGGGCTTGTGAAGATCAGTGGTGGTTAAAGGGAAGCTGTAGGGGTAACTTGGAGAGGGAAGTATCAAATATTAGGTGAATATAGCCACATAAGTTTTGGTTTATCCTTTTTCTGGAGAATTTCTTTTTTTGAAGAATTCCTTTCCCTCTTGGAACTTGCCCTCTTTTAGAAATATTAACTTTTTCCAGCAGGTGTTACTTTGGCCGGACAGCCAGAATAGAGCCACCATTTTTGATCTGAACTTTAAGATGGATTGGTTTCGGCCATAGAGTTTCCGAGGAACGATTAGTCAGAATTTTAGGCTCGGAGATTAGTTCTGGCTTGGGCCGAAGAGGGAGCTTTTTCCAGAGAGAGGAAAATGCTTCGTTTGGCTTGAAGGCCGAGGGAGAGGCCTCGGGCCACCATAAAAAGGAAAAGAGCCAGCCAGAGACCGTGATTCCCCAGGGGGCCAATGGAGAGATAATAAGTCGGCAGGAAAACCAGGAGAGTGGCCACCAGCATCCAGTTGCGCATGGCTTTAGTGGCTGTGGCCCCGATATAGACTCCATCCCAGAGGTAAGCCACCGAGCCGGCCAGCGGCAAGAGAATCATCCACCAGAGAAAAGGCTGGGCGGTTTGAATAATGGCTGTCTGATTGGTGAAAAAATGAAGAAGAGGGCGGCCGAAAAGCCCATAGAGGAGGGCAAAGAAGGCCCCCCAGCCCCAACCCCAGATGAACAGCCACACCACAGCCAGACGAAGAAGCCGAGGTTGACGGGCGCCGATGAAACGTCCGACCAGGCTTTCCGCGGCAAAAGCAAAACCGTCCACCGCGTAGGACATGAGAGAAATATATTGAAGGAGTATCTGATTGGCGGCCAGGATGAGGGAGCTGAGACTGGCTGAGGCGGCTGTGAAAAAGGCGAAAGTGAAAACCAAACAGATAGTCCGCAGAAAGATGTCGAAGTTAACCGAAAAGAATCTTTTTAAAGCCTGGAGGTGGAGAATGGACTGGAAATGGAGAGAACGGCCGTAGCGGCGATAACGACGCCAGAATAACCAGCCGGCTAGAGCCACTCCCAGGTATTGGGCACAGACCGTTCCCAGAGCTGCCCCATCGGCTTTCATTTCCAGGGCATAGACGAAGAAGATGTTAAAGAAAATGTTGATAATATTAACGAGTACCGTCAACCACATGGGATAGCGGGCGTTTTGCATGCCCAGAAACCAGCCCTGGATAACATAAAGGGCCAGCGTAGCCGGGGCCGCATAGATCCGGATGAGAAAGTAGCCTTGGGCTAGCTCTTCCACCCGGGCTTCACCATGGATGAGTCCGAAGCCGATAAAGACGATGACTTTTTGTAAAGCGATAAGTAAAATCCCCAGGCCCAAGGCGAGCAACAGGCCCCGACCCAAGATGGCTGAACACTCGCTTTTTTCCCGACGGCCGAAGGCTTGGGCGGTGAGGCCGGTGGTGCCCATCCGCAGGAAGCCGAATCCCCAATAGATGAAGTTAAAAATGATACTCCCTAAGGCGACAGCGCCGATATAAACTTCTGACTCCAGCCGGCCCATTAAGGCCGTGTCCACCATCCCTAGAAGAGGAATGGAGATATTACTAATGATATTGGGAATGGCCAGTCGTAGGATGGCTCGATTGAGCCAGGTGTGGGAGGCGTTCTCTTCAAGAGAAGGTGACTGCATCGACCTTGATACTCATTTCGGTGAATTACCAGCGTTTATAGCATATTAGTTGAGAGTTATCAATTGCCGTGGGTTAAGGAAAGGGGAGATTACTGGAAAAGTTGAGAAACTTAAATGGGAGAGGTTCTATCTTTTTACCAAAATGAGTCTAAATGTGTTCGCTCTTGAGCTATTTTGGACACAGGTCTACACCTTTCACAAATCTATCGAGGCTATCAGAAAACCCAGCGGGAAAAAGCCGATGGGCATCAAATCTTCACATTTAATTTTGATTAGAATGTATCAGTATAGTAAGAGTCTTCATTCATTTTTAAAACTTTTCTTTTCTCTTTGACTCAAAAGTAAGAGGTGAGAATCTGACCCAAATTATTTTGTCCAGGAGCGTCCTGAAGAAGAAGCAAGGTAAAAAATGGTCTCCCCCGCTTTTATTTGATACGATTAAACGGGTTACTGATTACAAATTTATGAGGGAGGAATAGATGCGACGAATAAAAGGACTGAGCTGGTTGAGTTTTTGCCTAGTATTTTTTATGGTCTGGCCTCAACCTGGTTGGAGCAAAAAGCTTCCTCCTACTTCGGTATATCTAGAAAATTTGACTTGGCTGGAAGCCGAGAAAGTGCTGAAGGAATACGAAGTGGTTATGGTGGCTCTGGGGGTTACGGGTGAGGGGCATTATAGTCCCACTGGAATTTGGGGAGATCCCACTCTGGCCACCCGGGAGAAAGGAAAAATTATAGTTGAGGCGACCATCGACCAGGCTGTCAAGGAAATAAAGGAGTTGATTTCTCTGGAGGTCAAGAAGTAAGGAGTATCTGTTGGGAGTAGACCTGGTAGATAGTATTTCTGCTCCAAATAAATCAAAGGTAAAGGAGAACCAGGAGTTCAGCTACCAGAGCCGGCTTGTCTTTACCTTCAATTTCCACTGAGTTTTCAATGGTTAAGAGGACTTTCCGTAAGCCTTTTTTTTCAATGGATTTTAATACGGCATGATTCCGGATACGGTCGCCGGGGCGGACGGGGTGGAGGAAACGGACGCGATTGAGTCCGTAATTGACCGCAAAGCGAAATTTAGCTTGGAATATTTCACATTGCGCCAAAAAATAGGATAGAAGAGAGAGAAGAAGGAAACCGTGGGCTACGGTTGATCTTAAAGGGCTCTGCGCGGCTTTTTCTTGGTCGACATGAATCCATTGACGGTCCTCGGTAGCTTCGGCGAAAGTGTTGATTCGTTCCTGAGTCATTTCTAGCCAAGCGGAAAGACCAATTTCCTGACCTTCAAGTTTTTTAAGGCTTTTAAAAGAGAGTTTCGACATCACCACCAACCTTGAAGGATTAAGGCGTAAGTCTAAATTTTGTTTCTTCTAAGAAAAGAGGTCAAGTTAATTTTTCAATTTTAGACTTTATTTCTCCTTCTTTGTTTTTGATATCCTCAAGAAGAATGGGCGAGCAAAAGTGGATGAGATTAACACCTTACAACAATAACTCTGTCTTCCATGAGGAGTAAAAGAATGAGGTTGAGAGGGCATTCTTGTTTAGATAGATCAATTTTGGAGCTGAATCTATTTGTTAGTGCTTGATGTCTATCAACCTGTGAGGGCAACCGAAATAATGTTTTTCACAAGGAAAGGAGTTTATTAACAGCCTTAAAGATTTTTAGGGTTTTTTAAGAGAGGGTCTTATAAAATCACCTGTAGTCAAGAAAAGTTCCCTTACGATTTTAAATAAATAGAATTTCTTACCCCATAAAAATGTGAGCGTTTGTCCCTTTATTTACCTCTGGATGCTTCTCTCTGGCCCTTGTGGGCAAGTTTTTGTAAATACCTAATTAATTTCCTTAAGTCAGTTGGTTTAGGAAGTTGAATGGCAGTAGGCACAAGGAATTGAATTTACCTTTTACCTTCTTGCCATTTGATAAACAAATAACAGCCCATCCCAAAGAGGAGCCACGCCCCAAAAGAAATAAAAGAGAGACGAAGTGGGAGAAGTTTAGGCAGGAAAAAGATAAATAACATTAGAATCAGAATAATCAGACGTTCTTTAATGGTTTCGGCTATAATAAAAGCCCAAATACCAAGCAGAACGCCCAGAACAAGAGCTAAAAGTCGATAAATCATAGTTGTTTCGCTTGAGTCTTGCTTATAGCTGAGACCTTATCAGTTAGTTGTTATTGGCCAACTAACTATCATTCCTCTTAATTATAATTAATTCAAGAAGTTAATCAAAAGGTATCGCTATTATGAACTAAAAATTAGTGTTTTTAGGTTCAGAACTTTAGTGGATAGCCAGTCCATTTTGGGGCAAGTCTTTATCTTTCACACCTCACCCCATTGGTGTCAGATCTTCACCTTTGACCTTTGAGTTAAAGGCAAGGGAAAAGTTTATGAAAGGGAGGAAGAGTTTTTTCCTATTGGCACGTTCCAATCAAAGGTGAGATGTGAGGAACTAACCTCCAACTTTCCCCAAGTTTGGTGAGCCGATTTGTGAAATGTGAAGATCTGGCTCCAACTTTTCCAATTGTCTGAACTTAGGAATTAAGAGTTTCTGTTTTTTTCTGGTCGGTTTGTCTGATTAAAAGTGGCCTGAGGGCTGATTTGCCTACCGGTGGAGAAAGAAAAAATAATTAAGGCTATCCAGATGAGGATAAAACTAATTAGATGAATCAGAGTAAATGATTCTTGAAAGACAACTGCTCCCAGAAAAAGTTGGAGAGAAGGTGAGATGTATTGGAGGAAGCCGATGGTACTTAAAGGAACCCGGCGCACTCCTTTAGTGAACCAGAGTAGAGGAGTAGCCGTGACCAATCCCGAACCCAGAAGAAGAATTATCGTCAAAGGAGAATAATTGGGATTCTTTGCTGAAGAGAGATGAACAGCTAGTAAAAAACCCACCGCCAGAGGTGTTAGCAAACCTGTTTCTGTGGCCAGGCCAATAACTGACCCCACTGGCGAAATTTTACGAAGGAGTCCGTAGAAGCCAAAGGTTAGGGCTAAAGCTAAAGCGATCCAAGGAAAGCGGCCGTAGCCTCCGGTTAAGAGAACTACCCCGCTCAGAGCGAAGCCAAAAGCGATTTTCTGGCCGGTGGTCAGCTTTTCACCTAGAAAAATAACTCCTAGCAACACACTTATCAGGGGATTAATATAGTAGCCAAAACTGGCTTCAATAACGTGGCCGGAATTGATTGCCCAGATATAGATAAACCAGTTGCTGCCGATAATCACGGCTGTAAGAAGAGTGGATTGTCGGCTGCCTGGTTGACGGAAGGTTTTCAGCCATTCAGAGCCAGCTCTTTTAAATCCAAGAAAAAGAGCAAGATAAATAAAAGACCAGATGATTCGGTGAGCCAGAATTTGGCTGGCAGGAATGGCCTGCAGAGCTTTCCAATAAAGAGGAAGTATTCCCCAACTGGTGTAAGCCAAGAGGGCGTAGATAATCCCTTTTTTTTCCCGGGTTGAAGACCACATTATCTTGTGACCCTCCTATTTTTAAAGCCAAAGAAGATAAAATTACTTACTTCTTTCCCCAATAGCAAGCAAAAAAGGGCAAGAGGGTGGCGGGAATGAGGATTTAGCTGGAAATTTAGCGGACTTTAGGCAGCGGGGAGTAGAAGAGTTGGTTGATAGCGACCAGGGAGAGGTCAAAAAACTGATTTTCTTTTTAGATAGACTTCTTGGTATTGCCTGAAAGAGTCTTTTTTTCTCTTTTCTGCCTTTCTCTTCTCTTGGCTCCTTCAACTCCTTTTTTCTCCTTTCTTTCTCTCCTGATCTTTTATCTCGTCAGGTTATTTTAAAAGGCCGGTGGGTGACTGTTCCTGGTCATAAAAGCAAGCCAGGAGTCTCACCTTTAGTCTTGTTTTTTCCCTCCTAAGCTGTTAAAAATACAAGCAGAACCATTGAGATTAAAAAGAAGGAGACAACTTTGAGTGCAAAATTAATAAAAGGCAAAGAAATTAGGGAAGAAATCTTGGCTGAAATTAAAGAGGAAGTAGAGGCTATTAAGGAAAAATACGGCGTGGTGCCTGGGTTGGTCACTATTTTAGTCGGAGAAGACCCGGCCTCGGTCTCTTATGTCACGGCCAAGGTTAAAACCGCTCTCAGCCTGGGATTTAAAGAAATCCAAGAGAATCTGTCGGCCGACATCAGTGAAGAAGAGTTGCTGGCTCTAGTTAAGAAATACAATCAGGATGAGAGTATTCATGGTATTTTAGTTCAGCTTCCCTTGCCGGCCCAGATCAATGAGAAGAGAATCATTAACGCCATCGATCCGGATAAGGATGTTGATGGATTTCATCCGATTAATATGGGACGTCTTCTCATTGGTGGCAGTGAAGTCAAATTCCCTCCCTGTACGCCGGCAGGGATTGTCGAGATGTTGCGGCGGGCAGGGGTGCCTACCGAAGGCGCCGAAGTTGTTGTTGTCGGGCGCTCAAATATCGTCGGCAAACCGGTGGCGGTCATGCTTATGCAGAAGAACCCCCAGGCTAATGCTACCGTGACAGTGGCCCATACCCGGACGCGCGACCTGGCCGCCCATTGCCGTCGGGCTGATATCCTGATTGTGGCCGCCGGAGTGCCCGGGCTGGTTAAACCTGAGTGGATCAAGCCAGGTGCCTGTGTTATCGATGTTGGCGTGAATCGCGTCGGCTGGAAAATCAGTAAGAAGACAGGCCGGAAAATAGCTGTCCTTAAAGGAGATGTTGATTTTGAGGCGGCCAAAGAAATAGCTGGCTGGATAACCCCGGTGCCCGGAGGCGTGGGGCCCATGACTATCGCTATGTTGATGCGCAATACTTTAAATTCTTTGAAATATAAACTGGGAATATCTTAGGCCTCTGGTATAAAAATTTATCTAGCCGAAGTTCTAAGAACAGGCTCCCAGTGGTCATTTACCCACCGGAGGATATATTTTGCAGCTGTATTTGTCAATTTTTTCAAAGAGGGTAATCGAGATTCGGTGAGGCTGAGATTGTTGTATTTATGGAGAAATAGGGGTTCAAGAGCAATATCGATTATATCAAAGTTGGAGTTGAAAATAATATAAAAGCCAAATTGGACTATGTGGGGAATTTCACTCCATGGGAAGAAATAGACACGCAGTCGGTTTTCACTAAAAACATCGATGTCCACAAAAGCATAAGTCTGAATTAATTTTTTGAAATAAGGTGGTTTGCGGAAGCGAAGGCAGGCCTGGGGGTGGCCCAGAGGAGTATTATCAGCGATATATCTTTTTAAGAAATCGGCTCTATAAGTATATTCGGGCTCAATCCGATTTGGAGGTGTTATCCCTGAGTATCCTACTAAAGGTAAGGCTACAAGTATTCCATCTCCATTGAGAAGATTATGGGTACCACTGAACACAATCTCTTGTTTTCCATTATTATCCAGATCACAGACAATGATCCGACTGATATGCCCAGGATTAACAAATTCGCCTAAGATACGTCCATCAATAGTGAGAGTCATCACTAGAGACACAAAGCGGACACGATGTCGCCAGGCGGTCACGATGAGCCATGACCCATCAGAGCGGTGGCAAAAAATGTTGGCAATTGGTTGAAAATCTTTAAAAAAACGAAGCCCCTGAAAACTCAGATTAACTTTGATCTCTTTTGACCATATTTCTTTACCTTTATGGTCAAAGAGAGTCAGAGTATATTGTTTAGTAAGGAAATTGAATGGAGCAGCGATGACTTCATTGAAACCGTCATTATTAATATCAGCGAAAGAAATTCTGGGATTGAGAGTCCAGCCTTCTTTTTTAATAAGAGTATGCCAGCCAGCATAGCTCCATAAGGTTTCTCCTTTGTAATTTTTAAGATTGACCATCTTGCCGAAGATTTCATAAGTCACGGGATTGGGAGAAGCGGATTTGGTGGAGGTGATTAAGTAAATAAAGAGAGGGATAAGTATGAGTACCAGGAGGATTACTGTAACCAATGAAAGTCGCCGGAGTGGAGAGGAAATTTTGCTGGATTTCAATTTTACCCGGCGATTGAGATTAGTTTTTTTCAGCCATTCCTCGAGTTCATCGATTTCTACAAAGACACTTCGACCTTTAGAGCCACCTACCCGGTGCAAAGGAAATCCTAATTCTTTTTCCCAGCGGTAAATATTGCGTGGGCTAGTCTTAAGGTATTCGGCAATGGCTTTGAGTCCAATAATTCTTTTTGGAAGTTTATTATCCTCTTCCATGGCCCATTGTTTTTTATTATATAAGAAAAAATAATATTATTTAAGAAAAAATAAAGTTAATAAGAAAAATAAATTTAATTTATATAGGGCTAGTTAGAAAGGGTTAATTTTTTGGTTGCGATGGAAAAGATAGAGTAAAAAAGCTCCTCTCAACCCTCTCCTGACGTGGTAAGCTGATGGGGGGATGGAGAGAAAGAAAATTTAGCCCAGAATTTGTCAGCCTTATTAGGGAAAGAAACTAACTAATCCAGGAGATTTTTGGGTAGGATTTACTTGGTTAAAGGGGGATTAGTTTTCAAAGCAAGGCGAGTGGAAAATGCCAGGGAGTAAGTTGACTCTTAGAGTGAGGCAAGTGAACTAACTTTTGAGCTAGCCATACCTTATTTTAAACTCACCATTTCTCTTTAAGGTGGAGGTTTAACCCTAAACTGGAGATGAGTTTGAGGCCATATTAGGAGCCATCGAAGGAACTTTGGCTGGTACCAGCATAAGAACTGGAATCCTAGTTTAAGGCCATATTAGGAGCCATCGAAGGGAATCATTGCCAGTCCTCAAGGCTTTAAGTTTGCAATTTTATATTTAACTATATAGATACTGCCGTCTGGGTCAGTTTTGGTGGCGTAGAGAATGTCTTTCTCCAGCCATTCGGGATGAAGGTCGGCCGGCAGGTAGAAGCAGTCAAGGTAGTGTCCTTCAAAATCAAAGACATCGTAGAGGCGGCCCTTTTTTGGGTCCACTGTGGAAGTTTTAACCCAGATTCGCTCCGGCCAGGCAATAATTGTTTGGATGTCGTTTTTGTATTTTTTTGGCGGAGCCTTGTGCTTTTTAATGAATTCTTTTTCTATAGCTGAAAGTTTATGTTTGACGCGCTGGTAGGGACGAGTGAAAATAAATTTAACCTGACCCTGCTCTAGGTCTACCACTGAGATGCGATATTCCTGGGAAGAGTTGATAAATAATAATCGGCCGTCAGGCGATAGTTCCGTGATGGCTGGCTCCCAATTCATGGCTCCGCCACCGGCGATAAGGAAGCGTTTAAAGGAAAAGGAGAAGATCTCGCGGAGATTTTTAGTTTCAGGCGAAAAAAGACAGATTTTTTTGATAATGTTATGAAGCCGGGATTTTCTTTCCTTTAAAGGAGGCCATTTTTCAATGGCGAAAAGAGGCTGGTTATCCTTAAGTCCGCAGAAAAAATTAATAGAAGGGAGGGACCTTATTTCTTTTAACAGCCTTCCTTCCAGGTCGATAATAAAAAGTTTCTGCTGAAGATAGTCTAAAACCCAAATTTTGTCACCCTGCAAGTGAATGTGAATATATTTACTGATTTCTCCCGGACCCTGGCCGTGAGTCAGGAGTGAGCCCAGAAAACGTCCTTCGGGGGAGAATTTAAAGAGGGCACCTTCGTCGGTCTTGAAAATAGAACCGTCTGAGGCGACGGCCACTCGGCCGGGAAAAGAGAAGAAGAATTGGCTCTGCCCTTCGTCGCTAATCGAGAGCAGTTTGATCAGTTCCAGCTGACGACCGGCCCAATGACCACTATGTGGAGTGGCAGGATTTTTGATTATCGGTTGGGCCCAGAGAATTTGTCCCCAAGATAGCCCGAGTAGAACCAGGAGAATGAAGAGCATTTTTTTCTTCATTTTTCCCCCTTCGTTTAAATGATATTAAATTATTCTGGGTTGAGCAAGAAAATGGTCCGGCCTTGAAAGCTTGGAGTGAAATCTGGGTTGGTGTTCAATTTAAATTCGAGGCCAGATAATCATAGAGAGAGACTCTCTTTACTCATGGTTATCCAGCCTCAGAGGAGAAATGAAGTTCTTGTCTTTGTTCTACTGAAAGAATGTTTTTCAACTTCGCCTACCGGAGTGGCAGCATTTTCAAAACTGCGAAGGTCAATAA
>Ga0190338_1000097_pt1 | contig 16350 bp, 27 predicted proteins | sample 4872041112_MG_FD_163434 | JGI IMG/M metagenome (GOLD analysis project Ga0190338, IMG submission 163434) | Hydrothermal vent sediment bacterial communities from Southern Trench, Guaymas Basin, Mexico - 4872-04-11-12_MG | ecosystem: Environmental > Aquatic > Marine > Hydrothermal vents > Sediment ... | reverse complement strand
GTTTCTATGCCTGAACTTCTTGACCAGCTCCTTTAAGTTTTTATTTGCTTCGTTTATACGTGCCCTAAGCTGTCTCTCTAGCTTCAAACCTGTTTTGAGAGCCTTCACGCCAATACGCCTCCGACGCCGAGTTTCCTCAGCAGCCACGTCTTAAATCCATTCCACGCAGCCGTCAGCGGCTCAAGGTATGGCTCTATGAATCTGTCGAGGCTGATTGGAGTCCACCAGCCTGTGCGCACGGCGACCTGGTTATAGAGCCCCCAAACGATCATCACCGCAATAATGGAGAGCAGAAACCACTTTGTCAGGCTTAGAGCTGCACCAGCTAAGCTGCCGAGCACCTTCATCAGCGTCAGGAGTATTGAGATGATCGTTATCAGCATTAAAATTGTCTCTAGGTTCATTTCACGAACACCTATACACCTCGAAAATATATTACTCCCTGCTTCAGCTGTCTTAGAAAGTTTACCTGTGTCTCCTTCTACGTATAGCTGACGCTAGAGCGAAGTATATTGCCATTAGAAAGACAAGGATGATGAATAATGCGAGGGTGATTTTAACCGGATCCCTCAGCCCGATAAGCATCGTAAAAAGCGTTAAGAGCATAGATGTAACCCATCCCATCAGGATTTCTATTATCGAGGCGAGGAAATTAAAAAAATGGATGGGGGAAGACATCTCAACTCATCTCAACTCATCTCAGCTCAGCTTAACTCATTAGATCCCCGGCACCATCCACTTCACGATGTAGTAGACTATCACTGCGCAGCCAGCGAAGACAAGCGTCATTACTAGGGGAGCTGCGAAGCCGAATGGTCCGAGAGCTGCTTTAAGCGATGCGGAAGCAGTGTTCCATGTATCGATTATCGCTCCTACAGGCGCTGAGATTATCGCGTTAAGCGTGTCTGAAATCGTTTTAATCAAGCTGCTAGTCGCGTTTCCAATCGCCGTTGCGGTCACGCCTATAAGCCACTGAATCCAGCCGAAGATTGGGTTTATAACGTTTTGGACAACGTAGTCCCAGGCACCTCCCAGCGCTTTCTGGGCATCACCAAATATATCCAGCCGTATTACCCTGGAGTTGATCACCATTACTGTTTACTCACCTCCCTGCAGGTTTAGAAGAATTTGCCCTTTTCTCTCCAGACGAAGACTATTACTAAGACAGCTAAACCGACGCCGAAGATCAGCACAACCTGGTTTGTCACGAGAGCCATCAGGAAGCTGCTTATCGTTGAAGTTATCGCCGCCATCGCCTTCCTGAAAGCCACAACTAATGCGATTACGCCATTTGAAAGCAGTGCGTAGAATGAGGTCATTCCTCCCGCGATAACCCAGTCCGTGGCTAAGCCGCTTTCGACATCTGCCTTCGTCACGTTTGTGTAGCCTCCTGTGTCGTTGTAGAACGTTATTATGAGCTGCAGATTTTGTGATTCAACCGTTAAGGCATCCCAGTCACTCTCATCTATCGATATCTGACTCGCTGCCATCGACTCAACCGTGCCGATGGTCCTGGTGTTTGTTCCATCGCTTATCGCAACCTTTATCTTATCCGGTGACTTGGAGGTCTCCACATCGCTTAAGTCGAGGTTCAGCTGGTTCACCTTATCTTTGAAGTCGTCTACAAGCTTCTTATACGTTATCGTGAGCTTGCATACAGGATCTGCAGGCGTAAAGTACAGTACTCCTCCCTTCTCATGCACATCTGCCAGGGTTGTAGCTACAAGGGAATCCCCGGTTGCATTATAGGTCCAGGCTGCCGCCGTGGAGTAGTCCTCAGCCGTGTAGATCGGTGTTCCGGCTATGAGGTATGCTCCGGCCATCGCGAGTATGCCGAGGATCACTATTACCGCTGCGACACCGTAGATTTTTTGCTGCCTCGTCAGTTTATAGCTCGTCTTCTTCCTCCTACCTCTAGGCATGTATACACCACCACCTCAAGAATATATTGCTTTCCCGCTGCTACATGCCGAGAACGGAGCCGATTCTCTCAGCCACGATTTTCCTCCAAAATTTCCTGCCTATAAACAGGCAGATTAAAGCGTATATGAGCGGGTAGAGGGCTAGGGTTAAAGCTATTTTTAAGTCGAATACAAGCGAAAGTGAAAGCACCGCTGGGGCGTTTACGAGGTATGAATACGCTATGAACAGCCATGTTGACATGAATCCCGCTGCAATCGTGTCGAATATGAACGCTATTATCGAGTCCTGGAAGAACAGGTTAGCTGAGAAGAGAAGTGCAATCATTAAAGCATTTAAACATATTTTAACGGTTTTTACGGCTTCCAGGCTCATCAAGATAGATGCTTCCTCGCTAAACGTGAAAATAAATCCTCATACACGTCTCTGTCAAGCTCTAGAAGCTCAATTAATTTGGAAACATCTACTTCGACCCGCAGGATGTAGCTTGCTGCTTTAAGCGCAGCTAGGGCGAGTTCATCAGCGTATCTTGATTTAACTTTTTCTTCAGAGGTGAATTCTCTGACAAGCGAGGCTGCCTGAAGCAAAACCTCTCTTTTAAGGATGTGGAGGACGTCTCCGAAAAGCAGGATTCTGTCCAGCGTTTTCCTGACTATTCTCCTGTCCTTTTTGCTGAATGTTAAGGCGTTGTTTATCATTAACCCTCTGCCGGGAACGTATTCATCCCGGAGCTTGGAATAGTTGATTTCCACGAGCTTCATTAATCTCTGAATATCCTCTAGGCGTCTTGGGTTTGTTACGCCGTGGAGCCACTGCCAGACAGTTGATTTGGATTTTCCAATTAGCTTTCCAATTTGTTTATAGGAGTACCCCGCCCTCCTCAGGAGCCTGATGCACTCCACATGAACAGCGTTTTCAACCGATTTAGCCCTTAAACTCTCACCAGCAGACTTCTCTCTTTCTGACTTAAAGAATTTAACGTTAAACTTTAACAGTCTCATGCCGTATCTTTAATTTAAAATCCCCAATAATTAGCTTCCTTCAAAGACTTAATAAAGTTAAATAGTACCCCGGTAATACCTATAGAGTCCTCTTAAATGGCATCAAACAGAGTTTGCACAGCTTCTTCCACTAACTCCTCTGGCTGTATCTTTAATTTACCATAAGCCCTGTAGTAGTTATCACGCTTTTTTTCTAATTTCTCTCTCTCCTTTTCACTTTTTTCAAGCTCGATTTCTTTTTCAAGCTCCCTAATTTTATCCTCAATCCTATAGAGAGCTCTTTTTAAAGCCTCCTTTGGATTAAATTCTACCGTTACTGAAATATGCATCTCATCTAGGCTCATGTCCTCATCGATAAAACATTTAATGATCTTTAGAGCATTTAAATTAACTTCTCTCGTCTCTACTGCATTCTCTCTGTTTGATCTCCATTTCAGGGAATCTAAAATTATTGTTGCGAGAATACGTCTCAGTAGTCTTATGTCTTTGGGGAACGGAAGGTATAGTGGAGTTATGTTATCAATTAACCGCTCCACTCTACTTTGAAGATATGCACCAACCCCCTCTTCTGAGAAGTATTGGGCTATTGCTTCTATTAACTCGTCCATTTCCTCATCTTCTATATGTTTATACCCTTCTCTGACAACCTTCAAGGCTGCCAAACCCTTTTCGGTAATAAAGTAACGGGATTTTCTTTTTTCTCCTTCTTTCTTGATAAATTTCTTCTCTAGTAAAAGTCTAAGGTTCTCCGCGGTTGCTTGTCTCGATAGTTGCGCGCAAGCCATTATATCCTTGAATCTCAACTTCTCCCCATTCTCTAATGCTTCTAAGATGTTTTTTTCACCCATCCTTAATTTCATCATAGTCAGTCACCCTTTAGTCAAGTCAATTAGTCATAATAGATATAGACTAGGTGACTATATAAAGTTTACCAATTGGTTACTTGAGGTGTGCTAGTTGGTTAAAACCGAAGTCGTCTATGGGAAAGTTGAGCCCGAGATTAAGGAGATAGTGAAGCAGCTAGCTAGAAAGATGGGCTTGACGGTTTCAGAATACGTACGCAACTTGGTTCTTGAGGACCTGGATAAGCGCTCTGTGTTCACCACGCAGCTTAAACAGGAGATTTTAACCTCGATAAAGGATGGAAGAGAACAAAAATGAGTAAAGGAAGATTCTTTGCTCGTTTTCACGTTGAATTTCCGAACGCAATATATTAATGAGGTGTGATATGTGGCATCAAAAGTGGTGTGTACTGGTCAGGATGTTGAAGAAGTTTTAAAGCAGGCTGGCGAACCTGTTTCGGTTAAATACGTAAGCTGGAGGTTGGGGATATCTTGGTGGGCTGCATACAGGCGTCTAATTGAACTAGCTCTGAAAGGGAAAATTAAAGCATTGAAGACCACTAAGTCATGGATTTTTTGGGTTGAAAATGCTTCAGGGGAAGAAAAATGAGCGAGCAAGAGGTTAAAGTCATGAAAATAACCTATACTGAGCCGATTTCAATTGAAGTTAAGCGGAAACCCAGGAAAGATGTTTGGAGACTAGGTGGGTTAAGCCCAACAGCTCTAGCTCATGACTACGGCGTGTTGGTTGATGAAGATGGGAATCCATTGGAGCCTAAAATTAGGGAGTTAAGGGATTTAATGGATTCCGTTAAGGATATTCTAGAGCTGGTTGATAAAGTAAAAGAAGAGAGAAGAGACAGCTCCAGATCAAATACAATAAGACAGTTACTTCTTTTAGCACTCGCTAACTTATCATATCTTTCTCCAGAGCAGAAGAAGGCTGTGGGGATTAATCAAACCCAATAAATAGGTGATTTTTCATGACCGGCCTTGAGAGGAGAGAACAAAAACTTGACGTTAAACAATTGTTGAAGGGGAAGAAAGAGGTTAACATAGGCTTTAGGGTGAATTTTAAACTCTACGAGGAGCTTTTCAAGATTGCTAGAGAAGCTGAAATTCCAGTTTCCGAACTTATGAGAAAGGCCGTGAAGGTTATAATCGAGCTTAGAGATGATTATTTAGCTTATTTTCCTCCACGTTGCCCTGAATGTCTGGGTGTCCTAACTCAGAAGCTGTATTCCTCTCATCTAGCCTGTATGAAGTGCAGGAAGGAGTTTAAACTAGAGGAGGGAGAGAAATGAGCTACAGCTTTAAAGTTGAGGATAGGGAGGATGGTTTTTATATAATTTTAGAGTATAAGGGGAGAAAAAATGAATACGGTCCGTTTAAAGCCCAGAATGAAGTTAACAAAGCAGATTTAATTTATAAAATGCTTCAATTCGTGGCTTCAACAGACGGCACTTTAACGCCTAGATTGGATTCATCAAATTTTGAGAGGGCCTTTCAGGCAGCTCTTGAGCAAATACCCGTGAAAGGAGTCAAAGCTGAGGTTGTTGAGGAAGGGAAGTTTGGGGACTTCCGCGACTATATGATTCAACCCGTTAAGTTCTTCACAATCAACCATTTCTACACCAAGACTCAGCCAATCGTAACAAATGAGGGTTTGTTTAGAGGGGAGAAGAAGCTTTGGACAATCTACCTAGCTAAGGAAGATAAAAACTATCCCTGGAGGTTCATCGTTGATCAGGATGGATATGTTAACCCAAGGATTCTCGATTTAGCTGTTTCAGTTGAGTCAAACCCAGAAGAGCTGAAGAAGTTTATAGATCAGCTTCCGAAGTCTAAGATAAACTTCATTTTAAGGGTTTTAAGGTCTCATGGTTTAAACGTTGAGGATGGAGATGATTTACCCCAGATTCTAGCTCAAAGCTATGTTTTTGTGTGGCCAGTCCCAAAGCTTAGGGATCCATCTATACTTGAGAAAATGGGTTGGAGGGAGTTTACGGATGAGCTCATTGCTTGGAAATGTGAGAAAGATGAGCGAATTAAACTTGTTCATAAAGCAACTTTACTTAGAGGAATTGAGTCGAAGATTAACCCACATAGCCTCCAGTTTACTAATGCTGGAACCGGAAAGACAGAGTTCTATGAACGTGTAGGCCATAGACATGACAAGGTTACCCCCCGAAGCTTCCTCGGATTTGCTAAGAGCCCAGAGGAAATGTATCCTGGAGTGGTTGATGGGACTGAACTTCCATTTGGAATAGATCAGATTGAGAGCCAGGGAGCTCCCCAAATAATGCGCTACCTGTTCACGGCTATGGAGCAGGGATACGGTAGGGTTTCGTCAGGGGCCGTAGAATTCCTAGTTAAGACTAAATCGAGTTTTCACATTCTTGGTAACCCAATTGGATATGAAACTTCCCCGATGAAGAGCTTTGGAAGTTTAATCGACCATATAAGCTATAACCCAGCCATAGGTAGGAGGTTCGGCATAATCGTTTATGGAAGAGACTTTAAGAGGGTGAGGCCTAAGACGAAGGATTTAACGGGTTGGAGCCAGGCCATTTCATTCTTTAGGGCCGTTGAGGAATACGCGCTCCCGGAGCTGAAGAAGATTTCGGAGGATGAAGATGTTTGGGGATGGCTGAGGACACCTATTCCAAATTACTCTGAGACCATCAAGAAAGTTATTGAGGGAATAGAAAATGAAGCTGTTAGGGTTTTCCTCGAAGAACATGCTTTAGGGGCCCAGCATAGGGTTAGAGCAGCAGCTTTAAACGTCGCGATAGTAGAGAACTTGGATAAAATCTCATTAAAGAAATACGATATTAAAGACCTTCTAAGTGAAGCTGAGGACCACCTCTCCGAATTCATTGACATAAACGTCTCTTCAATAGTTAAGATAGCTGAAGCATTAGAGGAGGAGGTAAAACTATACGCTAAAACCTTCTTCGACAATCTACCGAGCTACATGAAGGAGATCGTAAGCGCGGTGGAGCTTTGGAGGAGGACACAGCCGGAAACAAACACAATAAACCTAAAGGAGATTCCATATCAACCTAAGGATACTGAAACCTATGCATATTTCTCAAGGTGTATTAACAGGCTACTTAAGAGGAAGAACGTTGAGAAGTTAAATGAGAAGCTTCAGAGATACTTTAACTTCCGCTTAAAACGGGTAAACAAAGATTTCGAGGTTTTCTTATTAAATACGTCTCCATGTGAATACATAGAGCCCCTTGGGACTCTTATCCATTTATCCGATTTATCCATTTATCCTCAATCACAGAGAGAGACTACTCCAACACAAGATACCTCCTCTCTGAATAAGCGGATAAATGGAGAAAATGGAGAAATGGATAAAAATGAAGTCATCATTTCAGGGAGGCCAGGGGACCGGAAATGTGCAAAATGTCCTGTTTGCAAGCATCCCTACATAACCAACTTGAAGCTGCATTTGGAAACTTGCCATTCTGAGCTGAGCGAGGAGGAGAGAGGAAAAATTCTAAGGCAATTTGAGGGGGAGGAAAATGAGGAGTAAAGTTAGCCTAACTCCTAACACCATCAAGGACACCATCTTGGATAACCTGGATGTTTACTGGTATCAGATAGTTAGGCCTTTTAAGCCATGTAAAGAGAGAAATTGGCTTCAGAGAAGCTTTAGGAGAGTAGTCATAGCTGATTTAAAGAACAAGAGTAATGAGGAGACAGATAAAACTTGGAGGCTCATAACATCCTTCAGGGAATTCAAGAATTATGCAATTAAGCAGCTCAGCTCTGTCAAGGGGGTTCCAGGAGTCTATGTTTCAAAGGAGCGTATGTATGCTGGGGAGATCCAGTTCATAGATTTCGTTTTGGATGTAGATAGAAAAGAGAATCCAGATTTAAACCTGGCCTATAATGCTGTTATCTTCCTAAACAATAAGCTTCTAGTTGAGGGAATCAAACTCCTATGGGTTATTTCAGGAAACGGTCTGCACGGGCATTTAGATACTACTCCACTCTACTACAGGCTCAGCTTAGAGGAATACAGTAAACTTCTTCCTAAATTAAACGAAAAATACGCTTATCTAACTAGATTTCTGGAAGAATACCTTGAATCTAAAGGATTTAAAGTTAGGTTTGACAGAGCTATTTATTCTTCTAGGAGATTGTTCAGGGCTGTAAACAGCCCCCATGAAGTTAAAAAAATATTTTCCATCCCAGTAGACTTCACTTTAAGCTTGGAGGAGAATTTAGACAGAGCCAGAAAGAGCGGAAAACCCCTTAAACTTCGCTGGGGGGAGCTTAGAGATGTTAGAGGCTTTCTTAAACTCCTTGAGTTAGCCGATTTAATTAAATTAGCTGAGGAGGCGGGTAAAAAGAAAGAGCTAGAGAGGCGGGTTAGGAGGCCTAAGCATATTAAGGGAGTTAGGAGGGGGGTAGCGGCTTTAATTGATGAAGCAAAAACCAGGGATTTAACCCATCAGGAGAGGCTTGCCATCCTCCTTGAGCTGATAAACAACAACTGGAGCGATGAAGCGATAATAGATGTTTTCAGAAATCAAAGTGATTTCGATCCAGAGAAAATCCGGTATTTCATAGACCACGCTAAGAGAAGGCAGTATAAGCCGTTTAAAACAGAGAATCTGAGGAGAATCCTTGAGGAGGATCTGATAGCTAAGGGTGGTGAAGATGGCTGAATTTAACTCTGGATCTACACTCCTCATTCAAAAGCTTAGGAAACATGGAATTTCCCTAAGCGATTCCCCATATAAGAAAACAGTTGAGTTGAGCTTTAAAATAGATTTTGAGACATATAATAGGCTTCTCAGAGTTTCAAAGCTTCTGGATGTTAGGCTGAGGAAGTTAATCCGCTGTTTGGTTTACTCTAAGTTAAAAGAGCTTGAGGAGGCTGTTGGAAATGAGTGAAATTGAGGAGGAGATGAATTTAGTTCTCAGAGAAGCTGGAATACCTCTTAAAGTAGTGTTTAAGCCTAAAAAAGAAAAAAGAAGCCACGGGGAAATAGATCTTGATAAGGGGATCATCTACATTTATGATGCGGACAGAGAGGAGGCCTGGCAGACTTTAGCCCATGAAGTAGTTGAGTTTCATTTTTCAAATTATCTAGATTCACTTCAAGAGTTTACAGCTGGTTTAATGAAGCTTGTTTTAAAGCTTTTCTCAAGTTTGAAGGAGGAGGCTGTTGAGTTAACTGCTCAAAGCCTCAGGAAAATCTTTGAGGTGAAGGGGAGGAAGGGTGAATTTGAGCCAACTAGAAGAGGGGATTGAGAGATGAATCTGATAACCAAGTGGATTCCCGCGCAGAAAAGTAGCTCAAGCAAAACAGGCATTAAGATAAGGAGAGCTAGGGAACTTGAAGTTAGGTTCTTCAAAGATTTGGAATCCAGGATGAATTTCGAGGATGAGAAACGCAGAAGTGAAATCCACGTTTCAGACCTAGTTTACTGTCTTAAAAAAGCTTACTTCCGGAAAAAAGGAATCAAAGAAAACCATGATCCAAAGGAACTAGCTGTTAAGTCGATTGGTAAAGGCCACCACCATATATATGAAACCTTGAAAGGCGCTTTCAGAGAGCTCGAAGTTCGTAGATATGGTGTTGTTGGCCACATCGACTTATTTGAGGATTGTCCAATTGAGATTAAGACCACTAGGAGGAAGTTGAAAGAAATAGGGAAGATTCCAGAGCATTATCTCCGCCAAGTAGCTTACTACTGTATTTTAACTCAGAAAACAAGGGCTTTCCTAGTCTACGTCTACGTCATAAAACCTGAAATCAAGATCTATGAGCTGGATTACTCCCCCTGTCTAGAGGGTTATTCAAAGGAGTTTCATTTTAGGCTGAACTTGCTGAGGAGAGCTCTAAAGGAAGATAGACCTGGGATCCTGGCTGAGTCAAACTTCAAGTGGGAATGCAGGTACTGCTCGTTTAAGGAGGTTTGCTTGAAGTGAGGCTTGAGGAGATTTTAAACAGCTTAATAGGACATGAAATAACCATTCTCTACACTATTCTGGGCGACAGCGAAGTCTTCAGCGCGAAGGGAGTTCTTGTCAAGGTGGATGATGACTACTTGGCTCTGAGGTTCAGGGAGAGGAGGCGTGAATTTATAAGGCTGATCAACAGGAGGGCGGTAGTCATAGCTGAGCTGATCTTCGAGGGGGAGGAAAAATGAAGCTTATCCACGTGAAATATCTTGACCATGTTTTATTCAGGGATAAGAAGCCTGGGAAAATGAAGCCTGATGTAAGGGAAACTATAGGATGGCTTTTCAAGGAGAATGAGGAGTTTCTAGTCTTGCTCTGGGACAGGCCCTTAAACAGGGGTCCCCAAGAGAGCGAGATTTTAAGCGGAGGCCTTGTATTGTTGAAGTCTGATATCTTAGAGGTGAGGGAAGTTAATGGTTAATTATGCTTTCCTTATGATTATTTCCCCATCTTTCTCAAGGATTATAACCCTGTCTCCAGGCTTAACCTTCAGCTTCTCTCTAACCCACTTAGTTAGAGTTATCTGGTTTGCCCTGGTAACGGTTACTATGTCTATTATTTTCTCCTCCATTTCAAGCATTCCTATCCCAAGAACTATTTTAAAGTTTCCCGCTTTAAAAAGCAAAAATATTTTAAATACTATATCTAATATGATTATTGTATGGTGAATACAAGGTGACTGAGTGGATTCAAGTCAAGATACCCAAAGAGCTTGCAGAGAGTCTTAAAGAGGAGCTGAAGAAGCATGGATACGTTTCACTTTCAGAGTTCATCAGAGATGCAGCTAGGAAGAGAATAGAGGAGATTAAAGAGATTTGGGGGAAGAAAGAAAATGGATAAACCAGCTGTTTTTTATTTAACAAGGACACCAAGTGGAAAGAGGACGAGGCGGGCGGTTGACTTAACCCCCTACGTGGAGAAATACTCCTCGGCCAGAGACGTGGTAAACTATTTAATTAAATCCCTTGGCCTTAAGATGCCCAGCTTGATCCTCTTCACCCTGAAAAATGAATCTGTTTTCAACGTAGCCAAATACTTGAAGCGTGGTTTAACGGCTTCGGCCAGTAGTTGCAACATATACATATACTCCATTTCGAGGTTTTCCCGGTGGCTTAAAATGGAGCCCGATGAAGTCGTGGAGTGGCTTAGAAACAACCGCAAAAGAGCCGACCCGGACAGGCTCTACGATTTAAGCTGTAAATTAGATGATTGGATTGGGGAGCTTCAAAGCGAGGGATTAGCTCCCTCATCGATCTGCAACTTTGTTAAATCAGTTAAAACATGGATTAGAGTGAATTTAAGAGCAGAACTTACGCTTCCCTACAGGCTCAAGAGAAGAATTAAATACAGGGATAGAGCCCCAACCCAAAAGGAGCTCTGTAAATTAATTGACTTAGCCGATTTAAGGGGTAAAGTGATCGTTTCAATGCTTGCGCTTGGAGGATTCAGAGTTGGAACTCTGGTTAAGCTGAAATACTACCACGTTAAAGAGGATTTAGAAGCTGGGAGAATTCCGGTCCACATCCATGTTGAAGCTGAGATAACTAAGGGAAAATACGCGGACTATGATACATTTATTGGCCAGGAAGCGGTCGAGTACTTGAAAGCCTACTTGGATAAGAGGAGGAGGGGCAGTTTGAGACGCGATGGTTCTGGTATTCCCCCCGAAGTTATACATGATGAATCACCTTTAATTAGAAATGCTAGGCTTAGAGAGGTTAAACCGGTTACTTCCAGGCATATAAGCGACTACATTCACAAGCTTTACATCGAAGCGGGGTTAATTAAGCCTTCAAATGGGAAGATGTGTACACTGCGAACCCATTCAATTCGCAAATTCTTTAGAACCCAGCTTGCGGCTTTAGGGGTGGAGAGAGACTACATAGAGTATATGATGGGTCACAAGATCTCAACCTACCATGATATTAAGATGAAGGGAGTAGAGTTCCTGAGAAACATCTATGCAGCAGTCGACCTGAGGATTAGACCCAAGGAGAAAGCAGACATCTACGACTTCGTAGAGGATATTTTAAAGAGTAGAAACTATTTTGTGAACAGGGAGCTTCTTAGGAAAGCCATAGTTAAACCCCATAGAACGGTCTTCGCCGAAGATAGGAAAGCGCTTATCAGAGAGGCATTCATGGAGATGCTTCGCAAAGAACTGTTGGACCCAGAGGATGAGAGATGAAGCAGTATAAATTCATGCACAGGGTGTTTTTTCCTCTCGGAAACTCCGGCGCACGCATGAGTTTATACCCCTATTTATTTTTTGCTTCTCTAGACCTGGCTCAGTTCAGCTTAAACTGGATTGGCTGGGGGAGAAGAGGAGGTGATGGATATGGGTTTCACTGTAGTGGTTTTCAAGGAGTTTAAAGTAAAGCCTGTCAGGCTGCCTGATGGATCCAATGAAATGCACGTTATCCCCCTGGACATGGAGTTGGCTAATGTGCCGCATATAGCTCACTTGATCTTCGAGAAGGTCTTAGCTGAAAGATACCCTGGAGCCAAGCTGTGCGTTCATAAATGCTATGTGGATGACTTAACTGTTAATGACATTAAGGATCCATCTTGGTACCTTAAATTCTTCAACGAAGACTTTAGAAACTGGATCAGGGAGCATGGAGCCGAATTACATGAAAAAGTTCGATATTATGTGCCTAAAGATACACTCTTCGAAGTAGAAACAGCCGATGGCTGGGTTGAAGCTTGGTGCAGATCGATTCTCTGGCTTCAGGAAAGCTATTTCCTAGGCAGGCAAGTTGTCTACACCGAATGCGTTGTCAGAGATGCGTTAGACTGGTGGCTTGAAGAGGAGGCCATGAGGTTAAACATGGATGCAGTTGACTTATGGAGGGTTAAAGCCAAGGATCCTGAATTTGAAGAGTGGTGGGGTGAGACGAAGGATAAAATATGGTCTGAGAAAAACGTGAGGCCCTGGCTTCTCTCCTTGAAGGAGGCAGGAATAGAGATCCCGGAGAAATTTAAGGGAATGGTCAGAGGGGAGGGATTTGCATTTAGTGTTGAAGAAACCCTTGAGGAACTTGAAGCTAACCCTAAATGGAGAAATAAAGTTGATGCATATCGAATGCATCAGAGGGGCATGTTCCAGGATGAGATTAAAAAGCATTTCGGGGTAACTCAAAGCGCTGTTTCAAAGTGGATAAACCAAGTTAAAGGGGAGCTGAGCAGGAGGATGGGAGCTGCATACGAATTATATAGGAAGAAGAAGCTCGAGCTTAGAGAAGACGTTGAACGCGTAGTCCACGATGGGAGGGAGGGGAGGCCAGACTTCACTGTCTACCTTAAAGATGGAAGTATAGAGGTAATTTCATCTAAATGCTATTTCAGCGACAGGAAAAGCGTTTCAATGAAGATCGAGGAAATTAAACCTGAGCTTGAGGAAGCAAGGGAACTGAGAAAACAAGGGAGGAAGGTGAAGCTACTGGTTGACTTCTACAACGTAGCCACGGAAAAACATGAATTTAGAGAAGTAAACATAGATGGGCCGCCAGCAAGGTTGCTCTTCACGAATAAAATGAATCTATAAGTTAACTAGCAAGCATATAGGGAGGAGAATTTTCAGCAGACTTTCTTGCAGAATATTTTAATTATATTAACCTCATTCTTAGGGGAAAGGGCAGCGATGTACGTTGCCTTAGAACATAGTGTTTTTCACTCTTGAAATTATTATAAATAATAATTTCGTAAAGCTTATGAATCGCTGATAGGTAGGTATGATTAGCATGTCTCTCAATAATTTAATGAGGTCCAGAGGTCTAAGTCAAACATTTAATATAAATGATCCCTACGAGAAATTTATTGTCTCAACTGAGCCCTCTCAAGCTCAACACTATACTGGTGAAGGATATAACGTTCCACAACCGATGGACTATAGCCAGACTGTTGATATAAAGGAGATAATAAAGCGTTCCAGGGAGGCACGAGAAAAACTACAGATCTTAAACAAACACGTATTCTCTGCTTCTAAACGTCTAGCTGGTAAGGTGGACATGAAGTTAGAATATGAAGATGAGATTCCGTTGTTCGTGCAGACATTGAAGGATAAAGGAGTCATAAGCGATTCTGAGTGGGAGCGATTGTCAGAACTTCTGTTGATAATGAATGGAATGTATGCAAGAATAACCTATTACAACGAACCACTAGATGAGGAGGATTTAGAAGTAGTTTCAGAATACCTTAATCTAATTCAGAGTATAATTAAGAGGGAGGAGACTTCAACTTTCCCAGTTTATAAACATGCCATTTATCACTCTAGTTGTAATATTACTCCATATCTGTAAGTTCGTGAATTGTTGCAAATTGTAATGGTTTATGATCTAAAAATATCTTCAGATATTTTCTGTTTCAACTCTGAGAGAATGGGCTTGGATAGTTTGAGGCTGCGGAATATTTGCTCATTGGATAATATATATCGTCCCCCGTAGAAATACTCATGTAAACCATAAAGCTTTCGCATGAATTTCCGCTCCGTTGTTTCCTCCGTTATAAGCATATTCCTTAAACTAGGATATCTTCTACAGATTTCTTCAAATGCCTTCTCTTTATCTCTAACTTTTCTCACTTCTTTCTTGTGATAATGAACATAAAATGTGTTGATGAGAGCGGATATGGCTCCCCAGGCTTTTTCCGATGCTTGGATTAGCTCTCCCTCCCTCATATGCTTTTCTAGATCCATTAGATGTTTATTTGAGCGTTGCCAATATTTATTTACTTTCCGATGCCAAACGTCGGTCTTCCAGACGCCCATATCTACCTGCGTAACTTAGAGATTTTCAATGTAGTGTTCCATCTTACATTATATAGCGGGTTTCCTCCAGGATCCTTGTATTTTAAAGTCCTTATCACACTTATTATTTCAAGTTTAATCGTAACTCTGTAGCTATCTATTATATAATGACTTATTGCCGGTCTTTCGGTTTTAACTATCTCTACCTCTTCCCATCCATGTTCCTTATCTAAAGGGACAGGTCCAATTTTAAGGGGTTTTCCCTTCATATGCGACTTCACATCATCTTGAGCCACTACCCTTACAGGAACCATGACCGAATAAGCTAGACTAATACCATGGGCATCTTCCCCCCGCCTTATCGCATCTCTTAAAATTACTCTTGCCATGAGTTTTGTTCCATCACTTAGAATATATGTGCCCCAGTCTTCTTTTTCGATCTTAAAGTCGACTTGTTCTCCTAAAGTATCTATATCTATTTCCTCCGCCATAACTCTCAATTTATAAAATATACCATAAGTAAATAATGCTTATCATGACTGGCTTCAACTCAATATCTTCAGTCATAAGGAGAGAATGGCAGGATTTTTTAAATTAAGAATAAAACTATATTTCAGTGATGAAAGATGATTGAGAAATCTAAAAAACCTAAGGTAGAGTATTTAGAAGGTGTTGAGGAAGGAACTTATTGTAACACAGCTTATATTAATTTCACTCCCTATGAGTTTATCTTTGATTTCGGTACTATAATCCCTGGCGTGCCAGAGTTAGGGAAAGAAGCTAAAATACGTATTCACACTAGGATTAGAACCAGTCCCCAGCATGCTAAAGCGATTTATGATCTCCTCAAACGTAAAATCGAAGAATACGAAAGAAAGACTAACATAAGGCTTGAAACTCCTAAAGAAGAAGAGAAGGCACCATATGGATAGTTTCAGCTAAAGAAGAAACGTCATAGCGATGTAAAGTATAAGTATAATTCTATCAATTCATCCCTTTAATCCACTGTTAACTGTTAGGTATTGCTTCAGCTAGGAAGAGACCTAGGTGGAAATACAGCTTCCTTAAATCCTCGATCGTCAAGTTTCTGAGAACAGTTTCCACAGGTGGCTTGAAGGTTTTAGTTTAGTTAACTATATTGGATATATTTTGATTTTCTGAATTTAACTAGCCATCATTTCATACTTATTATAGTAAAAGTTTTAACCAATTTAACCATTAAAACCATCTTATAACAAATTACTGATTTATTTATCATTTTTCTCCTCTTTTTCCGCTAATAACTTCCGCATAACCCTTTCCAAAACTTCTTCCGTTTCTTCTCTTTGCCATTTATATTTTTCAACTTCTCTCTTAAACTTCTTAGGGAATAATTCTTCATGGGAATATGTTGCTCCACATTTTGAACAGCGAAAACCTGGAAACCATACTCCTTCAACTTTAACAGCCCTCTCCATGGTCTTCTCAAGAAAACCGCCACACTTAGGACATCTTACCATGTCTTTCTCCAATACCAACAAAAGATTTTACTGATTAAACTTTTCCATATTCCGTCTTTAAAACTATCTTATCTCCTCTTTTAAGTCCAAATCTTCACAACTCGTTTAAACTCCTCTTAACCATGGGATAAATCAACCCTGTCCTTCTAGCAGCCCCAGAACCTCCGCCGAACGGTCTTCCCCCTTCCCCAGCACAGATGAGGAGGGAAGATGCGAGAAGGGGAAACCGTAAGGGCGGGGGAGAGGGGAAGACCACCGAACTGATGAAGTATTAAGGTATCAAGTCTCTTCAGCGTTAAATTTATCTGGGGTTAGAGTGTGCTATTTAATTCATTTTCTAGCCTTTAAT
>Ga0190338_1000096_pt1 | contig 16356 bp, 20 predicted proteins | sample 4872041112_MG_FD_163434 | JGI IMG/M metagenome (GOLD analysis project Ga0190338, IMG submission 163434) | Hydrothermal vent sediment bacterial communities from Southern Trench, Guaymas Basin, Mexico - 4872-04-11-12_MG | ecosystem: Environmental > Aquatic > Marine > Hydrothermal vents > Sediment ... | reverse complement strand
TCCCAAGAGAGCCGGCTATTTCGGTGATTTTTCCCCATTTTCGACTCTTTTTCCCTACCAGCAGACTGGTCCCAATAACTATTCCAGCGAAGAGAAGCCTTTTTGATAACTGCTTCACTCCGTGGCGAGCAGCGATATGACCTATCTCATGGCCTATTACTGCAGCCAATTCACTTTCGTTCTCCACCATCTCGAGTAATCCCCGGTTGATATAAACATATCCTCCTGGAAGGGCAAAGGCGTTTACTTTTTTGCTGTCTATTACCTTGAAATGATAGGGGATGTTATTCCGCTCGCTTACCGCAGCCAAGCTCTGTCCTAAATGTTCGATGTACGAAGTGATGATAGGATCCTCAAGGATCGGCGATTCCGCTTCCACCTTTTTAGCGAACTCCTTACCCATCTCGAGCTCTTGCCTCTCCGAGAACAGGGAAAATCCGCTTCCCACCTTTTTCTGCTGGAGGGTAGGTAGGAGGAACAAAGAGGGGATCAAGATGAATGAGAGTAATTTACTTGGTTTTTCCTTCATCGGTTTGAGATGTTAGAAAATATCTCTCAATTATCTTCTCCGCTATCTTCTCTGCGGAGATGAAATATTTGTTCTCCTTAACCGCTCTTTTTATCTTCTTTATAGCTTTTCTTCTCCTCGCCGGTCCCCTGGGAGAAGAACCATTATCCGTAGGAGGGGTGGAATTTTTCCCTCTTTCCATCCTTCATCCGTTTATTTTCCACCTCCTCCCCTCAACTAACCCATATCATTAGATCGGCTAATTATTAATGTTGTATTATAACCTAATTTCACCTTTATGTTCAAAAACCATAGAAAGAGGTGCAAAATATCAGCTCATCGAAGGGAAGGCAGCAAAGTCTCTCTTTTTTAATGAACGGTTTTTTAAGGGGCAACCGTCTTATTCAAAATCTTCCTAAGACCTTTTCTCAATTTGGAGATAGCTTTTGCATGGAGCTGGGAGGTTCTCGATTCCGATAGCCCGAGGATATGCGCTATCTCTCTAATACTGAGCTCATCATAATAATGGAGAGAGATTATCATCCTCTCCCGAGATGGCAACTCATCGATCAGTTTAGCTAAGGTATTCTTCAGTTCCTTCTTCTCGTAGATTGAGAAAGGGTCTTTTACCTTATTATCAGGCAGAGTGGCGAGGAGGGTTTTCCCCTCCTCTTCGTTTAAGCAATATTCTTCTAAACTCCCGATAAAGGTGTTTTGCGCTTCTAAGTAGGAGTTTCTGTATCTGTCGCTATCTATCCCTAAGTATCTACATATCTCATCTATAGGAACTCTTCCCTTATGCTGAGCCCTGAGCTTAGAGAGGGCTCGCCATATCGTCTTTTTCTTCTTCCGCATAGAACGAGGTAGCCAATCGGCTGCTCTCATTCCATCAAGGATGGCTCCCCTTATCCTAAGCCTGGCGTAGGTTTCAAAACTGGCTCCCTTTCTCCGGTCGAACTTCTTGCAGGCATCGATCAGCCCAATTACTCCATAACTTAAGAGTTCCTTTACGGTGTAAGGGAGGCGGTGAGAGATTAATACCTGCCGCGCAACCTTTTTTACCAAAGGAAGGTATTTTACTACCTTTTCTCTTTCCTTGAGAGAAAGCGGAAAGGAAAGAACTCCCCTCTTCATTTCTCCCCTAAAGAAGCACTTTCCCCCGGGGAGCTGCTCAGAGGAGACTTAGTTGTTTCTTATTATACTAAATGAAGAAAAAATGTCAACAACTAATGCAGATTTACCTGTAGTAGGCTGGTTGGGTGTAGCTGAGAAGGGGGCAGTTAAGGGGAGGGAGAGATTATTGCCCAACCAGCCAGTGAGGTTCTCTCTCATTTGATATTATCGGCAGTTAGGTCCAAAAAATTTAGTTTTTATGTAAAAAGAGGGGAAATTGCTATAAGAAAAGCTCTCCGGATATTCCAAGACTTTCCTCGAGCTCATCGATGCTTACCGTGGCAGTCCCCAACTTTCCCACTACCACTCCAGCTGCCGAATTAGCGATTATCGCTGCCTCCTGCCAGGAGGCGGAAGAGACTTTGCTTAGGGTAAAGCTGGCGATGACGGTATCGCCAGCTCCGGTAACATCGTATACCTCGCGAGCCTCAGCAGGGATATGAACGGCACTATCCTCATCCCGGAGGAAGAGGCTGATGCCCCTCTCTCCCCTGGTGATGACCAACGCTCGGAGGCGGAATTGGCGAAGGATCCTTCTCCCGGCTCTAATGAGCTCCTCCTCGTTCCCTATCTCAATATCACTTAATGTGGACGCCTCATTTACATTTGGGGTGATGATATCCGCGCCTCGATACAGCTCTTTATTTTTTATTTTGGGGTCCACGGCGACGAAGAGATCACGCTTCCTCCCCTCAGTTAAAATGTAACTCATAATTTTTGGGGTTATCATCCCCTTGGCATAGTCTGAAACGATAACTGCATCCACATTATTCAAAACATCGCTTAAGAGGGAGACGATCGCCTTTTCCATTGTAGGGGAAAGTGGGGTTTTCTTTTCCCAATCGGTCCGCACTACTTGCTGGTTGTGAGCTATGATCCGCGTTTTCACCGTAGTTATTCTTTCCTTGTCAACCAGGAGCCCATCATCCGGTAGTTTTAAGGAGCGAAGCAACTCCCTCACCCGGCTCCCCTCGAGGTCGTTTCCCACTACCCCCACTATGAAAGGAGTACCTTCCAGAGACGAGATATTGGCAGCTACATTTCCCGCTCCCCCGAGGTGGACCTTTTCCTGGTCGATCGTCACTACGGGAACCGGCGCCTCGGGAGAGATCCGTTCCGCCTTTCCGAAGAGGAACCTGTCGAGCATCACATCGCCAATGACGAGGATCTTTCTCCTCTGAAAATTTCTCAATATCTCCTCTGCTCGCTTTTTTGGGATAATTTCTCTTTCTTTCACTTACTCCTCCTCGCTATTTATCTGGGATAACACCTCTTTAAAGACTTCGTCCACTTCGATACTATTTATACAGGAAAGAGGGGGATCTTCGCTACACCTTTTACCGGGGCAAGGTGAGCAAGGCAGGGGATGGCGGATAAGGGAGTATTTTACTCCCCAGGGGTGCCATCGCCGATGATCGGAGGAGCCGAATATTACTACTATCTTCTTCCCAAGAGCAGCAGCGATATGGGTGGGACCGGCATCATTCCCTATGAATAGATGGCAATGATTTATCAATGCCACAAGCTCATCAAGGGTATGAGTGATGAGATAAGGTAGCTCAGGGGATAAGGAGATGATTTTTTCCTTCAGTTCTTTCTCTCTTCCCGGCTCCGAGACGAAGATTACGGGGAGGTGGAGTTCGTTTTTTATCCTTCTTCCGAGATCAGCGAATTTCTCTCCTGGCCACTCTTTACTTTTTAAGGTGGCAAAAGGATGGATGAGGACGAAGGAGTTTTTAACCCCTAATCTATTAAGCCTCTTTTTCGTTCTTCTTTCAATTTCCTTGGAGAGGAACAAAGATAGCCTGGGCCTCTCTTCAATGGGAATACCAAGCCAGAGGAGCGATGAGAGGTTATTCTCCACGGTATGGAGTATTCTATCGGCTCTATAGCACTTTTGAGGATGGGGTATAAGATGGGTATAGACGAAGGGGTAATGGAAGTGCTCGAAGCCGAGTTTGATCTTTCCTTTAGCAAGGAGGGTGAGAAGGGCACTTCTGTTTCCTCCGTGGAGGTTTATCACGAGATCGAAGCCGATCTTTCTTATCTTCCATGCTGTAGTGAGAGTCCCAAAAGGGCTTCGTTTAACCGGGATGAGAAGATCTATCCGGGGATCAGAGGAAAAAAGGGGGGAGAAGGCTTCCTCTACCACAAAGGCGATGAATAAATTCTTTCTCCATTTACGGAGGGCAGAAAGAAAAGGGGTGGTTAATACCAGATCTCCTATTGATTTTATCCTTATTATCAGGACCCGGGAGATCGAGGAGATATCCGGGGGCTCAATCTTCGATCGTCTCCTTTCCCTCATCAATTACTGCTTCATCGATTAGCATCACCGGAATGTCATCCTTAATGGGATAGACCCGGTTGCATTTGGTACACTTGAGCCCCTTTTTATCCTTGGTGAGTTTTACCTTAACCTTGCACAGAGGGCAGACAAGGATGTCGAGAAGCTCTTTGTCTATCATTTCTCACCCTTCTCTTTTGGGTCGTCGAGACTTATCTTTAATGCTCGGAGGAAATCTCGATCGGACTTGGTCATCTCAAGCCGGTAGCGGTTTACTTTGTTATTATTGTTTGTATTTCGTTTGCCCCCGTTTCCCTTTGGGGTTAGGGGAAGTTTTTTCCCTCCCATGGTAGCTTCGAGGATAAGGAATATGTTATATCCTTTCCGTCTCAATCGTCTTAATGCAGATCGCAATGAGGGAGAGGTTTCGATCGCTTCGTTGATTACCTCACTTAATTCGTTGATCAGCTTTCTTAAGTCGTCATCCAATTTCACTCCCAACCTCCCTTTCTAAATTTTAACTGATTAATGATACCATCCGAAAGCCTCAAAAGCAAGGACGAAGTTATTGGTTGGTTACCCGCTATTTTTATGTTAAGATTGTTGTGGTAATAAAGATGAAGAGCGAAGAGACTTATAAGGTCGACTTCGTAGTGGTGGGGAGTGGTATCGCTGGACTTCGTGGTGCGATAGAGCTCGCCAAGGGTGGCGAGGTTTTTGTTTTGTGTAAGGATGAGCCATCGGAATCAAACACCGAATACGCCCAAGGGGGGATAGCTGTTGCCCTCTCTGACGAGGATGAGGTGAGGCTTCATTTTGAGGATACGATAAAAGCGGGCGATGGGTTGTGTAATGAAGAGGCGGTGCGAATACTTGTTTCCGAGGGACCCCGCTACATCACCGAACTCATCGCCTGGGGAACGGAGTTCGATAGGGAAGGGACGAAACTTGCCTTCACCAAAGAGGCGGCTCATTCTCGCCGTCGCATCCTCCATGCTCATGGTGATTCTACAGGGAAGGAGATCGTCCGTGCTCTATTGAAGAAGGCGAAGACCATTAAAAATATAAAGTTTCTTCCCCGGAGCTATACCATCGAGTTGATAACCGTGGATGGAAGATGTTTGGGGGTGAGTTATATTGATGAAAAGAGTGGGAAGCGATATCTTCTTTGTTCTCGGGCGGTGCTTCTGGCTACCGGCGGTTGTGGCAGGGTCTATTCTGAGACTACCAATCCTTCCTTTGCCACTGGCGATGGGATGGCGATCGCCTTTCGCGCCGGTGCCGAGATGATGGATATGGAGTTCGTTCAGTTTCATCCCACTTCCCTTTTCGTTCCCGGTGCCCCGCGGTTTCTCCTCTCCGAGGCATTGAGAGGGGAAGGGGGACTCCTGCGGAACATAGAGGGGAAGCTGTTTATGGAGCGATATCATCCTCAGGCAGAGCTTGCCCCGCGGGATGTAGTGAGCAGGGCGATAATCACCGAAATGAGGAGGACGGGAGCATCCCATGTATTTCTTGATCTCACCCATCTCGACCGGAAGTTCCTTCGCCATCGCTTTCCCAAGATATACGAGACTTGCCTCTTCTATAATATAGACATTACTAAAGATCCCATTCCAGTCCGTCCGGCAGCCCATTATATGATGGGGGGGGTGAGAACTGATACCTTTGGAAGAACAAGCATCAAGAACCTATATGCTGCAGGAGAGGTAGCCTGTACTGGTGTCCATGGGGCGAACCGTCTCGCCTCCAATTCACTTCTTGAAGGTTTGGTCTATGGTGCCCGGGCAGGGGAAACGATAATAGAAGATCCGCCCCCCCTGCCTGATAAGGTTGAGGTAGCGCTTCCATTTATTAAAGGTTCATCTTCCACAATTGATTTCACCTCCATCCGGGAGGAGATAACCAAACTTATGTGGGAGAAGGTGGGGATAATTCGCGATGGCGAGAAGCTCTCTTCCGCTCTTTCTCATATTTCCTCAATCGAGCTTCCCTCTCCTTTGTCCCTTTCTTCCCGTGAAGCACTGGAGACAGTAAACATCATTACCGTAGCTCGACTTATTACTCGAGCGGCGCTTGCCCGGGAGGAATCGCGGGGAGGACATTATCGCTCCGACTTCCCGGAACATGACGATGTGAATTTCCTCAAACACTCGATCCAAAAGGATGATACTCTTAGTTTTCGTTAGTTTGATATATGGTTTTTCTTGACATTACTCTATACATTACGGCGATATGAGAGTATACTACCTCTTAAAAAATCCTGCGAAAAAGGGGTTGACAAGGCGGTTTTTCATTCTATAAATTTATAAGTGACGGGTGCCTCTGTAGCTCAGGTGGTAGAGCGAGGGACTGAAAATCCCTGCGTCGGTGGTTCGACTCCACCCGGAGGCACCATTTATTTTTCTTTCTTAAATTTAACCTAAGAAAGAAGGAGTAGTTTTTTATGTCTGTGCAACCAGTAGCAAGGGTGGACCTTCCCGGTGTTCCTCTCTTTCGTAGGGGTAAGGTTCGCGAAGTCTTTGATCTCGGCGAACATCTGCTTATCGTAGCTACTGATCGTATTTCTGCCTTTGATTACATCCTTCCTACCCCCATCCCCGATAAAGGAAAGATCCTCACCCAGCTTTCCCTATTCTGGTTCGATTTCACCTCAGGGATAGTGGAAAACCACCTTATAACCGGGGATGTAGATCAGTTTCCAAGGGAGCTTAGAGGATTTCGGGAGGTGCTTGAGAAGCGATCTATGCTTGTTAAGAAGGCGGAAAGGATCGATGTAGAGTGTGTTGTTCGGGGGTATCTTGCGGGAGGTGGTTTCAAGGAGTATCGGGAGAAAGGATCGGTAAGCGGGGTCCCCCTTCCTAAAGGGCTTCCTGAGGGGGCGAGGCTTCCCCAGCCGATATTTACCCCGGCGACCAAGGCGAGCTCAGGACATGATGTCAATATATCCTATGAGGAGATGGTGCGGATGGTGGGCAAGGAGCTCTCGGAGAAGATAAGGGATATAAGCCTCGAGATATATAAGACCGCCTCTTCCTATGGGGAATCCAGGGGGATCATCATCGCCGATACCAAGTTCGAGTTCGGCATCATTGATGGGGAGTTGATCCTGATCGATGAGATACTCACCCCCGATTCTTCCCGCTTCTGGCCTCGAGCGAGCTATCAGCCGGGTGGTTCTCAGGTGAGTTTTGATAAGCAGTTTGTGCGCGACTATCTCGAGAGCATCGGTTGGGATAAGAAACCTCCTGTTCCCGAGCTTCCTCCTGATATCGTTGAGAAGACGCGGGAGAAATATCTCGAAGCTTACCGCCGACTTACGGGTAGGGAGGAGTTATAAGAAGAATTTTGGGAAAATGGGGTTGACACTTCAAATTTACTCGTGATATAAAATTAACATCAATTTATATCTTTCTATCCTGGCAGGCTAAAGGTGGGGGAAACGAGGGAGGGCAGAGTATCTGCGGAGGGAGAGATGCAGAGTAAGCTTGATGAATTGATCTCAGAGATGATAGATCGAGGTATCACCCTTAGGGAGGCGATGAGTGAGTTTGAAAAGAGGTTCATCCTCAAGGTTCTTGAGAGGAATGGTAAAAGGATGATCCATGCGGCTAAGGTACTTGGTATCCATCGAAATACTTTGAGGAATAGGCTCAAAGCTCTCCATTTCAAAAAGAGATAGTAATCATTCCCTCTCTATAAAGTCCCTTCTCTTGACTTAATTCGCTAAAAAGTTTATTATGTAATTGTTTGAGGAAAAAGGATAATTCTTATTTCCAATAAGATGAAAAAGTATCTTGTGGCTTCAGCATTAATAGTTATTTTCTTTCATTTCCCCTATCCATTTTTGCAGAAGGTACGACCTCCTTTAGGCGATTTCTCTGAGATTGCTGCTAAAGTGAACCCAGCGGTGGTGAACATCACCACCTATACCCTGATCAAGCCTGGCAAGACCAAAGGGGATCTATGGGATTTTTTCTTCCCTGAGGGAGGAGGGAGCAGGGTTAGCCGGGCTGCTGGTTCTGGTTTCATCGTGAGTCCTGCAGGTTATATAGTAACCAACAGCCATGTGGTAAAGAGAGCGGACAAGATCTTGGTGCGGTTAGCGGATAGGCGTCAATTTGTGGCGAGGGTTATAGGGAGAGATGAGGCGACCGATATCGCCCTTATAAAGATAGAGGCGAAAGGGCGTCTTCCTACGGTTAGACTTGGTGATTCGGACAAAATAAAGGTAGGAGAATGGGTTATTGCCATCGGCAATCCAAGTGGCCTTGAGCACACGGTAACCGTGGGAGTGGTTAGTGCCAAGGAGAGGACATTGGGTTCTCCCAATACCGCTTTTAGGAATTACATCCAGACCGATGCTGCAATAAACTTCGGGAATTCCGGAGGACCGTTGATAAACATTAGAGGCGAGGTTATAGGGATAAACACCCTGATCATTGCCAACTCAGAGAACTTAGGTTTTGCTATTCCGATAAACATCGCGAAGAGGGTTATTCCTCAGTTGATTGCCAAAGGGAGGGTGGAGTATGGCTATCTTGGGGTTTATCCTCAGGAGATCACTCCGGAACTCGCCTATGGGCTTAAGCTCGGTGTCACCAAGGGCGCTTTGGTGGGTATGGTGGAGCCAGGAAGTGCTGCTGAGAAGGCAGGGATAAGGAGGGGAGATGTGATCGTCTCCTTCAATGGAAGAAGGATAACCTCTCCCAAGGAGCTCTATCCGGCGGTGGCGGGTACCCCTCCTGGTAAAAGGGTCCCCTTAGTTATAATGAGGGGAAGAAGGAAGCTCACCCTCTTTGCGGTACTCAAACGGTCACCTCAATCTACCCGTTTGGAGGGAAAGGGCAAGGGTAAAAAGGAGGTTAAAGGACCACCGCTTGGGATTGAGGTGGCTGAGCTGAAGGAAGCCCTCGCTCGGAGGTTTGGAAGGAAGATCAAGGGAGTGACTATTTCCCGTATTTATCCCCTTTCTCAAGCGGTTGAGGTGGGGCTAAAGAGAGGAGATCTTATTCAGGAGGTGAACGGGGTAAAGGTGAGTTCGGTAAAGGATTATAAAAGGGAGTTGAAGAGGGCGATGCGGGGGAGGATAGTTATCCTTTATATCTCTTCGGTTGATGCCTACGGTGGGGTGTTATCCCGCTATGTAGCGCTGAGGGTAAAACGATGAAAGGGCGAATTCTGGTAGTAGACGATGAAGAGGGTATTCGCGATACCCTTCGTCTAATTCTCGAATACGAGGGCTATGAGTATATAGAGGCTGCCGATGGCACCTCCGCCCTATCTCTTCTGACAGAGGAGAAGCCCGATCTACTTCTCCTTGATATAAAAATGCCTGGGATGGATGGGCTTGAACTTTTACGGCGACTGAAGGAGGAAGGGATTGATACCCAGGTGGTGGTCATTTCGGGGCATGGGACCATAGCTACCGCGGTAGAGGCTACTCGGCTTGGCGCCTTCGACTTCTTGGAAAAGCCTCTCGAACGGGAGAAGCTCCTTTTGGTGATAAGAAATGCTCTCAAACAAAAGAGGCTCACCGAGGAGAATCGCGAGTTAAAACTTCGCTTTGCCAAGGATTATGAGATGGTGGGAAGGTCGGAAGCGATAAGGAAGATCTGGCGGGAGATAGAGATGGCAGCACCGACCGCTGCCACTATACTCATCACCGGGGAGAGTGGGGTGGGTAAGGAGCTGGTCGCCCGGGCGATCCATGAGACCAGCCCCCGAAGAAGGGAGCGGTTTGTTCAGGTTAACTGCGCCGCTATCCCGGACGATCTGATTGAGAGCGAGCTATTCGGTCATGAGAAGGGGTCGTTTACCGGTGCCACCGAGCGGAAGATAGGCAAGTTCGAACTGGCAGATAGGGGAACCCTTTTTCTCGACGAGGTCGGTGATATGAGTCTTAAGACTCAGGCCAAGTTGTTGCGGGTGCTTCAGGAAGGAGAGGTGGAGCGGATAGGGGGCAATCGGACGATAAAGGTGGATGTTCGGGTTATCGCCGCCACCAACAAGGACCTTAAGAGGGAGATAGAGAAAGGAAATTTCCGCGAAGAGCTATTTTATCGGTTGAATGTAGTGCCGATATATGTCCCCCCGCTTCGGGAACGGCGGGAGGATATCCCTATTCTCGTTGATTATTTTACCAGGGAGTTTTGTGCCAAGAATAATTTTAGGAAGAGGAGCTATACTAAGGGGGCAATGGAGGTATTCGTCAATCATCGTTGGCCCGGAAATGTCCGAGAGCTCAAAAACACGGTGGAGCGGATCCTTATATTAAGCTCGAAGGAGGTGGTGGATGAAGAAGAGGTATTGAGGGCATTGGGAGAACCTTCGCCAAGGCAAATGGGCGATCTCTTCAAGGCAAGAAGCCTTCGAGAGTTTCGCCAGCTTGCGGAACGGGAGTTCATCTTAGCCAAGCTCAAGGAATGCGGGTTTAATATATCGAAGACGGCAGAGGCTCTTGACACCCCTCGAAGCAATCTCTATAAAAAAATGAGGCAGTACGGTATCGTTACCTCAAGATTGGGGGATTAATTTTGGTTCTTACCCACCGGAGTAGATCCGATGATCGCCGACGCTTTGAGGGTGTCGGAGGAAAGTCCGGACTCCAGAGGGCAGTGTGCTGGGTAATACCCAGTGGGGGTGACCCCAAGGAAAGTGCCACAGAAACTACACCGCCTCGCTTTTAAGCGAGGTAAGGGTGAAATGGTGCGGTAAGAGCGCACCGCTCTGGCAGTGATGCCGGAGGCAGGGTAAACCCCACACGGAGCAAGGCCAAATAGGGAGGCGCTTGAGTGTGGCCCGCACGATGCCTCCGGGTAGGCCGCATGAGGTGCTGGGAAACCAGCACCCAAGATGAATGATCATCACCCACCTAAAAGGTGGGGACAGAATCCGGCTTATGATCTACTCCGGTGTTAAGGGTTTTGTGAGGCGAAATTGGAGAGAGAAGGGTCGTTAGTAAAAGGTGAGCTTGTCCCCTATTCGTTTCCCCACCTCCTCGTCTCTTTGATCGACAGGAAGTATACCGGGGAACTTCGGTTGAGAAGGGGGGAGATTACCAAGGTCGTCTACCTTTTTTATGGCAAGGTGGTCTATGCCTCCTCCAATCAGGCTGAGGACAAATTGGGTTATCTTTTGGTCAAGACGGGGAAGATAACGGAGGAGAAGCTCAATAAGGCGTTGGCGGAGGTAGGTCCGGAGAAGACTTTGGGCAAGGTGCTTCTTGATTTGGGATATATATCACCTAAAACCCTTCTCTGGGCACTTAAGCTCCAATTGGGGAGGATCGTACTCAGCCTTTTCCTTTGGGATGAAGGAAGCTATTTGCTTCGTGAGGGGTACCTTCCAGAGCGGATGATAAAGCTCCCCATCAATTCTTATCAGCTGGTTTTCGATGTCGTTCGTCACATAAATAATGAGAACTGGCTAAATCATCATCTTCCAGATGACGATAAAGTCCTCGCCTTGGCTGATCGGTTTCTGGACGGCTATAAACGACTCATGTTCGAGAAGGAGGTGGATTTGGTAATTACCAAGATAGATGGGAGAAGAAGGTTTGGGGATATTTACCCCCTCGTTGATATCCCTCCCCTTAAGGTGAAACAGATTATCACCGGCTTGCTCCTTCTCGGTTTGATCAAAGTTCGAGAGGAGAGTACGGTTTAATCCTTGGTTCAGAATGGAATGTCGTCGTCAGGAGGAACCTCGTCCGGTATTACCTCTTCTTCAGGAACCGTTTCCCCCTTCTTTTCGAGGATGATTATTCGATTTGCCCTTATCTCGGTAGTGGTGCGTTTGTTTCCCTCTCTGTCTTCCCAGCTTCTGCTTTGGAGCCTTCCCTCTACAAAGACCAGCTTTCCCTTAGCAAGGTATTGATGGGAGAATTCAGCTAATCTACCCCAGGCAACTATCCGGTGCCACTCGGTTCGTTGTTGCCACTGGTTATTTTTGTCAAGCCAGACCTCATCGGTGGCTAAGGTAAAATTGGCTACCTGTTGTCCTGTCGGGGTGCTCCTTAGTTCCGGGTCCCTTCCCAACCTCCCGATGAGGAAAACCCGATTAAGGCCTCGTGCCATCTTCCGGCTCCCTCTTTTAGGGTCTTAATCCAAGACTGCGTAGCCTCTCCCGAGCGATCTTCGCCTCATTCGAGTTGGGATAGAGCTTTATCAGCTGTTGGAGAACGATAACCCCACGAGCGGTTTGATTCAATTCGAAGTAGCAAAACCCCTTCTTAAGATAGGCGCTGGGTACCTTATCCCCTCGGGGATAGTTGGTGATTACCTTGTCGAACTCAGAAGCTGCCTGGTCAAACCTCTCCTGGGCATAGTAACACTCCCCGAGCCAGTATTGAGCATTGTCGGCGAGCTCGTGTTCGGGGTACCGTTTGATGAATTCCTGGAATCCAGCTATTGCTAAATCGTAATTTCCTCGGAGGAGATCGGCTCGTGCCTGATTATACAGCTCCTCCGGAGAGGCGGTAGTCGATGGTGGGGTAGAAGGGGTGGGTGCTTCCTTCTTCTCCGCCGGGGGCACTGGCTGATATATCTCCTGGGGTTGCTTCAACCGGATCTTTATATTGGAGATTTCCTGAGAGAGGGAGGAAAGGCGGTAGTTGGTATCATCGAGCTTCTCCGATAGGATCTGGTAGTTGGTGTTGAGCCCGTCTATCTTAAGGAGGGAGTCTGCTTGGATTTTTTGGATCTTTTCTATCTCGGAATAAAGGTTCTCCTTAGTGCTGTTTAGGGTTCCTTCGATCTCCTCCTGTTTTTGCTTGATGAGTTGGATCTCCCGCTCGATCTTTGCGATGTCATCCTGCATCTTGAGGATCTCCTTGTTGGGACCGCAGCCGGCGAATATTAGGGAGGAGAGTAGGAGCGATAGAAAGATAACCCTGCCTTTTCTCAATCTTAATACCTCCTTTCTTTATTACTTCGCTACGATCAAAAAGTGAGCCCGGCGGTTCTTTGCCCAGGCGATTTCATTATGCCCTGGGTCTATGGGCATCTCCTCTCCATAGCTTATTATCTTCATCCGTGAGGGGTCGATTCCCAGGGCTACCAGATAGTTGTACGCCGCCCTCGCTCTTTTCTCACCTAAAGCGAGATTGTACTCATTGGTTCCCCGTTCGTCGCAATGACCTTCTATTATTATCTTCACCGTAGGATGTGCCTTAAGCCAGCGGGCGTTTTCCTCAAGTATCCTCGCTTCTTCCGGTTTTATGTTGTACTTGTCGAAGTCGAAGTGGATGTCCTTCAGGAAACCCATCTCATTGAGCTCATCCATAGATAGGGTACTGATATCGACCTCCTTCCCCTTTATCGGCTTGATGACGGCTGCTGGTTTCCTCTTTATCGTTTCCTTAGGAGTTTGTTTCTCCACGGTGGGAACTGGAGGAGGGGTCTCTATTGTCTTCGCTTTCTTCCCGCCACACCCAAATAGGAGAAGGGTAACTAACACCCCGATTCCCAAAGATATTAACCCTTTCCCTTTCATAAGCACTTACTTTCCTCCACCTTTTATTCCCCCCTACTCCAGGAGGGGGTAAAATTATTTCCCTTTCTTGTTAGCCGACGCTGATCAGTGCCATCAGCATTCATCACATATATATGATATCGTCCATCCCGGTTCGAGGAAAAGACGATATGTTTCCCATCCGGCGACCAGGCAGGGCTCTCATTGCTTCCCGCATCTATGGTCAGCCGGTAGGGCACATTCTCCTTTAAGTTTATCATAAAGATGTCGAATCGCACACCAAAGCGGGAGGCATAAGCTATCTTGAGCCCATCAGGGGACCAGGTAGCGCCATCGTTATACTGTCCCTGGTAGGTGAGCCTTCTCAGATTGGCTCCATCCACATCCACGATGTATATCTGGGGGGAACCGCTCCTGCTCGAGGTGAAGGCGATCTCTCTCCCTGTAGGGGAAAAGCAAGGGTTGGTATCGATAGCAGGGGAATGGGTGATCCGCTTCAACTTGCCCGTTTCAAGATCAAGGATGTATATCTCTGCATTTCCGTCCTTGCTTGAAGTGAAGGCGATCTTCTTCCCATCGGGAGACCAACTGGGGGTGGAGTTCAATCCCGAAGCACTGAAGAGGGTCTTCACCTCACCCAAGGCTAAGGTAAGGAGATAGAGTCGGGGGAAGCCGGAGAAGAACGAGGTGAAGGCGATCCTCTTTCCATCAGGGGATAGAGCGGGGAAGATGGTGATCGATTTGAAATTGGTCACCTGCCTCACATTTGCTCCGTCGTAGTCCATCAGGAAGAGCTCCTTTGCCCCCGTTCTATCGGAGGAGAAGGCGATCTTGCTCCTCGCTATCCCAGGTTTTCCAGTGTAGCGGAGTACGATCTCATCAGCTAAGGTATGAGCGATGTAACGGGCTTGAGAGAGTTCTCCTCGGTATCTCTTACCCAATATCATCTGTCTCGTCTTTACATCGTAGACCCGGACTTCTAATACCAGCTTTCCCCCCTCTAAACGGATATTCCCCGCTACCAACGCTTCGGCGCCTATCCCCTCAAAAGCAGAGAAGGAGAAAGCCCTATCGTCGAACGGAGGGAGAGAGGACATCTCCTCCCTTCCGATTACCGAGAAAACAAGGGAGAAGTCGAGGTCGTATTTCAATGAGGAAACGATAGCCGAGGCGGCGGTCAGTAGCTCTGGGCTCTTCTCGCTCCGGATGACCAGTTCCGGGATGGCGATCCTTATCCTCCTTGTCCCCTTCCTCTCTATCAGCCCTTTTAGATCAACCTGCTGAGAAAAGACGGTGGCGCTTATCATTAATAGGATTGCAATAAGGGAAAAGCCCCTTTTCTTCATTCCTTCTCCCCCCTAATACACGAATTCATATTCAGCAATGAGTTCCTCCTTTCCGAACTCCTCCGGGATCGGTGGTAATGGGCTGGAGTTTAAGATGGCTCTGAGAACCGCCTGATCCAAGGTGAAAATCCCTGATCTTTTTACCAACTTCACCCCGGAGATCTCCCCATTTTTCTTTATGGTGAACATCACCACCACCTTCTTCCCCCTTGCCTCCTCCCCAGCGACCGCAGTTGCCCAATTGGAGCGGAGGATGGAGGTAACGATCGTCTGATACCAGAGAAAACGGATATTATGGATGTTTAATAAGCTTATATCCCCTCCCCGTAATCCTCCACTGATGGTCGCTTCCCTCCCCATTTGTTTAGGGGGGATAGGCTTTCTTTCGCTCTGTTTCTTGACCTTCTCCCTCTTAACCGGTTTTTTCCTTTCCTTTTCTCTCTTTTTTCCCTCCTTCGGGAGGACGAGCGCTTTCTCCTCTTTCTTAGGAGGTTTCGGTGCTTTCTCCTTTATTTTCATTACCGCTGCCTTCTTCTTCGCAGCCCGGGCAGGCTTTGGCAGGCTGATGAGTTCCACAGTGATGTACCGTTCTTCCTTTGAGGAGGTCCAGCGAGGGGCGAGGATTATAAAAGCCGCTACCGCGCTATGGAGCAGAAGTGATAGGATGACCCCGAAGGTGAAATGTTCCTTTATCCTTTTTCTTCTTTCTAAAACACGGTTTACCCCGTTCATCGTTTTTTCTTAAGCAGTTTGCTCGGGGGGGTGGTTATCAAACCGACCTTCTCGATCCCCGCTTCCTTTAGAAGATCCATAATCTCCATCACCTTGCCATAGGGGACTTCCTTATCTGCTCGAAGGAATACAGGACGATTCTCAGTGATTACAGCAAGTTCCTTTAATCTCTGTGGGAGGATGGAGATAAGCACCGGCTGGTCGTTTACAAACACCCTCCCTTCTTTGGTGATGGTTATCATTACCCGTTGTTCGTTGGTCGGTTTCCCACTTTTTGTTTGGGGAATATTTACATCGATCCCCCGGTACATAAAGGGAGCGGTTATCATAAATATGATCAGCAGAGTAAGGGCGACATCGATTAGAGGGATTAGATTTATCTGAGAGAGTGCCCCGGTGGTTCTCGTCTCCTTAGAGGGAAGTTCGAGCGGTGCCATTTAGGTAAAATTCCTTTCGGCTATGGTTATGAATTCCAGGATAAAATCGTCCATTTCGGAGGACAATATCTTTATCTTATTAAGGAGGTGATTGTAGCCGATCACTGCGGGGATGGCGACCACAAGACCGAAGGCAGTGGTGATGAGAGCAGCCGCTATCCCTGGAGCGATGGCAGAGAGGCTTGCTGTCCCTTGGACCCCGATCCGATGGAAGGCGGTGATTATCCCCCACACCGTGCCAAAGAGGCCGAAGAAGGGGGCAACGCTCGCCGTTGTCGCCAGAAAATTCAATCCCCGCTCCAACTTGTTTATCTCAAGAGAGGCTGCCCGTTGTAGGGCACGAGCGATGGCCTCCATCGAGCGAATGGTTACCTTCACCTCCGGGTTCCCTTGGGACAT
>Ga0190338_1000093_pt1 | contig 16486 bp, 23 predicted proteins | sample 4872041112_MG_FD_163434 | JGI IMG/M metagenome (GOLD analysis project Ga0190338, IMG submission 163434) | Hydrothermal vent sediment bacterial communities from Southern Trench, Guaymas Basin, Mexico - 4872-04-11-12_MG | ecosystem: Environmental > Aquatic > Marine > Hydrothermal vents > Sediment ... | reverse complement strand
TGTTCAGCTTAGCAGCAACGTTTGTTGCTCTCTACTACAAGTCAGTACTCTCAAGCTGGATAGCTCATACGCTGGTAAATCTGAGTGCCATGATGTTTGTGGTTGGAAGTGGGTTCATGACCTAACGGTTAAAGATGTGAACTGACAGCCAGTATTTTCCAGTATGTCTTTGAAAGAGGTTTTCCGCATGCGTCGCATCTGTTTGCAATCTTGAAACTAACTTTTCGCTCAATCATCGCTCATCAGCCCTCCTTTCACATGCTCCAGTACAACATAGATTCAAGCGTTCTGCAATTCTGACAAATTCCTTCATCATCTATAATGTTGTATTCAGTCTCTGTTTTCCCACACTTTTTACACTTCATCGCTCATCAGCCCTCCTCCTTTCCAGCATTCAAATTAAGACCCAAACCAACCAAACCAAGAAAAACCTCAACATCCAGCCCATAAATAGTCAGATCAGCGAGGATGTGTTTGTATCTGTGAGGATGCACTCTAACCCCAACATGAAACCCTCTTGTAGTTCTGATGTGCAGATTTACATACAATCCACCAATTTTCCGCCTGATGAGCCACCAGATTTTCGTCATAGCTATTCCTCCAAAATCTCCCCACCTCTCTCGTACATCGGAGTTATAGTCTTGAGAAATTCTCTTATCTCTTCATATTTGTTTGCGTATTCAATGATTTTATCTTTAGCCTTTTCTATTTCTTTCTCTCGCTTTTTCCTTAGTTTCTCTTCTCTTTTTTCTTTTTCTCTCTTCCACCTATCTTCGCTTATGAAAATCCACTCGCCCTCATCTATCTCATAAGCCACAACCGTCTCATTTGCCTTTAATTTGTATTCTGGAAGTAGAACTTTAGCCATCTTGGCAACAAGGAAATAAGGTAAGACTTTCACCCATTTTTGGAACATCAGTCTCTCACCTCCTCAGAATCTTCCAAAATCTCCCTGATTTTCTCAAGCTTTTCAAAAGCCTTAAAGCAGTCTTTATTTCGTGTCCGCTTTTCTTTCTCCACTATTTTCCGCAGCTCTTCAATTGGCATGAAGAAGACTGCCAGCGGAAATTCATAGTACTCTGCAATCAGTCTCAGTTTCTCAAGCTCTATCTCGATTTTCACTTTATCACCTATTCCTCAAAAAAACTCGTTATGTCTGCAACATTTTCCATAGCCCATTGTGCTGTAGCCTTTCCGTATTTTAAGTAACCAGACTTACCACCAGACCTATCAAGAGCTAACGACTCAATCTCTTTTCTCTTTTCATAGAGGTCTGGATAATTCAAATAAAGCTGTCTGATCTCGGATCTACTTGCAAACGGACATAACCAGCAGCCACTTTTGCGTGGAACTTTTAACCCATTCTCTTTAATGATCTCTATGCATTTCTTACGATCAATTCCATAACTAACAAGTGGATAAACGTTGATTACTCCAAACTTTATTGGTTTTTTAAATGCTCTGTGCTTTTCTCCAGCGTCTATTGCAATTAGCATAATTGCTGGTGTTTTAACATATTTCTGCAGTGTTCTTAGCTTGAATTTATCTGTGCACCATCTCATGAACTGTCCCGGAACTATCTTGTAATGCTTGCAGTAGTCGTACAGATTATCAAATCCCTCAACATCAGGTTTCAGAACAGTAATCTCGTAGCCCTGCTCCCTTAAATAGTCAAGATACTCATAAGTCTCTGGATACTCGGTTCCAACATCAACGAAAACAGATTCAAACTCGAATCCCATATCTTCAAGCAGTAGCATTAATGCCGTTGAATTGACACCCATTCCATGTGATAGATAAATTTTCATCTCACCACCTCCACAACCTCAAACAGATGCTTAAGCTCAGGGAAGGCCTTGCAGAACAGTCTAATGGCATCAGGCATTGACAGTTGTTTTTCCGCCGCCCATTTGCTCAGTCCGACTTTTATTGCATCTGCTGGTTCCCTGCCCAGCCGCAGCATATGGGATTCAAACTTCTCAAAGCCTTCTCTGTCGAGGTCATCGAAAACCGTGTAGCGGAGTTCACGGATCAGTGGAAGCTCATCCTGTAACTTTTGCTCCTCTTGCTTCTCTTTGAGTTTCTCCTCAAGTTTCTCCACTTCATCGCTCATCAATCCTCCTCTACTTGTCTTATTGCATCTAACTAAGAATTTGCTCAAGAATTACAGCGTCATAGCTGCCACATTCTCGGCAGTAGTGTGTTTCTGGGTCTGGTTGAGCTCTTGTGTCAACTACGTATGTTCTACTGCAATTCATACACTCGTAAATTATTACAGTCATCGCTCATCAGCCCTCCTCAGCTGGTACTTTGGTTATAACCACAAATTTCACTTTCATTATTTCACCTCAACTCCCACATTAGCTTTAGCCCTGTCCACAACGAAGCTTCAAGGTTTCGCATGTTTGCAACCTTAATCACTGACAGAACCTTTAGTAAACCCAAGAACCAGTTCTTGTTCAAAGCCTTAACAAAGTCATACTGTGGCTTGACCCATGCAGTTTCCTTCTTCACGAGGTCTATGTACTTGAGAACCACGTCCTCAGGTTCAAAGTCGCCATAGTAGCAGATTGCATCGTATAAACACTTGGCAGTTTCCAGAGCCAACGTATTACCTTCACCAAATGCTGACGTAAAACCACCAGCTTCTCCTATCGCAACAACTGCTCTATTTGTTCCATCGTCAAACCACCTGTAGAAAGGTATCCCGTAGTTCCAAATTATTGGGGACTTACAGGCACAAGTTAATATATCAAACTCAATATCGTACTCTATTGCTAACCTACTCAGAAGAGAGTTTATATCATATCCTTCAAGTCCTCCAGCACCTACATGCCATTCCTTGTCCCCAAGCGGGAAAACCCATGCGTACCCGTACCGTTTAGCGTATATGTAAATGTAGTCCTCATCAAGAGTAATATCTTTGACTCTGTACTGTTTGGTCTTTAATCTGACCACATACTTCGAGTCGTCAAACATGGCTCTTTTATGTCCTGTGGCATCAACAAACAGGTCTGCATCAAGCAGATATTTGTCTGGTGACGGTTGCACCTTAACCATGTCCCTCAGATCAAGGATGAACTTTGTCTTATCAAATGTAACCACGTCCCTTATTTTCATTTCTATGCCGTTTACAATTGCTTTCTTTGGTCTTGCTGCCACGTAATCGTCTGAATTTACGTCAACCAGTTTGCAGAGCTTTTTAACCTTGCTGTAATTAGCCCAACCAAACGCACAATGTGATGGACAGTGTGTATTTTTACTTTTCTCGTAAATGGTGTAATCTATTCCTCCATCTCTTTCAAACAAATTTGCCAAGTACGCTCCCGCTATTCCAGCACCGAATATTTCAATTTTCATTGCTCATTACCCCTCCTCATCTATCCAACCACCTCCGTTCTAATCCACACTCTACCTCGATATGCTCTGATAACCTTCTCTTTAATTCGACAGCTTTTTCCGATAATTTTTCATCAGATTCGAGTAAATATTCTTCAACTAACGTTTCAAAAACGACCTTTAAGTCCTCTTTCGCTTCTTCAAGAGTTTCGCCACAACCGTATAATTCCAATTCCTTGTTTTCCAAACACCAAACACCATTTATATTATCATATTCCACCTTCAACGAAATCGGCTTCTTCAATTTATAACCTGCAGGACTCCATACATCTTTCAGCAGGTCGAGGAGAGTCATCGCTCATCAGCCCTCCTTTCGAAGCTTCGGCAAAGTAGGTCTACAACTACAATACGTGGTGCTGTGCAACATCCACCTTTATTGAACTTGCAGAAAGTAATGTTGCAAAACACTTCACTCATCACCCATCAGCCCTCCTCAAACAGAAACTCGTCTGGTCTACATGCATCCCTGTCTGTGACATCTTTGGGTGTGTAGTTTGTTTCCTTTATTGCCTCTGAGCAGATAATATGTTTAACTGCTACTTCCTCCTTAAACTTGTGATATAAGCCTTTGAAACTCTCCTGAATCTGTAGAAATCTTCTAAATGAATATTCATCCTTCAGCTCCCATGACTCATACTCTTTTATGAAGAATCTTCTCGCATCCTCAATCGCTTCTGGGTAGTGCTTCAGATAGTAGTTCGTCTCTTCATCACCGTCAACATGCAGCAAATAGAAAATTGAGCCAATAAACAACTCATATGAATCTACTGGATTGCCATCGTATGTTCTAACGACTTCAGTCATCAGCCTCTTCCTCCTTCAAATCTTCAAGCTTATTTTCAGCGTGCTTCATCGCTCATCAGCCCTCCTTAATCCTCCACAGCAACCTTATCGGGCAGTTGAACTTCTCACCGTTATATTCAAAAATCCCCATTTTTCCGTTCACGACAGCTATGAGCCTGACAATAGCTCCTCTCGGAACTCTCGCATCCCTCGGCCCCATGTACCTACGGGGCTCGTTTTTGTAAACTATCTCTCCAGCAAACTCCATCGCTCATCAACCCTCCTCTACACAGTAAATGATTTTCCACATTTACTGCAGACAATTCGTGCACATCTCTCATATCTGACATTGACATGACCACAGTGAGGACACTTATACTCATATCTCACAAATTTGTACCACATCCAGTAATATTCCAACGTGTTTTTCTCTTTTTTCTTTTTCATGTCTTCCCATATTGGGTTTCCTTTGTATCTTTCCCTGAGCCTTCTTCTAACCTCTTTATCAAGTTCCTCTAACATATTTTCTAACATCTCATTCATCACCTCCTCTTCCTTAATTTCACCAATTGCACCGAGACCCCAGAATAGAGCATGCTTGACACCTCTCCAAAACTCGCTTTGCTGTCTTTCGTGTGCATAACTTATCATCTCTTTTATCTCTTCTTCACTTCTCATCGCTCATCAACCCTCCTCAACAGTCCCCTTCTTATTGTACCAGCCTGTCAGCGGAACGCCAGCTCTTTGCAGTCTTTCAAAATCTCGTTTTGATATTCGTTTAATTACTGTCGTATTCACCCCATACGAATACTCTGCAAAGTAGCCATCGAGTGCTACTTCATCTCCTGTGAAGATCCGTAGCGGAATCCGTAGCGGAATTTCATCAAGTCTGAGCTGACGAAATCGCACAATTTTCATCGCTCATCAACCCTCCTCAGTCTGAAGTCAACATACAGCTTGCCATCTCTGTCAACGCTTATCTCAGCGATTAGACCATGCTTAATGAATCCAAAACAGAACTCCTCCCAGCACTGCCAGCATAGCCTCCTTTTGAAGTCATTGCTGAAATAATACACAAAGACTCCTTCTGTCTTTGAAAGAGGTTTTCCACATGCGTCGCATCTGTTTGCAATCTTGAAACTAACTTTTCGCTCAATCATCGCTCATCACCCCCTTTTAATACGCCATAGTAGCCTAATTGGGCAGTTTTACCCCCTTTTCATAGGTGTTCCACACTTAGGACATTTAACAAACCTGCAAGGCTTTCCTGCTTCAACTTCCATAGAGTATCCACAATTAGGGCATACACACTGTTTAGGTGTGCACACTCCTCCTCTCAAACCTCTTCCCCTTCCAACCATAATATCACTCCAATCTTTGTATCCTGACATCTTTAAGGTATATTACTATACCAATATCATCTATCACACCCTGTACGTAAACTCTGTCTCCAACGCCGAGCTTGAGGACATCATCATCCACACCTTTGGCAGTAACCCTCGCACCAATATATGCACTATCTGCTTTCAGCGTAAATTTAAACCACTTCAAGGTGGGTAAGCAGGCGTCATCAACGTTCACAATGGTTGCATTTATGCATAGCTCTTTACCGATTAATTGCTTTTTCTGCAAGGTAGTCAATTTCTCCCAATTACTCAGGTTTGTAATTTCGCAGGAGTAGCTGTCTTTTGGAGAGCCAATATCCATACTTACTCTTACTTCCATTAAAAAGATAGGAATTACGAATACTACACTAATCGCCAAGATGAAACACACAACCCAATACTTCCACCCTTCAGGCATAGTGTCACATCCTTATCTTCCGTAAACACCACTACTCAAACCGAGAGCCACCCTCTTTGCAAACCTGAGAATGCGTGTTTTTGCTATGAACTTAAGCAAATACTGGTTCCTCCTCAAGTACGTAAACACGGATGCCAACGTGTAATGCCATCTCATCTTTCTGTAGTACTCTCTCTCGTAGTCGTAAATCCGACCTTCTCTCGCACATTCAGCAAGTATTCTTGAGGAGATTACAGCCTTAGTCATCCCTTCTGCCGCAAAGGTATCAACTATCCCAGCAGCATCGCCTACAAGAGCCACCTTTATCCCATCTAACTCTCTCACAAATGGAGAATTTCTGTAGCACCCAATCAAACCTCCAGTATAAGACGCTGGTACGAAACCATCATCATAGAGTCCAGTAACAACCAGCATATCGTCAAGAAGCTTTCTTAGAGGTGCTTTCGGTTTCGTGAACGATCCGACACCGACCTTAGAGCCACCATCAGCCATAGGAAATATCCAGAAGTATCCATCAAGGTCTGGATGCAAAAGTATCGTTATCTTATCAGTGTCTTTCTCACATGTAGCCTGAACTGTTGATGTGCATGGTTTTTTACCACCAAACTCTCTGCACCACTGCGACGGGTAGCCGGAAGCGTCAACTATCAGGTCGTAATCTGAAAACATCTTCGTGAGTTCGATCAGACTTCTCACCTTGGTGCCGGTAAATATCTGTGCTCCCATGTCTTCAGCCATCTTAGCCATCTTCTTTTCCATCTCAGGTCTGTTTATTATCTCAACACTGCCGTTGATTTTCATGTTGAATGTGGTTTTAGGATTGTATCTCTTGTCGAGAAGTATTACATCAACCTCGTTTATCTTTCTACCATTGATGTAAGGCTTAACACCAGTGAAATGTATCCATCCCTCGGCACACTGCAAAGGCTTTCCAATTTCCTTATGCTCCTCAAACACGACAACATTGTCACAAAACTCAGAAAAGTTAATTGCAGCCTCAAGTCCTGCAATGCTTCCACCGATCACAACAACCTTATTCGGAACTTTTTTCACCTCCATTTCTACCACACCTCCTTAAATTATTTTATTTACCAGACTATATATACCTTTCATTATTACCTTTCTTATGTCAGGGGTGTGAACTCACTATGCTTCTGGTTCATCCTGTATCTTCAAATTGTTTAATGCCTCTTTGAAGCCCCTATATTTGCTTATATACGCTCCGAGCAGTACTCTGCTCTCGCTGTCAAGAAAGTTCCAGATCAAAGAGTACCCGTTCTCGAACCGCATGGTCTCTGCGTGCCAGAGCTTCAGCCTCTTCAGTATACTGTCAACGACTTTCTTGTACTTTGCCACCCAATTCCTGACGGTTACATGCGATACAGAGACACCAAACTCGTTTTCCAGATTGTGAGAGATTTTTCTCATACTCATACCTCTGAAGTATAAGTCAACAGCGGACGCAATTGCGGACGCTAAGTTTTCTATCCCACAAGGAGTCCTATCTGTAAACTTCCTTCTGCACTTCTTACATACATACCTCTGAACAGAGCCAAGGTTAGTATACCTCATTCCAGCTCTCGTTACATCATAACTTCCACAATATGGACAGAACGGGTGTGTTAGTTCTCTACAAGCTGTCATCACACTCTGGGCAAATTGCCAGTATATTACAGCATAGATGTGCTCACAAATACCACCAGTTTTATCGTAAACTGAGCAATCACATCCCCACCCTTGTCGCATCCGACGAACCACGTGACGACCATTCTTCGACTGCACCAAAAACTTGGAATCCGACAACTTTTTAACTGATCCTTCGGTGGCTATCTCAAACACCAGCATTTTTCTCTCAGCAGACATTCACTCACCTTCTACACATCCTCCAAACCCTGCTCTTTCAGTATCTCTCTAACAGTGTCCCTCATATCTCCCTTCACATCTATCTCAACGAGCCATGAGAAGCCCTTTCCTCGCCCTCTACCTACCTTAACCGTCTTCACGAAACCCATCAACTCAAGCTCCTTCATGAAGTCTGAAAGCCTTCGAGAAGAGATTTCCCTTCCAAACCTGTCCTTTACGATTTCTTTCGTCTTGTTGTATATCTCTCCAAGTGGTTTTGGTTCACAACTGTTCTCAAGCATGATGGACAGCATTGTCAAGTGGTAGATTGTCATGTCACGTAAACAATTTCTCAGATATTCATGCTCAGCCTCGTCTTCCGCCCTATCTATCAGTTCAACCGTTATTTTCTCTATATTTTCTCTAACAGCAATATCTCCAGCATATAGAAGTAAGTCAAGAGCATATCTTGCATCCCCCCCGCTCTGATACGCCTTCGCTGCAGTGTATTCTATCACACCTCTATCCACAACTCCATCGTAGAACGCCATCTCAGATCGGTAGCGTAGAATATCGGCAAGCTGTACCGCATTATATCTTCTGAACAAAATTTTTCGTGGATTGAAAGATGATAGAACTCTTGCGTCAGTAATCATGTCCATGAAGTTGATCTTGTTTGATATTCCTATGATGGATACGTTACTGCTCCTTGACAGATAGTAAAGCAGCTTCGAGCCGTCAGGCATCATTTTATCAATTTCATCTATAACAACAATTGTTGTGATATTCCTGATCTTATCGTAAACTCTGCTCCAAGCAGATTCAAAAGAGAGAGACCACACCTTCCTGTCTTCAGGGTCTATTTCCTCGCTCATGAGCATTAGTGTATTTCTTGCAGTGTTACTTGCTGTAATGTACACAACATTTGCAGCATTTTTCGCTTTCATATTGTTGATGGTCTTCTCGAACATTTGAATGACCTTCTTGACTGTAACTGTTTTTCCGATTCCAGTGGAGCCGAGAATTAACATGTTTGGTGGCGTACTTCCTGCAAGAGCGTATCCGAAATACTGTGCTATTGTCTTAAGTTCATCAGTCCTGTGTGGAAGTTCGTCTGGTATGAATGTAGTTGTCAACGCATCCCTATTTTTGAAGACTTTTGGCAGATTTTTAAAAAAGTCCGACTCTATTTCTAAATTTTGTATAAAATCTATCAGGTTCCGTTGACCCACCACGACAACACCTCCGTGATTAGTAGTTGCAACTATACTTACGAACATACTAAATAAAGGTTTCGCTGCACGCACACTATTAACATAAAAAAATGCTTATATACGCCCAACCAACTAATAATATGGACAACTTAGAAGTGTTATTAAATAATCCGGAAACTCGAAAACGTCTCGTCGAGGCTTTGTCAGATGAAATACTTAACAGGCTTTCAGAGAGGATAGAAAACGAGGTAAAGAAGTATGCTGAAGAAATTAAAATTTCAAGGAGAGACCTGCTTAAGATTTTTGGTGCTGGGGGCTTGTTATACCTTCTAAGCGGGAGGGCTGACGCAGCAACAATTGCTGACGACTATATACTAATTGGTGAAGAGAGGATTACCCTTTCACCCGCACAGGATGGACAACTACTGGTTAGAGAGGGAGGGGTATGGAAGCCAGCAGACCCATCAATAGACAAGTGGGGCGGAACTGAACTTACCCCAAGAGATGTTACTAAAGACCTAAAGAGGTTGACAGAGGCGTCTCTATACAATCTCAAGTCATTTCGTGTATTCACACCAGCGTTTTTCAAACCGCTGAGGACTTTCAACCTGTATCGTAAGATTTCGAGCGATAGTGGTGATGTTGAGGAGATAGGTGTTGTGAGTGGCAGTGGCAATTCATCTGAGACCGTTGAGTATGTAAGACAAAGTGAAATAGTTTGGATTGAGTCAATGGGGTTGGAAGCCGAGTTTTCCGCAACACCCGATGTGACTTGGAATCAAAATAAATGCGTCAGGTTGAAGAGAAGGTACTATCCGTACGGTTCTAACACGCCGATAGAGGATGAAGAAGCATATGGTGGTAAAGCTTCCGATGTTGAGAACTGGCGTCACCTTGTGGCACTCTCTGAAACCCTTCATTACGTGGACTCTTTTAAGAAGGATTCAAAATCTCACATGAAATGTGATTTAGTTGCACTCACTAACAATCACTACTGGTTCGTCAATGAGCACAACGATGAATACATTAAACTCAGTGCTGACGCAGGTTGTTTCACTTATACGGATGATGCTGTTGCTCTCTACATGAAGGGTATGGTGTTCAGCGTTGATGATATATTAAAGGAGCCGACACAATGAGGATTGTACTTTTGGTTCTTTCACTAACAACACTCTTTTTTATATCTGGTTCAACTTCAGCCTATGTGCTCATGCTGAATGGAACAGTTCTTGTAACTGATAATGCTACATTTATCTGGACGTATGACCACAACAGCAGCACTGAAATTACAGCAAACAAATCATACATCTATGTTGATGGGATTTACTGCTACCCTTATTACGACTCGCCTAACCCACTGACAATATATGTTCTCAATTGGGGTATATACAACATATCTTTAGATGTTGACCTAAACCAAAGTAGTAGTGGAAACCTAACGTTAGTATTTGCAGGTCTCCCAACCTTGCAGAAGTATTGTGACAACAATTATCAATATACAACAGATGAAGATGGTGGACTTATTTATACAATAGACTTATCAGAAAGAACAGAGATTAGAATTAAGATATGTGAACCAATATCTACAACAACAACCACCGTACGAGCGATACCGACACCAATCATCAGTACAACCACAAAACCAACGATAATACCGTATATCTACATACAGCCGTCTAAAACAGAAGAACGTAATTATTGCTACTACCTGATTCCTATTTTAATTCTGATTTTCGTTTTACTCATTATATTCCTTAAAAGAAGACTTTAGATTCTTTTTCAGATGAGGGGGAGAGGGGGGGGGCTTGTTTCCACTACTATTATTTTTGGGATTACTTCAAAATTTGAGAACACTATATCTCTCTTCTCTTTACACATATATATTATATATTATATTTGTCACAAAGTAGCACGTTTATATATACAAATTCTAATTTTATACGTTAAGATAAAATAAAAATAAAAAGAGAGGAGAGACAACGAATTCTGAAAAATTTGGTTATACCCTTTTCTTTTTAGTAGTGGAAATGTGCCCCCCCCCTCTCTGTGTATTTGTTAGCAAACAACATGTAAATGTCAATTCTTAAAAATCTTAATTCAAGTTTATTTTTAGAATTTACTCTTTACATCAGTTATTTTGAGGATTTAGAAGAGTTGAAGGTGTTATTTATGGATTAGCTGATTTAGTGTTGTTCTCTGCTGTCATTCAATGTGCTATTGTGTATCACGATAATAGGGGTTATGTTGCAATTACTAATGCAACTACTAACATCTACTTTCCAGTAGTAAAATATGGTGGTTGTAAAATTAGGTAGATGTGGTATTTAGGTTGTGGTGTTATGTACTTTATTTCCTAAACAAGGTCTTAATAGTTTTTACTATAGACGATGTTAAATCCCTTTTACCTCACCCTCTCGTAAGTAAAAACAATCCTAATAGAATCATACCTATTAAAACTATTAGAAGTTTGTTGTCAAGTGAGAAGTCAATAGGGAGTAGCGATGTAGTTGTTGTTTCTGTTATATTTTCAAATACTTCCCCTTTGTATGGACACAGCCCCAAGAAATAATCCCATTCAACACATCTCGTCCCGTCCGGAAGGATACATACTGCACATTCTTGTGAGACAGAACAGTTTGTGGGTGTGTCAGCGATCCTACCACCAGTTTTCACACAGTATGTCCAGTTCTGACCGCATTTCCCTGCAAAGAAGTCCCACTCTTCACATATTTCACCATTTGGGAATTTGCAGTATCCAATCTCACCACCAGACGAATCTATTTCAACAAAGTAATCATATCCAAGGTCACGACAGTATTGTGTTGCCGGGTTAATAACAATATCACGAAATAGACAGCCAGATAAAGCTATTGTCACTATTAACCCGATAACAACTAAAAACAAAACCCACCTCTTCACTTCAACCACCTTTCGACTTACCTCTGCCCAAATACAACCCCATCAGTATCATAGCCACAAGTACTGTTACAAATACGTCAGTTGTTAAAGGAGTCTTTGGTGGTGGAGGTGATATAGTTGTTGTAATGGTTGTTACAGTTGTTGTAGTTGATATAGTTGTTGTAATGGTTGTTACAGTTGTTGTAGTCTGAGGTACGGTTGTAGTGGTTGTTATAGTTGTTGTAGGAAGTTCAGATGTTATTACATAGAAAGTACTAACTCTGTCACTAAATACCCTCTCACCGTAATTGGTTACGTAATAGACATCATACATAATCTCCATATCGGCTTCAGCAGTTACAGTTCCCAAGTACAAGTCAAGAGTTTGTCCCGCTTCAATGTTAACCTCTCTCAAGAGCAATTGTTTGTTAATCTCAGGTTTTGCATCCCATACCTGTATAACAATTTTTCCAGCACTTCCATTGTTATGCACTCTTGCGTATACATCTATCACATCCCCTTTAGGAACTTCAAGAGTCTGTCCGGGATATACTTTAAGGTCGTTGTGTTTAAGGTAACATCCATTTGTTTCAAATTCTGGTATAGGTTGAGTCCAAGACTCAAAGGCTGCTTGGTATACTTCGTTGGCAAGCTCTGGGTGTGACCCCTTCATAATTGTAGCGTATGCTCTCATCATATAGGGATTCGAATTCTCTGTGCAAGCTAAGTCACGTATGTAGTAGTATTGTGATGTTTCGAAAAATACCTGTGCACCTACTGGACTATAAAATGCAACTGCTGTGGTAATATTATCTCCACAAATTACAGCAAATGCAACTTCGTTCTCTCGTATCTCAAATGTATCACCGGCATTGCCTACGAATATCATGTTACCGTCTCTGTCGTAAATCCTACATGTTCCTATAGTGCCAGAAAGTTTGACAAATGAGAAGACAAGGGCACTTGCGTTAACACAGAATTGGTTTGTTTTATATACAAAGATAGGATTGGTTTTGTTAAAATAAATCTCAGTAATACCATCTGAAATCAGGAGGTCATCTGAATAATAGTAGACGCACGATGAGTCTGGACATTCTACAGTCTTGAGTGGGATAAGTACACTATTCTCAGCATCAGGAGAAACGTAAATGTTGTGTAATCCGGTGTCTCCTGCGGAAGCTAAATAAACACCAAAGTAGGCATTAGACCATAGTGCTCCAAACAACCCAAATGGTAAAGAAATAATACCAGTGTATGTGAACAAGACAAGTAAAGCACCTATTAATGCAACAACTACAAGAGACGACACAAGCCATCTTTGTATGCCGTTCATACTAAATCTTATATCAAATCTTTAATAACTTTTACTATAGACGATGTTAATCACTGTTATTTTATCCATCTTATCAGTTCGGGGATTGCAACGCCCTCAAATATATCTATTGATATTTCATGAAACATTTCAGCCTGCAATTATCAGAAATATAAATAACAAAATGATAATTATCAAGACCATTTGCCAGTCTATATTCCATGTGGGAAACTCCTGAGGTTCACACTCTCCAAAAGCCTTGCAGTAGACATCGTGAGCGAGTTCTGGATACGTTCCCGGAATAACTCCGATGTAGGCCTTCATCGTTGCGGATTGTCCATCTAAGTTGCATCCCAAGTCGAACACGTTGAAACCGTCGCTATCCAAGTCAATTTTAACGCCTCCAACGCTGTAGAATGCAGCAGCAGTCGTAATATCGTCACAGATTATGGCGAAGGCAACTTTGTTTTCGTCAATCTCTATACTTCCAAATCCCTCGTGAATGACGTTTCCATCCTTGTCATATACCTTACAGTAAGAAAGTTGGTCATCATAGTCGTAGGATGAAATAATGCTGTCGATGTAGTAACTGTATCCGGGGTATTCCGGAAACTGTTGGTGGTTGCAGAACAATTGGGTCTCAGCCACGAAAATAGGTGTAGAGTCGAACTGAAATGTTGTTACACCATCACTTATAGTGTATTTCCCCTCTATAGTGTGAATGCATGATAAATCCGGACACCATACCGCTACATCATCGAGCAGAAACATGAAGAGCGTATCCGATGTACCCTTCGGAATTATGTAGAAGCTGTAATATAGGTCGGGGTCGCAATGCGTTTCAGGGCAGACATCATCGGCATACAGCTCGAAATGGCTGTTTGACCATATTGGTGTAATGTGTATCCCAAACATGACACTGGATACTGAGAAAACTCCCATGTAGTCAAGAGAAATTATGACCATCACAGATATTAGGATTACAACACATGCAACCCTGACTTTTGGATTGAGTTCAATATTACTTATTCTCTCAAAATCTTTATAGTTTTTACTTCATCAAGTTGTTAAATTTTCGAGACCTGTTGTTTGGTGCCCCTCCCCGCCCCACTGCAACACTGCATCCACCACTTGCAGTCAAATGGGGAGGGGCTAAATACATCCTATCACGGATGTATCGTGATTTGTGATGAATTACTGTTTCTATCTACTCTCAGGAAAATATAAGTCTTTCGCCCATCATCTTTCTAAGAGCCTCTTGACGGCATCATCTGTTCGGTTAGTATGTGTGAGTGTACCCATGCAGAAATTGCGACAGCAACTATCAGTTCGGGGATTGCAACGCCCTCAAATATATCTATTGATATTAACGCAAGTATCCACGCAGACAAGAATAGCATGATACTGAATGTCCTAAACCATATTTCATTGGGTACATCCTTATTTTTGCTCACACCTCTCTTCATGATTACTACAATCATAATTGCTCACATATGTTTTATTGGTTGCAAGTCAACGATTGCTCGCAATTTTACTATTGGTTGTATTATGAGTTTTGCTCACACACTCTTCATTGGTTGCAATTGTTAGGTTGCTCGCACTCTCCGCTTTGGCTACATGGTTGATTTTGCTCACAAATTTATATTTGACTACATTTTTCGTGGTTGCTCACAAAAGTATGATTGGTTGCAAGTAAAGGTCTGCTCACAAATTTGAAGCTGGTTGCATGGCTTTCTTTGCTCACACGGTCACTGTTGGATGCAGCATCATTTTTGTTCACTTTCGTATTCTTGGTGGCAAGTTGAGGATTTGCTCACATGCTTTTCGTTGGTTATACTGCTATCATTGCTCACAAATTTATTTTTGGTTTCATTCTTCGCAGTTGATCACACTTGCGATCTTGGATTCATATTTAAATTTGCTCACAAAGATTTCCTTGTGACATTATAAATGTTGCTCACAACCTTTTCACTGCTCGCATACAGCCTATTGGGTTCATTACTTACATTGCTCACATTATTTAAATTGGCTGCATTTATTAGGCTCGCTCACATGAGTTATATTGGTTACAAATTTCCATTTGCTCACATGCTTTTCTTTGGATACATCTCTTCCGTTGCTCACACCACCCTTTATGGTTACAGAATCTCCATTGCTCACATTTTAATTCTTGGTTGCACTTTGATCCCTGCTCACAAATATGAACTTGGCTACAATTCACCTTTTGCTCACAACCCATGTATTGGCGACATCCTCTCTGCTGCTCACGTACCTTTATATTGGCTACAATTAACTGTTTGCTCACAAGATGATATTTGATTGCATACCTCCCATTGCTCACAAATTTATATTTGGTTACAATTTTTTGTTCTGCTCGCAGGTTTATAATTGGCTACAATTGCGACATTGCTCACATTAGAGGAGATGGCTACAAGGTTCCACTTGCTCATATTTATCTCATTACCTCTTTTATTTAACTTTCGATTGCTGCTAAGTCCCCTTCCGAAAGGGAGGTGATCACATTCTCTAATTTGGTTGCAAACTATCGGTTGCTCACACTTTTGAACTTGGGTTCATGTTTAGCTTTGCTCACATCTTTTACTACTGGTTGCATTTATTAGGCTCGCTCACATGAGTTATATTGGTTGCAGCCTTTTAACTGCTCATATAAATATGCTTGGTTGCAATTGTTAAGTTGCTCACATATCTGCTTTTGGTTATATAATTTGTATTGCTCACAAATTTATATTTGATTGCATACCTCCCATTGCTCACATTCCTTATAATTGGCTACACTCCTCGACTTGCTCACACTCGTCAACTGGTTACAAACTATATATATTGCTCACAAATTCAAATCTGGTTGCAAGGATAATTTTGCTCATACTTTGGACTTTAGTTACAAGTTGCCATCTGCTCACATTAGTGATCTTCGGGCAGTCCACAACCCGCTCTGCTTGCTTATCTATATTCGTTCTAAAAAATTTAAGGTTTTTGGTTTTGGAAGAAGGTTCTGACTACTTTGGCGAAACCTTTAAATCCTTCTCATCTACAGTCATAGGGAATCGCCCCTGAAAGCAGGATTTGCAGTAACACGGTTTACCATGTCGTTAGGTCATGAACCCACTTCCAACCACAAACATCATGGCACTCAGATTTACCAGCGTATGAGCTATCCAGCTTGAGAGTACTGACTTGTAGTAGAGAGCAACAAACGTTGCTGCTAAGCTGAACA
>Ga0190338_1000085_pt1 | contig 16728 bp, 24 predicted proteins | sample 4872041112_MG_FD_163434 | JGI IMG/M metagenome (GOLD analysis project Ga0190338, IMG submission 163434) | Hydrothermal vent sediment bacterial communities from Southern Trench, Guaymas Basin, Mexico - 4872-04-11-12_MG | ecosystem: Environmental > Aquatic > Marine > Hydrothermal vents > Sediment ... | reverse complement strand
TTAAACAAAACGACCTATATCAAAATAGCAGATAACGATTTGAATCTAGGCTACATATGGGATTCAACGAGTGTTCCAAATGGCCAGTATTATATAAAGGTTGTTGCATGCGATAGTCTTGGCCAGTGTTCACATGGATACTCCGAAAACATAACAATAATCAATTTGCCATCAATTAAAGCAGAGCTAACAACAAATGCGATATTGCTTACGACTAATGCAACTGGTTGTGGTTGTGGACCCGATTATTCGTGCATATGGGTTCAACCAGAAAATCAAACATCAGTCTTGGGAATATTTAATTTAACAAACAATGGAACCATTTCTGGAGATTTTCAGGCAAAACTAACAGGAACTCCTAACACTGGATGGACTTTATATTTATCGCCAACTTCGGATACTGCAGATGCCATACAACTAACAACTTCGTGGCAAACCATTCATTCTAATGTTGCGGTAAATGAATCAAAATTAGTATGGTTGTTTGTAGATTGCGATCATGTGTCCATAGGTCCTGGAGTTAATATAGAATTTAGGGCGGTGTGATATGCCTATATCATTTCCAATATTCACTGAGTTTTACAAAACTCTTACTGATGTTTCTTCAATAACCGATTTACTAAATAAACAATCTCAAACAAGCAAAATCGAAGCAGTTCAATCAACAGATAGTTTGTTTTTGTCTTTTCAGCATTCTCCATTTACTGAAACATTTACAACTACTGATTTATTATTCAAACAAGTTTTGAAAGAAAATCCAGAGACCATCAATTTCACGGACTTTATTGCAAAATCTATTAAAAAGCCAATTCAAAATGTTGCACATATTTCGGATGCTTTATTTAAGCATTCACACATTGAAAAACAGGAAACAATCAACCAGCAGGATTTTGTGACAAAAACAATTTATGTGGATAAATATGAATCAATGCATTTAACCGACACAATTAATATACTAAAAATATTTTTCAAGACTCTTATTGATGCAATTGAACTATACGACACTAAGCAGTCTAAAGGAATAAAAAGCTTTTCGGAAGCTATTACTCTTTTCGAAATGTTACGCAAAAGAGTGCAGTTAACACAAGAAGAGTTAGTTTCGCTTATTGATGTTATTGTTAAAGATGCACTGAAAACTCTCGATGTTGAAACAATCGAAGCTACAGATCTAGTTGTAAAAGCAATTAAAAGACTTCCAACTGAATTGATAAGCTTAAATGATGTCATTTCAAAAGATGGTACGAAAGAATTTACAGATACAAGCAGTTTGCAGGATTTATTGTTTAGATCTATTTCCAAAATTTTGGAAACAGATATTGTTGAATCATCTGATTTCATAATAAAAATTTCGAAAAAGCTTCCAATTGAAGTACTTAATCTTATAGATTTGGTAGCAAGATCACAGTACAAAATGATTGAAGATTCAATAATTTTAGTTCCTATTATTACAAAGCAAATACCAAAAACATTTGAGGAACAATTTACGCTTTCCGATGTTAGATTATCGGTTCCGGAAGTTTCATACTTGCTTGAAGCTGATTATGTAACTCCCACATTTACCAAGGCTGAAGTAATTACACCATCATTTGCACAAGCAGAACTGATAACACCGGAATTAGAAGAAGCAACATATACTTAAGTTTGAAAAGATTAAATATTATATGTTGGTGAGAGACAATGGGTGTCATTCTCAAGTGGAAACTTCCAGAAACAACTGAAGTTAGCTACGATAAAACATACATTTACAGAAGTACATCTCGGACTGGAACATACACTCAAATAGCAGTGCAAGATTTTTCTGACAATACTTATTTTGATACAGATGGAACAGCTTCTCATTGGTATAAGATAAGATTTTACGATTCAACAAACGATGCTTGGAGCGCTTATTCGGAACCGATGCAAGCTGGCGAGTGGAAGTACTATTGCACGCCAACCGATGTTAGAAAGATTGCAAATTTAACTACGAACGATATTTCTGATTCCGACCTTGCGGAAATAATTTCTTATGCTGTTGCATTCTTAAATCACGAAATTAATTCCAAAATAGTTGAGGAAGAAGTTCGGTCCATTGATACAACCCGAGAAAATACGATTGATGGCGTGAATAAGACATTTTATGTGCAAAACAGCTTTAAGTGGCCACTTGGAGACCTTAATGATGATGGAGAAGTCACGACCGACGATGTTATAGTATACGAATACGATTCTGAGGGAAATAAGTCTCAAGTTAGTGTTGATTCAATAGATGCTAACCTAGGAAAAATTGTACTTTCTTCAGCTCCAGCTTCCGGGCATAAATTGACAATAACTTACTGTTATGCTCCACTTTCTGAATCCGAGCCACATCCAATGATAAGAATGGCGACAGCTTATCTGGCTGCTGCATTAGCTTATACTAAGATTGAGGCAAAAGATTTTGAAAGGATTTCGATAGGAAGGTTAACTGTTGCCAAAACTGAATCGGGATTTGATAAATACTTTTCCGTTTATCAAAAGTATGTTCATTTCATTAAATCTAAAATCATGAGAAAGGTGCATGATGAAGAATCTGCGTGGTTCGGCACTGGCTTAACAACGAAGGAGGTGGTTCGTTGAATAAGCGTGAAAAAGCTTCCATAGCCGTGCTACAAACGCATGTCATGTACATAAAAAAAGCAATAGATGAAATCAAGGAGGGTATAGAAGAGAACAGAAAAACTTTGCAGTCTCATTCAGTTAAGCTTGCTGCTCTTGACAAAGGACTCAACAACCATCTTTCGCAACATAGGCGTGATTTGACATTGCTTGGAATAGTCGTTTCGATAATAGCTTTTGTAATTTCAACTTTAACGAGGTTTATATAATGGGATTTTTTTCACGACAGTTAAAGCACGGGGTTGACCAGGTTTTTCTTAGAGCTAAGGAGAGCGTTCAGAGAATTCGCGTAACCAAAACTTATGACGAATCGGACGATGTGGTGGAATCCTATTCAACAACTACTATTGATGCAATAATTCAAGTTGTTAGGCTTGAGGATATCAATGAGTTTGGTGGCTTACTTAAGGTCGGAGATGCAATAGGATTCTTCAAAGCAGATGCTGATGTGCAGGTTGGTGACAGAATAGTTCATAATGGAGTAACTTACGAAATCGACGAGTTGCACACCGATAGGGTTGAAGGAATCGATGTGCTAAAGGAAGCTACATTAAAAAGAGTAAAATACGTGTAGATATAAAAGTTTGAATGATTAATGTATAATTAGGTCTGCTGAGACCTAGCTATGCCTGTCTGAAGGCTTTCGATGCCGCTGGGCGATACAATGGTAAGTAGAAGCACTCTAACAAATAGTGTTACGACTTTCATTAGAGATGTTCTTCGACAAAATCTTTCAGACCCACTTGGCACGAGAAGCGGTTCTGAATGGATTTATAAATCAAGACCGGAGGAGAGAGAAATCGATCCCCCAATGGTGTTAATAACATGCGATGAGGCATCATATTCACAGCTAACAATTGATAGAGATAACCCGATGATAGATAGACCGCGAATAAGGCTCGACATAAGAGTGTGGGCGAGAAAAATTAGTCATAGGGACGAGCTTGCAGATAGCATAGCTTCCATCCTATCCGATCCATCAAGCTCTGATGGGACAACGACAATTGCTGAAAATCAATTGGTTTTCAAATCAATTACAATGAGAGATGAAGATGGTTTTATATCTGGCTTTCCCAAGGTTTTACGCATAAAAAGAATCGAATGTGATTTCGTTTATACGGGTGATTGAATGTTTACCGTTGATGTTAGAATCATGGGAGTCAGGCAGTTTTCGCAAAAAATTGTTAAATACAGGAAGGATTTACTTGAAAAACTGCCTAATGATGTATTGTGGAAGCTGAGTCGGGAGCTGGTCAAAAAGGCCAAAGAATTATGTCCAAGAAGAACTGGGATACTTGCAGAAAGCATATCAGCATATTTCATGGGCAAAAAGCATTTAGTCTTTCAAGCAACCGCTCCTTGGGCAATATTCCAAGAACATGGTTTTAGCCCTCATAACATTCCAAGAATTTGGATCGAACAGCCCGCAACAGCTGGTCAATGGATAAGATATCCATTACTTAAAACTTCAGGAGGATTTGTGAGAGTTTCGAGGCACACGCCATTCATGAGGCCAGCTCTTAACTATACGATGACGCACCTGAAAGAAATAATTGATAAAATTCATAAAAGTATTCACAAAAAATATTTTGGGAGGTGAATATGGCTTTAAAAGAGGGAGCTTGGAGTGAGACTGCGTTGATAACAATTAGCAAGTATGCTAGCTCTGGCACTCCATCAGACTTGGAGTTAGCAGCATTGACAGAAACAATTGACATAGACCTTGGAGACAAAGACATCGATCAAATAGTAAATCTCAAGGGAGGAAGATTGGTGAAAAAGACACCGCAGGCACTAACAACAATTACATTTGAAGGTTATCCAGTAGAAGTAGGGCCATCGGTTGAAGAAACCGATGCAAGCGAAACATTGAAAGGAATTTCTCAGCTATTTTCAGGTGGAACTTGGAATACAACTCAACCAATAACAACCGAAGCAAGTAGAACACGCGATTTATTTAGAATCGCGATTTTATGGACTGACGATGCTAATGCAACTTCAGCTGCCGGTTCAACATCGGCAACATCTCATGCATACAGAATAGTCTTTGCACACGCGTACATGACTTCAATGAAGCCAAGTTTCACAGATGGAATACTCAAGTTTACATTTAGCTTCAAGGTTCCGGCATTTAATAAGAATGGAGTTGCACAAATCAGAGAAGAAAGTTCAGATGGAACAGTTTCATTGCCTGCATTGAATCCATACAATGCAACATATTACGATCCCGACGAAACTTCAAGCTTCGATTGGTAAAATATAGGTGGTAATGGGATGGTGAATAGAACTGAATTGAAGAGATTTGAATAGAGGTGATGCTATGCCAAGTGTTGAAGAGATAAAAAGAATTAGAAAGATGATTTGGGAAAAGAAGCCGGATTTAGTGATATCAAGAGTTCCCAAACCAACGCTAGAAAGGTTCAAAAAACTTGCAAACGACGAGTTTGCTGGAGATTACGGGATGGCATTAAAGTGGTGTTTCGATTATTCAACATTAATTTATCCATCATTAATTGACATTGTAAGCATTCTGAACGAGCATGAAACCAGAATTGCCAAGCTTGAAGGCAAGCCTTCCCAAAGAAAAATTAGATTATTGTCTGGAAAAGTATTGGAGGTGAATAGATAATGGAAAATGAAAAATTTGAAAGGCATATTGATAAACCATCAAAAATGCTCTTGAAAGATTCCCAAGGAAAGCTTACAGAATTCGAAATAAAGCCACTGGGATATGAATACATCAAAGATATTCTAGCTATTTCCAGATTATTTGCAAAAGGTCCAGATTGGCTGGATTATGCTAAAGAAGAAGACTTTGAAACTATGAAGAGACTTGTTAATGCTACAGTGGATGTTTCTTTTCCAGATTTGCCAGAAGAAACCAAAAAAGAGTTTGCAAAGAGTAATTTCTTACCAATTCTCCTAAAATGCTTGGAGATAAACAATCTAGGAAGTTCAAAAATGACTTTGATTGAAGAAAAAATAAGGAGGGTTAGAAGTGCTAAAGCTAGAGGAGATTAAAAGAAGGTTAAAGGAAAACAGAAGCGATGATGACATACTGATAGATATCCATCACATATTTATGAAAGAATATGGATGGATACCACTTGAAGAATTCAAAAAAATACCAATTCCGACCATGATTAACTTGTTAGAAAGGATTCAAGAAGAAAAAAAGCATATTACTCCAGTTCCAGTTATAATCATAGGCTTTGCAAAAAAAGATTTAACGAGGAGGATAATGCATGGCTGAGCGAATAGATATAATATGGAATCACATAGTCAGGGGAGCAGAAAAAGTTCAAAAAACGATGGATGCTCTGTACACTCAGCAGAGAAAACTTATAAACCAAGGTGGTAGATTGTATGAAGTTATAACTACTTATGCCAAGCCGATTGCTAAATCTACTGGCGAAGTCGATAGAAGGTACAAAGGATTGGGAAAAACAATAAAGATTGTAACTAGAGAAGTTAACAAAAATATGATTGCGTGGAAGCATATTAGACTACAGTTCTTGGGAGTTATGTTTGGCGGTTATAGAATGCAGCAAATGTTTGGAAATATGCTTAAGCCAATACGCGATATAACTGGTGTTTCTGATTTATGGCAAGCTACACTCATGGATGTTACTGCAGATGCTATAGACCCAATGATTAGTATGATAGAAGCTGGTGGAGGCGCATTGAAATTTATGGATAAGATTCTTGGAGGAAATTTAGGGACAATGCTTCTTTTTGGAGAAACAATAGGAGGAACTTTAGCTGGTTTAGGTCAGATGATTCTTTTCATTGATGCCCTTGCAGCAAGTTTTATGAGTTTACCAGGTCCAATAGGAACAGCTATGGAAAAGCTTGGAGTTTTATTCGGTACTTTTCCAAAAGCTGCATTGCCAGTAAAAGTAGCTGGCGTTGGTCCTACTATTGCTGGAACTGTTACATGGAAAGAGTTAGGTTGGAGCACTATTAGCGAACATATAAAAACACTTGGTAAAGGACTTTCATTCACCATAGGTGTTTCCCTTGTTTTGAAAGGTCTTTCTGAATTGCGAAGAGATATTACAATAGGTATTATAGACATAATGTCTGGTGCAGGATTCATAGCAGGTGTAAGATATCCTTGGATACTGCCTGTAGCCATAACAATTGCCGGAATACCGTATCTGTCAGATTTAGCAATCGATTTAGGCAGAAAAATAGGAAATAAAGCTGCTGGAGGCATTTTAACAGCTATTGGAAGTGCTCTTGCTACAGCTGGATTAGCAGCAACTGCATTGGGCTTGGTTACAGGTCCACTTGGTTTTGCAATAGCTGGTGGATTGGCAGCATTGGGAGGAGTATTAAGTGGAATTGGTGCTGGTTTACTAGCGCATGCACAAGAGGGTGGAATATTCACTAGACCTACAATAACGATGTTAGCAGAAGGTGGAAGACCAGAAGCTGTAATTCCGCTTGAAAAGGCAACAACAACTTTCGGAAATGTTTACTTTAATGTAAACATATCTTCAACCTTAACCTCGGATAATGTGAGGGAAGTTGCACGCGAACTAGCAGATGTATTTGCTGATGAAATGAAAAGATTAAGAGGTGGTTATGGATGACGGATCAATTTAAAATTAAGAAAAAATTGTACAAATATGGACATCATTTTAGTTCAGAAAGTTGGGCAAACGCAACCATAATGCTGGATTTAAGTCCTAATATAACTTCAGTTGAAGAATCGGTTACCAAGCAATTGCGTCCGATAATGATACCTCGAACCAAATCGAGATGGCAAACATCAAGTCCCGAAACACGTTTTTACGATTTTAAAAGAATGACTCTTCAACTGAAAGTTGAAGGAAGTATCAGCGGAAGCGTTACTGGTACGATTAACGGTAGTTCAGCGACTTTTTCAGCATTGGATGTCAAAAATATATTGATAGCGATGATGGAAGCTGGTGGAACACTAACTTCGCTGAAATGGAGAAACGAAGTGTTTACCAGAAATGCATCGGAAGTCGGTAGTGGCGAGAAAAGAGTGGATCAAAATGCATTTATTTCCGATATAAGGTTTGTCGATAAAATTACCGAAGGCTCAGGTAACCTAATGACACAGGAAGTTGCATATGACTTTACCATGACTATTAAAATTGGTGAGGAAAGATGACGGATTATGAACAAACCTTAACCGAGAACATCTATACGAATGATGTGTTTTTCAAAAGACATAAGACTGAAATAGGGCTAACCATAGATGGCATTTGTTTAGATGACGCATGGGATTCCATTCATGTTGTTGAAAAGCTGAACGAGCTTGCATCGGCAGAGATAAGATTAGGATATACGGGGGAAGGGATATGGTCTGCGGATGCTGAGCAAAAAATTATGGTTGGAAAAGAACTTGTTGTATATTATGGAGCATCTCCAATCTTTAAAGGGACGGTTACTGAAATTAAGCACAATTCGGATGAAACCACAACAGTTAAAGCGCTTGCATGTGGAAATGTTAATGGGAAGTCGCTCGTCAATTATGATTTTAGAGTGCTTTCCAATAATAGATACAGAGAAACGACTCCGATTGCAGCTAAAACAATACTAAGTAAGATTGCATCAGAAAATGTTAACGGTAGCTCTCCTTGGATAATAAATGTTGGAGTGAATGATATTACCACGACAACTACCTTCAATGTTGAAAATATATCCAGATGGGAAGCTTGCAAGCAGTTAGCCAAATTGGTTGATAATCAGTCCGATAAATTTGTAAAGCTTTGGATTTCAAATAACGATACAATCAATATGACTTATCTCGATAAGCCCTCACCAGATGGTAGCGGAACTTCGGTAAAGGCATTTTACACTTATGGACCTAATCAAAATTGTGATGGTGCATTTAGAGATGAGGATAAATCGCAATTGTGGAATGTTGTTACAGTAAAGGGATACGGGGAAGGAACTCAGCAACTTACTTCTGCTGAATATTCCGATGCCAATTCGATAGCAATCTACGGAAGACACGAAAAGGTATGGGTTGATAAAAGAATAAGGGATGTGACAGCTGCAAATAACCTTGCACAAAAGATACTCAACGAGCACAAAAACCCAATAAAAAGATTCGTGTTAGCCATCAGTGATTTGGATGAAGTGCTTCCTGATACAGTGGAAGTGGGCGATATTGTTACCATTTATGATGACCAAGTTCTATCTTCAAATGAAAGCAAGGACTATGTGGTTGTTGGTAGAAATATTGATTTTACTTTTGATGGTTATCGAGTGACTCTTGAGTGTCACAGCAAAATTTATTCCTTTGTAGAGGAAGTTTATAGCATTGAAGAATCATTGCAAACTCAAGAAGGAACAGCAATTATAAATGATCCTGGACATAGTCATGGTAAGGGAACATATGAGGCGGCATTACATAGCCACACTGCTGGAGAGTATGAAGCAGCTAGTCATACTCATGCTGTTGGAACATATGCAGTTGCTAACCATACACACGATAAGGGAACTTATAGTATTGCATCACATACACATGCTAGTGGAGCATATGGTGCAGATGCTCATGGTGCGAGTGATCAAGGATATTACTTCGGTATTTATAGTAATACAATTTCAACTACTGGATCATGGGTTAGTGTTGGAACACAAATTAATCTAGGTAGCTACACTTATCTGTTTCATGGAGTTTGGGGTTTCATACAAATTGATTTTGACGCTGATCTCGGCTACTCATGGGCATGTGCTGTTAGAGTAAGAGTAAAAAATTTAACTGATGGTACTTATTATCCCGATTCAAATGGGCTGACTCTTACTTTAGGTTTTACACTTCAAGGACTTAATACCATTATTCTGCCTTTTTATATACATATTCCCCATAATTGGACAAGCGATTCATATATATTACAATATTATATTGAGAATCCTGATTTCTGGTCTTCGACTGGGGCACTAATAAGATATGGATATCATGGCTCAAGAGGTCATACCCATAGTATTAGCGGTAGTTCAGGTCCAACAGCACCAGATTTCAGTGGTAGTTCCGGATTCACAGCACCGGATATTTCAGGAAGTTCTGAATTCACAGCACCAGGTATTTCAGGAAGTTCCGGATTCACAGCTCCAGATGTAAGCGGTGAATCTTCATCAAATACTACGGGTGTAACTGGTTAGTGGAGGTGATAGAATGGAATACGAAATAGTTAACATTCAAGAAAATGAAATGGGATTCGAGGTCGATGTGAAATACACTTTCGAAGGAAAAGAAAGGGAAATGCGATTTTCCTTTGCAGCAGATGCATGGGAAGGAGAAAAATGGAAAAAGTCAATTGATAATTATTTCAGTAAATTAGCTGTACAGGAAAAAATCAAGAAGGAAAAGGCAAAATACATCAAGAAACACGTTGTTAAACCTGAGACCTCGAATCCTGTTGAGAGTGCTGTTACGAGAGTTAAATGATTTAAATAAGCGAGAAGAAATATAAAATATGGACAAAAAAGTAGAGGAATTTCTGAAGATTCCTGGAGTCGTTGGAATAGGCATTGGAAAGAAAATCAAGAATGGAAAAATGCTTAATCGCAAGTGCATAACTGTATTCGTTGAGAAAAAACTGCCAAAATCTCAGCTAAAACCAGAGCATGTAATTCCAAAGAAGATTGGAAACACAATTACAGATGTTGTTGAAATAGGTCATGTTAAAATTTTAAAGCCTAAAAAAAAAGCAATTGATAGAAAATCAAGATTAAGACCGTTTCCGATGGGAGTTTCCATAGCTCATTATAAAGTCACTGCCGGAACAGCTGGTTTAATTGTCTATCCTAGAAAAGATTTTGTGCAGGAACCATTTCCAACTCCTTTCAAAAGAGATTGCAAATCAATATGGTCTAAAATAATTGCATTTTTCAGATGGCTATATTCTCTAATATTTCGAAGAAGACTGACATTAAAAGAAAAAATTAAAGTAAGCGATCACTTTGCGGGCGAGGAGCCAGATTTTTTCATTCTTTCGAACAACCATGTATTGGCAAATTCTCAGATGGAAGAAGAGCCAAATATAATAGGCGACTATATCGTACAGCCAGGTCCTTACGATGATTCAAATTGGCAGAATAATGTTGTTGGCAGGTTATATTCATACATTCCATTAAAACACTCGCATAATATAGTTGATTGTGCATTATGCAAGCCATTTAGCAAAGATCTTGTGAAAAAAGAAATTGTTGGAATAGGTTTGCCTCAAGGAGTTGATTCGGTTAAACCTGGCGACTGGGTAATCAAAAGTGGAAGAACAACTGGAATCACAAGAATGCAAGTGCTTGCAGTTCATTCAACAATCAATGTTGATTATGATGAGAAAGGAGTTCTTCAATTTGATGATTGCATTGTTACAACTTATGGGTCTGAAGGTGGAGATTCTATATCGCATGATTCCAGAATGTACTGGAAATCAGATGATATATTAAAATTTGGCACAATAAAAGAACTATATGATGATTTTAAATCTGGAAAATCGATTAAAGTATTAAGTCTTAGTCACAAAAGACAGCATCCATATAATAAAAAGTTTCCATCAATCAAAACAGGGACAATAAAATGGGCAAATGTTACTGATGCAATATATCATGGCGTTAAACCTGTATTTAAAATTACTTTACATGATGGCAAGGCAATAAAAGTTACAGAAGATCATTCATTGTTTTCATGTATGGGTTTAACATGTTCATTGAAGCCAGTTAAACTAAGAGATTTAATTAATGCTGTATCGGTAACTTACCCTTTGAAAATAGAAAAAACTCCACAATATCAACAAGATTTTTTGGAGTTTGTGGGGCTTTGGCTGGCTGATGGCAGCTGGATAAAAGATAATAAAAAAGTAAAAGGAGTATCTATATCAACCGGAAATGAAAAGAAAATTGTAAAGTTTTTGCAGGATTTCTGTAAAAAACGCAATATTAATTTGCGATATAAATCAAAAGGAGACTATAGAATATATTCAGTTAAACTTGTTAGGCAATTGTTATGCCTTGGACTAAAGCCTAGTTGGACAAGTTATACAAAGCGAGTTCCATCTAAATTATTTACTCTTAGTGATGAAGAAGTGTCATCCTTCCTTAGAGGCTATTTTTCGGGTGATGGCTCAACATATAAAAGGTGTGGAAGACAAATTGTTACTTGCGCGTCTGTTAACAGATATTTACTTGAAGATATACAAATACTTCTTGGCAGACTAGGCATTAGATCCAATATTGACAGTGGTTACATACCCACAAGATTTTCAAAATTAAAGCAGTATAAGTTGCGTATTGAATGGTCTCAATCAGTTAATCTTTATTTCAAAAAGATTGGTTTTATAAAATCGTTTAAATACACTCCAAGGATTGAGAAAAAACAAGAGCCTGTGCTAAGCAAACGTGGGATTAGAGACATTGAATTTATTGGATTTGAGCCGATATATGATTTAAAAGTAAATCCGACAGAAAGTTTTGTTGCTAATGGAATTTTATGTCATAATTCTGGTTCAGCGGGTTTAAGGGAAGATAACAAAAAAGTTTTTGGTTTATTATTTGCTGGTTCTGACAAAGTGACAATATTTTGTGACATAAGAAATGTATTTGAAAAATTACATGTTCGATTATAGATGTTCAAATTTATTAGTATCAGTTTTAAAAGTTTTAATAACAATAGTTAATTATACCGATACATGACAAATGGGGCATCCCAGATGATGGAAACAATTAATGGAGGTGTATGGAGGTGAGAGAATTGGTAGCCTCTGATATTGTTAGATCAGCTGCTGAAGTAACATTGGGGACTTTAGCATTGGTAATTGCCGTAAAGGTTATAAAAGCTGCAATTGCATTGCTCAAATAAAATGTTTAAATGGAGGACTGGTGCTAGCTTTAAATAGTAGTGGAGCCAAAAGGATAATATGAAAAAGAAGTCTATTTTAAAAAAGTTTTTAAAAGAATACAGCAAACTTTCAAAGTCAACACAAAATATGATTCAGTATTTTGGCATAATTGTAGCGAGTTTAATAGCTTTGGCCATACTAGGCCTTCCCGAAGAAACAACTTCTACTGTGCAGAATATAACAAATGCAACAGTGCAGGAAGTTCAGGTACACACCACCAACCCAGTCCTCCAAGCAATTTGTTATATTATTTACCAAAATAATTTAACGAATATGACTATTGGAAACACAACTTGCTATAGAAATTCGCATCATTTTGATTGTATTTGCATAACTCCGGTGTGATGTATGATTGACACAAGATGGAAAGCATTTTTGTTTAGAACTGGTGTATCCGTATTAGGTGCAGTGTATTCATATCTATCTTCAACAACAATTGAAGAAGTGACTTGGAAAATGGTAGTAATTGTTGCCTTGCAAGCCTTGATATCTGCGATGGCTAAAATGCCAACGACAGCTAAAGCTAAGAAAAAGAAAAAATTCAATTGGCGCAAGTATCTTACTTGGCTTTAATCAGTATTTCGACAGCACTGACGAATCTCTTCCTCGATGTAGCTTCATCTGTAAACTCCTCGGTCTTGACTTGTAGTTCATAGTTTATATTGTGAACTCTCTTCGCAAATTCTGCAAGATTAATAGCTTTCACTATTGCGTTTCCTCTAGCTTTTACTATTATTTCTGGAACTCTTTTTGCCATCAGAGTTTGAAGCGTTATTATATATCTCGACATCGGTTTTTTTCCAATTATTATTACATTTTCTTCCATCAAATCGCCTCCTTTAGTTTTTCAAATTTTTGCTCCACTTCATTGAGGAATTCAGCTATTGCTTTAAATTTCCTCTCGTATTGCGGAGCATCAATCTGCAAGTAATCCCTAACTATTGCCCAGGCATTTAACAGCTGCACAAACCACAGCCATTCTGGTATTTTTCTTGTAGCTCTTTTTCTTTTAATGAATTTTAATTTTATCTCAAAGTACTTTAAAACTTCTGATTTCCAATTGCTGGGCAATCTTTCGCCCCTAACCTTTCTGTTTGCAAATTCAATTATTTGCTCATACGTTACAGTCATTTCGACACCCTCATATAATAATCTCCGAATTTGTCTTTCATTCTTTTTAACTTCTTCTTGGCGACGAGTAGCTGAATCGCATTCACCAAATCAGCTATGCATAGCTTTTCTCCATGATTTAACAGTTTTTTAACTCCCTTCATATCGGGATAAAATACGACAAATTTTAATATTCTTCTTTGAATTTCATCGACTGAAAGTTTTTTCGGAAAAAATTGCATTATTCTTTTTTGAGTTTCCATTCACACACCAATCGGTGAATCAAGGTCGATTATTTTTTCGTTTTTCAGCTTAACTTTTTCCCTTATCGCTCGTGCAATTGTAACAAAATCCCGAAATGTATAGGATCGCATTTGAATCTTGGATATTTTAAACTTTATGTGCGGTTTTGCATCTCCAGCTTCCCACACTATAATAAATGTTACCGATGTTGCAGTCACGGATGTAAGCACTTTTGGATTTTTTAATCTAAGGCTATGCAACTCAGTTTCTATTAACTCTTTCAGAGTGTTAATCGTACTTTGCATCATTTGTCTTCACCAATTTCGCTATTTTTATCAAGTCTCTGGCTCTTATTAACAAATAATCGTCTTTTGAATGCTTTTCTTTTAGGCTAACTATCGGTATTTTTCCTTCTTCTTTAGCCTTTTTTTCTGTTTCAGCAAATAAATTTTGAATAGTTCTCATTTTCCTTTTTTCTCGCATATAATAAACATGGAAACGGGGATCTAAACAAATTTCTGGAAGCTGCATTTTTGCAAAGGATGCTCTTTTTCTCTCGAGCCAAATACTAGCATTTTTATAAATCATTTTTCTAAAACGATGATAAGATTGACGGTCACATATATGTATGACATAACATCCAGTGTGGGATGCAATTTTTCCACATTTAATATCATAATACTTCAAAAGTATTTTTTTCAGCCATGCTAAGAATTTTTTATCTCCACATATTGTTATTGATGAATGTCTCACATATCCATCTCCGTCAAAAACGCCTCGAATGAAGTGATTTAAAAATTCTTTTGGGATTTTTGGTATTTTTTTCACACCAATTTTTTGTAAATCTTGTACAATTTCTTTTGAATTTATAGTTAAGGCAGAAATATCATATCCATTCCACTCATAATCATAAATTTGTGCGGGATAGCCAATTAGCTTTGCAATTTTTTCAAGATGAGGTTTATCTTTTCTTGATAGACGAAAGCTTAAAACATATTTTCTTCCATGAGAAGATGGCGGTTTGTTATCATAAATATATCCGTCTGCATGAATAAATCCTACAATATATGCCATTGGTTCACTCCATTTTTTGAAAAAATTATTAGGTATTGGTTTTGGCATTTCTATCACCATTCAATTAACATTAAATTAATCAATCCCTTTTTCATTTTTTTCTTAAATGCTTTAATCAATGAAAAACCAGCACTTCTGTATTTACATTCAACAAACAGTTTATCATGAATTATATCGGACTTTGTATGCAAGCTTAGATAGCCAGACAATGGAGTTCTTCGCGTACCAAAAAGCTTGGCAATTCTTCTTTCCTGCTTTTTCCAGCTTTTATCTGGCATGATTTTCGCCAATTATTATATAATGTGTATAGTTAGCTGTCGAATCTGGCTTTAGCCTAATATAATATATGTATCGGGCAGTTAAATTTTCAATCTTCCTCTCCATCTTCTATCGTCTCCATAAATTTTAGCAGTTCAGTTTCCTTCACTTCGTTTATATAATTCAGGTTTTCTTCTGTTGGCTTTATTCCGAACTCCTCGAGATCTTCTTTTGTGGCTTCAAACGACTTTATATTGCTTAAGTCTATTGCCACCGACAAATCTTCGTTTATCCACCATCTCCAAGTTCCTATTTTTTCGCCAGACACAAGATTCATTTCGGTGAGGTCTTTTTGGCATCTTCTCGCTATTTTCTGCCTGCTTATTGAAATTCCATGTTTCTCCTTAACCTTTTCCATTATTTCCGAATAAGTCAATCCATTTTCAGGACCAACACCAAGTACGCTTAGTATTCTATATGAATCTGCATCTATTTTTAAGAATTGATACCTTCCAATTTCTTGCCATATTTTTCGTGCAACTTCAAAGTCTTGTCTTGTTGCAATTATTTTTCCGTCAATAACTTTTCTTTGAAACTTGCGAATAAATGCAGCAACTTTCACAGCAACTATGAAATAAATGTACGATCGCCTATCAAATAAAATTGGAAACTGAACTTTGTATGGAACTATAACTTGAGCTGGTTCCTGAATAAGTATATTAACAACATTTTGAGCCATCTGAAAATCAGGGTCCTCTATCACCGATTTTTCCTTGGCCTTTCGATAAATTTCGTCAAGATACTTCCAAACTCTTTTATCCTGTTCAATCGATTCGTCAACATTTGCAAGAACAAATCTGTTTTTTAGCTGATCATCAGCTATTGGATTTACGGAAGTTAGCCAAACACTGTATCTATGTTCTGGTTTTATATCAATAAATCTTCTTCGCTCATCAACTGTCCAGTGTCTTGGCCTTATTTTCATGCCGCCTGAAAATGTTTTTATAACTTCTATAAATACAGGATTTGCTTTAACATCGTCGAAATACAAAATTTTGTTGTCATTCAAAAGTCCTCGCTTTATTGCATAATATGGTGCTAGTGGTGATGTCGAAGAAATGGTTTCCTTTGCCCAAGATGGCATTATTAATAATGTTGAAGCGCATAAACTGCTTTTCCCCTTCCCTGAACGTCCTACGGGGAACAGGTTTATGATCTCCGAACCTGCCCAAGGACTGATTGCCGAAAGTATCGCTAAAACTATTAGTTTTTTATCCCCTTTGTGAACTTTACTAACAGTTTTTGCCAAAAACAAAAGTGGATCTTCCTTAGTCAAGATTTTGATTTCCTTTTCAAACATTTTGAGCCTGTCAAAACCAGGCAAAGTTTTCCAAAAATCTTCTTCAACTGTTAGTAGCATATAAGTATCGTCTGTTGCTTTGTAACACAATCCTTCATCTGGAAGCTCAAGTTCCTCGACATAATTTCCGAGCATCAAAAGTAAGTTATCCAAGTATTCTTC
>Ga0190338_1000082_pt1 | contig 16901 bp, 28 predicted proteins | sample 4872041112_MG_FD_163434 | JGI IMG/M metagenome (GOLD analysis project Ga0190338, IMG submission 163434) | Hydrothermal vent sediment bacterial communities from Southern Trench, Guaymas Basin, Mexico - 4872-04-11-12_MG | ecosystem: Environmental > Aquatic > Marine > Hydrothermal vents > Sediment ... | reverse complement strand
TATTACGGTAGAATTTGGCTTAATTACAATACTTCTATCTAAGTCTTGTTCTGGTACTGGTAATACTTCCGTGTATTTCCTAAGTTCTTGAATGTGCTTGTTTGCTACTATTCCAAAACTTACAAATCTATACGGACATACGTAATATACCGTCATTAAAATTATATATTGTGGTAAAGTATTTCAATCTTACTTTCCTCCTCTTCTACTATTTCCTTCTTTGTGGATTTGTCTAATTTTAGCAAATCGGGAATTTTGCTTGTAGTAGTATTGTAGATCTGTAAGGCTTTTTCTCTACATTTGGCAGATAGGTCTTGATACTCTTCTTTGCTTAATCCTAATGCGTATTTTATTGCTTCCTCTACTGAATCTGGGTCTATAATCCACTTGTGTATTCTAGTACCATATCCACATGCTATGTAGTGATCTACTGGTTTAATTGGTATTCCTACTGCAAATTCGTTATGTGCTGGTACGTCTGAATAAATGGGAATAGTACCTACAGCCATTGCTTCTAATACTGGCATACCGAATCCTTCTACAAAACTAGTCCACAGTAGAAATTTAGATTTAGCTAATAGTTCTATCTTTAGTTCTTCACTTACAGTTCCAGTTCTATATTGTACTATTGTAGTATTTTTGGGTAGAAATATATTTGATATGAATACTGCCTTTACACCTAATTTAGGTAGTAGATCTCTTTGTAGTCTTAGATTCTTACGATCTACACTATCATAGTTACCTATAGTTATTATGTCGTATTCTTGTTTATACCTAAATTTATCTATATTGAACAATTCCTCATTGATTAGTCTTGGAATTATTCCATCTACTCTAAATCCTAGCTCTTTAGCTATTTCCTCATTAAACTTAGATGTAGTATAGAACTTTACGCATAATTCTCTAGCTCTCCTACTATAGGTATTTTTAATTCTTTGCGTATAGTATAGTGGAGTATCCATCCATGCAATATCGCATTTCCTATTATGTACTAATGCTAAAATAAAGTCGTCTACTCCTATGTTTATCCTACCTTCTATGTAATCCGTAGATAGAGTTACAGTACTTGCTAGGTTTGATTTTAGTAGGTATTGTTGTAGTAGTTCTCCACAGTACCTTAGAGATCCAATTCTAGATGGAATTCTTATGTTTACGTAGGTCATGTACTACTTGATCTGTATTACTACTTTCCATATATATAATAAAGGTTCTGTCTTGTCGTAGTAGAACTCTGTAAACTTACCATCTGCACTAGCAATCCTACTTACGAGCCTATTAGCAGGATGTCTAAAATGGGTATAGAAATCTCCTTCTGTTCTAGGTATAATTAGCTGTGTAAGTGGACTATCCCAATCGTCAGCATCAGTATATAACCATACTCCGAATTCTCCTATTGTTCCACTTGGTAGTACATTGGCATTCCATTTAAATAGAAATTCTGCTATATATTTCCATTCAGCTTCGAATCTCCACAGTCTTCTAGTAACAGATGAAGGTGCTGTATCAATTTTACTAACTAGATCTGTAAAACTTGGATCAGTACGAGTACTAGTATCTGTACCTACTCTTGCAGTTGCACCATATCCCATACTTCTCCTTAACGTAACATCTCTTTCTTCTCTATCATAGGCTCTTCTCGCAACAGTTACTACTAGAGATGACAGAAAATACCTAGTAAACATATTTTTTCCTTTTGCTATTCTTTTATCTCCTACCCAAATTTCAAATTCTCCCGATATTCCTATTTTTCCCTCTTCTACCATTGCAACCACCTTATGCAGTAGCAACTATAAAACGCCAATCAAGCTTTAATGCCTTTGTGTTATCGTAGTCTATAGGGTTAAAGTCTCCATCTCCACTACTTATTCTTGCAGACAGTCTCATACTTGCACCTTTTATTGGAAGACTTATCTCATTTGGATAGTCTCCAAATCTACTCTCAAATGAGGGATTGTCTAATGGACTATCCCAATCATCAATGCTATTGTACGTATATATTCCAAATTCCCCTATTGTTCCACTAGGTAATACTCCAGTATCCCATACAAATATGTATTTGGCGTACATTTCAGCATGTGAAACTCTAATTGCAGTCTGATTTTTACTACTAGGAGCAGTATCTATCTTACTAACTAAGTCGGACATATTTGGATCAGTAGGAGTACTAGTATCTGTACCTACTCTTGCATCAATATCCCAACCAAGACACCCAGCATATCTGTATCCTGCTACACTTGTAGAACCAGCTTGTGCAACAGCTATAACTTGAGCTAATGCAGAAGCAAAGTATCTAGTCCACTTATTCCTACCTTTAGCAACTACTCTATTTCCCACTATTATCTTAAATCTACCCTCTATGTACATTTCCTCTATTATGCTATCTATCCTTTTAGCAATACTACCCAACTTCATAACTAAACTCCTCCCAAGATTTACCTTTTTGCTCAATTTTGGCAATAATCTCTTCAGCTTCAGTACCACTAGCACCAGCTCTCTCGTATATCCCTAGTTCCCTATACACCTCAACTACTGGAGTATCATCAAAGTATACTACTAGTTCCTTATAAGTAGGATAACTAGTCGATGGGAATTCTCCTACTGTGCTAATTGTAGCTTCGTTCCTTTCAGGCTTTGCTACTATAACTTCTACTGTAATACCTACACCACTAGGAGGACTATAACCCGGTGGTTTCTTTACCTCTTTTGCTATACTGTCTCCAATACCTATAGCCTTAACAGCTTCAGAACGACCAGTAAGAATATCAGTTCTAGTAGTTAAGGCAAGCAACTTAGCTATAATACTAGCTGGAGGAGTAATAGGAGTATCACTCTCTGTAATTAGTCTAAGTATTGCTTCTCTAATTATACGATATACTCTAACTTCTGGTACTATTGCTATCTTATTAAGCCTACTAAGATAGATTTTGGAGTCAACTAGTAGATCTACTACAGTTCCTAAACTGCCTACACCCTCAGCATGTGGTAATAGTTCAGTCTTTACGTCTGGTACTATTGCTATCCTATTAGTCCTACTAGCTTCGTACATTGGCGAAACTATGGGTAGTGTTGTAGTTTTTAGATATAGGTCTCTGTATAATTTAACAATTGTAGGAATATAATGAGTGTCGTATGTTACTACTGATAGCCTTTGTTCTACAGATTCATATCCAGCATATACGACTTCTCCTACTGCTCCTATAGAGTTAGCTATTTCCTTGTATATAGGAGTTATAGTTTCGACAGTAGGTTCTATTTTTATAGAATTGGCAAATGTCCTAATATACGGATGTACTACTCTTACGTCGTATAGCAATTTTATACTATTAACACTTTCTTGTATAGGCGTATATCCTACTGTAGGTAATGAAGCTGGTTTAACAGTAGGAGGAGGTGTAGGAGTAGGAGGAGTAGGAACTTCTATAGGTTGATAATCCCATGTAGGTAATTCTAGTGGTGGGAATAGTTGAATAATTGTGGATGAAGGTCTAGGAACTAATACATCCATTAGTTCTCCAGCTATTAATCCTACAAAAGGACTAGCAATCCATGCACCAAAAGTCTTCCAAGACGGATCTTCTATAAGTTTCTCAGTACTTCTCCACATTAGAGGTATTGTTAGGTTAACTATAATTAGATACTTGAACTTATCTCTTAGCGATTTAACAAAATTAGTCCACCATTGGTTTACTCCATCTACAAATCCTTTTATACTACCTACAATCCAATTCCATACATTTGTTACTTGCTGTACTATCCAATTCCACAAAGATTGTAATGCGTTAACTGCTTGTTGTCCTATCCATTGTATTCCATTCCATATCCATTGTCCTATATTTTGCAATCCAGTAGCAATCCATGTTAATCCAGCACCTATTTGTCCTGCTAGCCAATTAAACCCTTGTGCTAACCAGTTATATGCCTCTACTACCTTACTACCTAACCACTCTAATCCTTCTTTTAGTCTATTAAAAGCCTCATTTAGCCATGCTCCTAGACTACCTAATCCTTGAGAGATCCAGCTACCTAGTTCTCCTAGTGTATCAGTAAATCCAGCTCCTACTCCACTTAACCAACCATAGAAGTTAGATACTGCTTGTTGTACTTGATCCCAAATTGTCATAGTACCGCACTAATCTTAATACCCTCATTAGTTACTTCCACATTGGTTACGTTTCTGAATCTTGGATCTATTCCCGCTTTAACTCCTTCTACTATCTTGTCATAGCTTATTCTACCTATTATCTCTATATGGCTCTCTGTAAATACGACTTCTAAATCTTTGTCCATTAATCCTCCTAGTGTTTCTCTAAGTTTGTTCTCTATATCCTTTAGTGGTATAAGAACCTCTAGGTTGTTTCCTACTATGTTTACACTAGCATTTGGACTAATAGATCTCAATGCACTCAACAATCCCTTAGTAGGATCTATAGGCATCATGTCTTATCACCTAATTTAGCACCTAAGACATTATAACCCACATATTTGCCAATAGCTGTATAAACCCTCTAGGATTCTCTGCTACATAAGTCCAGAACCTATAGAACCATACGTATATTTGGTTTACTACTTGCTTTAGTAGATCAATTATAGTAGCTACAATCCCTTCTATCCTAGCTCTTACATCACTAAGTATTGCACTTATATTTGATGCTATAGTTGCAAACGTTAGCATATTATGGATTTATCTGTATCGTATACTTAACAGTTAGCCTACCTCCATTAGGTACTGTAGTTGCAGTAATTACATCTCTAGCCCACATCGTAACATGCTCTTCAACTGTACCATCTGGTCTATGCAGTCTTAGCTTCAAGAATAGTCCTATCTCATTTACTGTTATATCACTACCACTATTGTTATCGAAGTATCTCTGTATCGTAATAGTCATCGTAAGACTAGTAAAGTCGTGTATTTCGTTACTATCTCCGTATAGCAGTTGTCCAGCACCAGTACCATGACTAATAGGTGCAATTAAATCTACATCGTCTTGTGATACTGCTTGACTACTAGTACCAACTCTAATACCCCATTGATCTTCTCCACTTGGTGCTAGTACGTTTATCTCTTCTCCCCAATGATACGGTACTGTGTACAGTACTCCAGCACCTACATCCTTATCGTAGAAAGAGTCCTTATAGTCCCATCCTACTAAATGCTCTAATAGATGTACTGCAAAACTCTTAACAAAACTCTTTGGCTCAAATGGTTTCTTCTCTATAACCTTTCCATCTTTTTCTACTATTACTTCCCCAGATACCTTTATACCCGATCCATCCATGTAAATAATTTAGCTAATAGTCTTATTAAACTTTTTCTACTTTTCTTATTGCATCTCTAATTCCCAATAATCCAAAACCTAGTAGTATTAGCTGTAATCCTTCTTCCCTATATCCTTCTACTACTAAATATACTCCTAAACCTATACAAACTATTGCAACCCAAAAAGTCTTACTACTAATAGGATACTTGCTACTACTACTACTATTGCTATACATCTATACCACTAATATAAAAAAAATTAAAGTATTAATGCCTTTAGACTATTGCTCCAATCCATCCAGTAACTGCTCTTACAATTCTACCACCGTACCTTGCTAGTGCAAACGTCAATGCTCCAAGTACTATGAAAGTACCAATAACGCCAGCGTTATCTGCAATTGCCTGTGCAATGTTACCTAGTACATCCTGAACTCCAGTAAGGAATGCGTTCAATACATCGTTAAGAGTATACGTCATGACCTTTCACCTCCAATAGTTATAACGGTACTATTACTTATAAAGCTTTCGTAGGAGTTGTAGGTATAGTACAAGTATAGAAAACAGCAAAATTACAGATATTGCAATTATAGCATTTAGAACTTCAATCTGATAAGCTAAAAAATCCAAAAATTCTGATTGATTCATTTACCTCTTACTCTTAAACTGCCTTATAGCTTCTCTTAACTCTTCAATCTCTTCGTCCTCTAACTCCTCTATTTCCTCTATCTCCTCTTCTCCTACCTTTTCTTCTCTTGGCATCTTAAGACCAAACAATTGTGCTAGTGCTTGCATTTGATCTAATCCAACACCTACAGTTCTATTAACTACAGACAAAGTACTACTAGCAGACTTATACGTTGATATAAATCTTCTAATAGTCCTATTAGCCTTGTTTATCTCGTCTAGATCCATTTCCAATATTTCTCTAAACTCTTCTCTTAGTTCTTCTATGTCAATCTCTTCTACATTGTAGCCTTGTGATCTAAGTCTTACTGCTATACTAATTAGACTGTTAATGTCGTATGGATTAATCCTCGATATATCAATTCCAGCACTAGCTAATTGTCCTATAATCCTACCTACCCTTTCTCCAAACTTTACGAACTTGTTTATCTTGTCTACTGCATCCAACAAATCCGCAATAGTAGTTTTAGTCATATTTTACCTCTATCCTTTTACCTACGGTAGGAACTGTAGTCCAAGTACTACTAGTACTTCCTAAATCTAAACTACTACTACTTTCTAAACCTAATTGCTAATACGTTACTTTCCCTATAAGTCGCAACTTCTACCTTGTACTTACTCTTCTCCATTGTCTCTCTAACCTTTTTGTCAAAATACGACACTACATCATTGAAATCCATTAGAGTGTTAATCCTAGTGTAGTCTTTCACGTCGTAGAACACTTCAGTTCTTATACCGTCTTTCCCTAACTCTTCTTTGATTTTACTGGATACTTTGTCCAATTCTTCTCTTTTTGGTACAATACTAGCAGTAACCGATAGTACTAATACATCACTCTCTAGTTTCCCCTTGATCGTAATGTTCCTATCTATCTGTCTTAAATATCTCGCAATCCTTCTCTGAAAGTATCTAGCTATAGTGTTTTCGTCTATAAGTAGAAATGCTACATTGTCCTTTCCTTGTGGTATAAACACTTCAGCCTTTATTCCCATCTTTGCAAATTTTGCTAAATTCTCTCTCAATGCTTGATATAATTGTCCTCTCTTTCTTTCCAAAATAGCTAATTGTTGCCTTTTATCTTTCATTATATTTACACCAGTGCTTGTACTATTACTACTGCCAAAACTACACTAGTGCTTGCACTATACGCCTAATCTAGTACTACACTACTTGCCTAATCACTTGCTTAATCAAAAAAATAGGAAAATGAGGAATTATCCCGTTAGCCTTTAGGTGCAGAAGCTCCTCTCTCTTTCTCTAGCTTGGTCAAGTGTCTTACAGCACTTTCGAGCAATGTAGCTACTGGATCTCCAGCAGGCAAGTTCTGCTCATCTAGTACTCTCGCAAGGGCTTCATCATAAGTGTACCCTCTATCCCTTACTAGCTTCATTACGTGCATTAACAAACCTTTAGCTAAACCTCCATACATGTGTGGTATATCTGGATGATCCTCGAATGCTCTAGCAATTGCTAGATCTCTAAAAGTCTTGTAGCTGAAGAATCCACCACTCCATGCATCTCCCATTGCATCTATTGCTTCCATCGCCAGTTGCATCGGTATTCTTCCACCCTTGCTAATGTAGTCAAACATCTTTACTCTATATCTCGGCAAAGTACTACTGCCATAAATCCTTCTTCTTCCCGCCATGTAGATATGTAGTATTGAGATATATATAAACTTTACCCGTATTGTACTATTACGTGATTGTACAATTGTAGATACTTCCTAACGTAGTACTCTATCTCTTCTGCTAGTTCAGTCTTTTCTTCTCTTGATATAATTTTTCCGTTCTTATACTTTACCTTAAATAGAACGTTCCAATGTTTGAATTTATCCCTAGATCTCACTCTTAACCAGTTGAATATTTCTCTCTTATAGTCTGATCCTAAAGCTAGCTGTAGTACTACTATGTCTTCATCAGTTAATTCTACACTTGAATAAATAGAGATGTAGAGGTGTAATCCCTTATTAGTCTCGTATACACTAACGTCTATTACACTTATACCAAAATACGAAGCTAAGAAACTTAGCTTATTGGCAATCTCCTTTGCAAACCTTTTAGCACTTCTAGGCTTAAAGTCAAAATCCAACTTTAGCTCGTATCTATACATGGTACATTCCCTCTAGCACAATATATGCAAAATATCCCATCTTCCGTGAATACTACTTTTCTCCAGTCTCTAATTTTCCTACCACATTTTCTACATCTAGGTCTTCTAGTTTTGCCAACTATACCAATCATGCTACATCACCCTTCCAGTATTCAGAGCAAAATACTACTATTCCTCTATTAAGAACGTCGTATCTTAACAAGTCTACAGTCCACATTATACCATATTCATCGTATACTATTCTATCTCTTTTTTCCGTAAGTAGTTTAATGAGATCGTTAGGACTATTGAATACAAATAGATACGTTCTACGTCCACAAAAATCTAAGTCCCATGCTCTTCTTTCACAAATAAACTCCTTTTGCTCTTTATCCCAAAAGAAAGCAGTACTCATAATACCACTACCTACCTAACTCCTCTAACTTCCTCTCGTATAGTTTTACAATATCCTCATGCATTCTGTAATATTTCGTGCTATAGTGAATAGGAGACTTCTCGAAACAATCCATTATTGCTTCTAATTCGTCTATAGTAGTAGCTTCATCTATCAACCTTGTGAAATACCTATACTGTTCTCTTACTGGTAGTTTTAGTATATATTCACATACTTCCACAATTGCCTTAACTCTCGAATATCCAAAAGTAGCTCTAATCCTTTCTTCTATCTTGCTTATAATGTATCCGTATCTCCTTAGCTCTAGTCTTCTAAGCTTTCTATTGATGTATTCTAACAGTTCATCATAACACGGTTCGTAGAATCTTCTTAGTCTTACTATTCTCGTTCTAAGTCTTCTTAGTTCTCTAATAGTTCTAGCTTTTCTTGCTTCTCTCCAAGCAATTCTACATCTCCTTTTCTGCACCTTTTCTATGTTTCTCTCTATGTATCTGATTAAACGTCTCCTATCAGTCTCAGTAATAGTTTTACGCCTATAAGCTCTTTCTACTCTAGTTATAAGAGTTCTATAATCCCTAGGGTCGTCTGTGGTTCTTCTAATCTCTCTCTTTCTTTCCCTAAATAGTCTATATACTCTTCTTCTAATTTCTTCTCTTCTTATCTCTTTCCTCTTTAGCATTTCTTGCATTATTCTGTTTATTTGCACTCTTTCACATTCTAGGACGTATTCCCTATATGGTACAAAAAATTCACTTTTCCACGTAACTCTAGACATAATTCTCCTCATTGTAGCTCTTAGTTCTCCTAGAGTTCTAGTTCTCCTTATGCTTTCACACCATCTTTTAGCTTGATCTATTAAGAATCTTCTACTTGCATTAGTTAATAGCTCGTAGAAGTCTAGATAGGTTTTGTCGTCTATTTCCCCTCTTTCGTACAGCAGTTCAAGTCTATTATGCTTCTCTAGTAAATCTACAATGTTTGCAACGGTACTAAAGTATCTTCTTAATACGTCTTTTCTTCTCTTTTCCCTTATTTCCTCGTAATGTCTCATTAGTCTTCTTGCAGTTCTCGTAGTGTACCTTATAGAATACGATGTAAGCCAATCTAGAAATTCTACCATAGCACTATCCAAGTACGGTTTTAAGTCGTATTCGTAATCTCTTCTCCTCTTGTACTCAGCACCTTCGTACCTAGCTAGCTTAAATTCCACGTCTGTAATTTCTCCCTCTAGTGGTTTCTCTACTGGTTTTATTCTAATGTCTACTTTCTCAAATCTCTCGAAAGATGAGGTATACTCGTCTAGCTCCATTGCTCTCTGTAGTTCTTTTACTAAAAAGTGCCAATAGTCTTTCATGTATAACTCGAATGCATCTCTTAATAGTTCATCTAGCTTATCTTGTATTGTGGATTCACTAGGAATAGGAACGCCAGTATACTTCTCAAACCATCCTTCTACTGTTAGTTCTATGTGTACTTGGTGATGTTTCCTCTTAGAATAGTCTAGCTTTAAATGCCATATAAACTCGTATACGTCTACGTTTATCGACTTCTCTAATATTTCTCTTGGTACAACGTTTCCTTCTTCATCATATACCTCATATTCCCCTCTTTCTACACATCCCTGAAATATCAAAGCTCTAGTAGGGCTAATGTTGTATTTTCGCATGTATTCTCTAAAAGCAGTATACGTAATCATTCCTTCAATCCTTAGTCTTATTACGTCCAAGACTTCTTTAGGATATAATTCTGGATAATTACCAAACCTAACGTAATACGCCATGTATTACACCTCTGCTATTTCTCCATTTCTCCCATTTTCCTCTTAGCTAGTTCTAGCTCTCTCTTCCACCACTCTATTTTTTCTTTTGCCATTGTCTTGTAGTATTCTACTATTATTTCTCGCTTGTAGTACCTTTTCCCTCTCTTTACCACTAATCCCATTTTTATCAACTTTCTCAAGTGTTGATATACTGTAGGTACTGCTAGTCTCGTTTCGTTTGCTATCTCTTTTGCAGTTAAACCATTACAGCAATCGTATACTCTTCTTATACCTTCTCCCTTTGCTCCTAGTAGTACTAATTCCGTTACCTCGCTAGTACTATACTTCCTAAATAATCCTTCCAGTATATACCTAATTATCCTACTTTTACCATAGATTTGCAACTTTTTGCTTAATTCCTCTATTTTGCTATACAATTCTTTATCCACGTATACGTTTATTACGTAATTTAACCTTTTCATATTTATATCACCTTCCCACATTTATATAAACATAACTTTGCTAAACTTTGTCCACATTACTACTAGTCCTATAATTCCTAAAATATCTATTATAACTCTAGAAGTCTAGAAGTAATTATAATCTATTATATAATCTATTATAACTCTAGAAGTAATATAATTAATATAATCTATTATAAGTCTAGAAGTCTAGTACTATAGTAGTAATGTCGCCACTTGTTAGCATGTAGCATGAGTTTATATAGTTTTCTTTCGACAATTGCTACAAGGACATCCTTAGATACCCCAAACGGCAAGTTGCTCGGGAACATCACACATACAGTAGTACATGGTCACGTGCTAGCACATGACCAAGTCGGGTTGTCCGTGTGTGTATGAGTTGAGTCGGGGAGATTTGCCGTTTGGGGTATCGTAAGATGTCCGAGTTTTCCCATCGTAGAATTAAAAGGAATCTCCTATTTTTACAAAATTAGAATATAAAGATATGTCATATTATTCGACAATTGCCGTGCATTATTTTCGGACATCGCTAGATCTCCTCATTGATCTCTAATTTCCTAATTTTACTCTATATAATTATAAAAAAGAAGTTAAACATCGTTAGATGTCCGAGTATGTTTGTGAGTTATGCCTAAGTCGTTTGCCGTTTGGGTTATCTAAAGATACCCAAAGTGGCAAATCACCCAAAGATAACTCATAGGTCATGATGATTGTAACAATTGTTATAAAAATAGTTATGATAACTACTGTAACAATAGCTATTATAATTGTTATAAAAATTGTTGTATTAAATGTCGTATTAAATGTCGTATTAGATGTTGTATTAAATGTTGTATTAAAATGGAGAAACTTTATAGTATTTATTTCCTACTTTTGCCACTAGTCTTAGTTCTAGTAGCTTTTGCATGTGGTATCTAATAGTTCTTTCTGGAATTCCCAATTTCTTCGACAATTCTTTTACGCTCAATCCTCTACATGCCTCTAGTATTTTTAGTCCAGTAGTACTAATTTGTACTCCTTGATAACCTAACTGATGTAGTGGATAGAACTGTAATGCGAATTTTACGTCTTTTTCTGAAATAGTACTATCTCCTCTAGCTACACAATGTACTGCACTAAGTCTTATCATGTCATCGTGGCATCTCGTATAGTATCCACCTTCAGTTTCTTCTACTCTAGTATCTTCTCGCATTTTCTCTAACATTAGGTCGTTCACGTCTTCTGGTAATATTACCTTGTCTACTGGTTCTTCTGGAACTGTTTTGCTATCTAGGTCTATTTTCCTACCTTCCCTCTTTAGCCTTAATGCTTCTTCCATGTCCATTCCTATGTGTAGACAGAAACATCTACTTAGTAGCATTTTAACGTCTGGATCTTGTAAGTAACTATCGCTAGCAGTACCAAAAATGCAACTAGTGTGTATTCTTAGCTTTAGCTTACCTTCTGATACTACGTATTCTCCTCCTTCTACGCTAACCCTAAACGATTTCTCTACAAATCCTTGTAGATCTCTGCTAACACTACTATCCTCTGTTAGCTCTAGTAGTAGTTTTTTGGCTTTGCTGTCTAACATCATTACCTCGTCGAATATTGTTACCTTAAATCCACTATTTGCCAAACTACCCTTGTATAATTTTCCTTGTCTTACAGAACCTACTATTCCCGCTACTGTAAAGTCGTTAATATAATTGGCGACTCCTAATTTCTCTAGTTCTCTTGCCATAGTACTAAATCCGAATCCAAACGGTTTCTTGATAAATAGATTAAGAGTAGGTCTTACTTCTCTGTCCAATTTCTCGTCTATAATTCTCAGAATTCTAGAACTAATAATAGCACACTTAATTAACTTCTCGAACATCTATATCACCCATATTACATATAGAACTCCGACAATAAATGTCTATACTTCCTACCATTACTATCCATAAATACTGTATCTTCAGCCTCGAACTTCCTTCTTAGCCTTTGTAGTATTACTTCCCTTTTGTCTATCATTCCTAATTCCTTCAAATCTTCATCTAACGGTCTTACTGCTATAACTTTTGGTTTTGCTAGTATTATTGCTAGATCTTTTGGTTTTAACCCCATTGCTACCAGTAGATATGTTGCCTTAATTATTGCTTGATCTCCTCTACTACTTATCTTCAATAATCCATAAGTCCAATCCTTCTCCTCCCACTTGTAGAAGTATAGATAACCGTCTTTGTACCTAGGTAGTACTTGATCTCCTTTGCTCATTTTTGCAAATCTTATAGCTATCCCTATCTTTACTGCTAGTCCAGTTCTATCCTTTACTATTGATCTTACGTCTATGTAATCCCACTTTCCCAGATACTTCCTAAAAATAATAGAAATGTAGTTATCCAATATCTCGTCTTTTAGCATATTACGCACCTTCCCTTTTTATCTCATTCCCTAGTTCTCTCAATATGTACTCTCTTATTTCCTCTAGTAGCTTAACTATATCGTTAACTCTATCCCATTCTTGCTTAAATAGAATTACTGCTATACTTTGTAGTCTTCTACTAACGTATTCTTCCAAGTACTTGTTTATGACTTCTAGTGCATCTATTACGTGATCCATGTAATGTATTAGCATAGAATGCTTCTCTAAGTCCTTTGCTTCCTCTATTAGTTCGTGTGCTATACTGCTTAACTTCCCTTCTATGATTAATTCCTCAAAGTCTTCTATGTCGGTATACATGCATCTTCCTATAACACATCTACCTCTAAGAAATCCAGTAAATAAGGTTTTAATAGTTCTAACGTATACATCGCAACCTCTAAGTGCTGTAACGTAAAACCACTTATCCCTATCGTCCTCTATTTTGCTCAATATGTCTAACCACGACATCGTTCTATACCTATAATACATCACCATCTACTACACCTCTCAAAATGTGTTCTACTACATCAGCTACCTTAAATGCCTCGATTTCTAACGTACTACAAGCAAAACTAGCTACTGCTAGGAATACTACAAAATGACGTAATTTGTCGTCTTTGTTGTCTTTCACGTACTCCTTAACTACGTCAGCTAGTTTTGTGCCTAATTCTCTAGCTTTGGTGTATATCTCGTCTGCATTGTCCTCTACAAACGGTAGTTGTCTAATTAGTCTCTCTATGTTACTTGCTATAGTTGCTATAACGTCTTCTAGCATTTTTAGATTACAGCTAAATTCGTTAAGTATATACGTGTATACTATTTCAGCACATTTTTCATCCATACCTATCTTAACAATTTCCGACATATACTACATCACCTCCTCTTTGCAAAAGTAAAAAATTACTTAAGTAGAGAAGTGTTCTTGAGCAAATATTGGTATACGTTGTCTATCTTTTCTCCACTTATATCTCTACCTCTCCACTTCACTATTACTCCGTAATATTGTTTATTTCCGTTAACTATAGTTCTCTCACAAGCAATTACTTTATCAAACCATCCCATGAAATCAAACAATTCCTTTAACTTCTTTGGGAGTTTTGCCTCATCTGCTTCTGTAAGTATTTTGTCTATATTGCTAAGTTTAGCTCTACCCTTTACTTCCTCTAGTACCTTAACTGGTACTAGTTCTGTAACTATGAAGTGAGTTCTTCCTCTTGCTAATCCCATGAATAGTTCTTGTTGCCATTCGTTGGGTAATTGGTAGTCAAACCCTCGCAAATGAAAAGTTTCCCTGTCTTCTATAGGTTGCACACTTTCACCGATATATCTAACTCCTTTTTGTAGTAGTAGTTGTTTTGCAGTAATTCTAGCAAAATCGTTCAATCTAATGGGATCTATGATTATACAGTCTACTTTGTCTTGATATTCCAACGCATACTCTTTCAACTGTAGAAAGTTCTCTGGATGTACTAGTATAATGTTCTTATCTATGTTCTTGTCGATCTTGCCTTGTTTTGCTAATTGTTCCCATTCATCTAAACTACCTTGCTCTGTATCGATGTATAATACCTTTTTTCCCTTATTTGCCAAGTTTAGAGCTATCCTAACAGAGTTATACGTCTTACCGTGTCCAGTATGACCAATTAGGAGTATTCTCTCTATCTTCTTTTCTAACTTATCCAAAATTGGCATAATACCACCTCAGTCTAACTTCTCCATTATCTTGTCGGTTAATTCCTCTAGATCCTCTAATTGCTCTCTTTCCTCTTTTAGACATCTCTCAAAGTATCTTAGTAGTTTTTTAGCAAACTCGTTGTTCTCTTCCAAGTATTCTAAAAATACTCTAAAGTCGTCTTTTAGTGTTCTAACATCGTCTCTTACGTTATTTACATCGAATGGACACTCCCAGTTCCATCCTTCCGCACTATTAAAGAATCCTATTAGAAACCACCTTAGCCTCAATCTATTCAGAACTCCCATAACTCCATCACCTCTTTATACGTATATCTTCAATCTACCTCTATACACGTTCCCACAATTAGCACAAGCAAACAATACTTCCATAGGAATACTGTTAATTCCGTATTCTGCTACGTATAGGTATTTTATACACTCCAAGTCTATCTCGTCGTATATTTTGTACAATATCTTAGTGTATCCGTGTTTACGTCTAAAAAAAGGACAACAGTAGGCAAAGTAGTTTGGAACTCTAACTGGTAGATCGCTATCTTTATTTCTCAATATCTCTTTTACCTTGAAGCACCTAACGTATCCACTACTAGTCAAGTACTTTCTCCTAATTTTACCGCTTCTATCTCTATACTCTTCATAGTCTCTCATCGAATACTTGCATGTCTCGCATGTAGGTATCTCTTTGACCACATTTCATCCCCTCCTACTAGTAAAAACCTACTAACCTTCTTTTCCAGTTCTACTCTTCTAGCCAGATCGATCTTCCTAGTATAATGTGTAAGAACCTCTGTAAATGCTTGATATACATGGTATCTTACTAGAGTAGGATTGTTAGAATTGTCCACTTCTCTTAAGTCTACATTGTAGCAGTATTTCCTAAGTGTACCAATAATCCTATACTTCAACGAGTTAGAGACGTTTAACTTCTCCAAAAATGATTTCACTTCTAGTGCTTTAATGTAACTACGAGTAGATCTTTCTAACATTGTCTCAAAGAATCTTAGTGATTTTACTACTGAGATGACCTTAGCCTTTAGCTTCTCTTCGTCTAGTCCTATTTCTCCCTTTACGTGTCTTGCGTAACTTACTGTTTCTCCCACTGGAGCAACCATTCCATTTTTGCATACTAGCCTTAATCCGTATCCTAATACGTTTATTCCCAATGACCTGTCATAACTGTTGGTAACTCTTATTCCAAATCTTACTATTTCGCCCATTATCTTTCCTTCTCTAAATGTAATGTTGCAAACCATCTTTGCTCCGTATCTCGATACTACTGGCTCTACGTCCATTACTTCTAAATTCATGGATTCTAGTATATCTAATACTATTCCTACTAGTTCTTCATGCTCTACTAGCTTATAATCCTTCGATACTATATCGTATACTTTCCCGTTTTCTCCAACTATAGCCTTGTAGTTCTCGTCCTTTATCCATTTATCTCCTCTTAATACTGCTATAGGTGCTTCATACGCTCTAGGCAACTTAAACCCTAACTCCATAATTTACATCACCTCCTACAATAATTTTGGACTTATAAAAGCAAAATAACTATATACGCCTTCTACTCTAACTACAAATGGGGCAAATACATTAACGGGTTTATACACTACTATATTTTTGAGCAATTCTTCTAGATCGTCTATTATTGCTCTGACGTTCAGCAGTTGTATTACGTTTACTGCTCTCTTTAAGTCTTGTATTTCTATACCTAGTGTAATCCTCTTCTTGTCTTCTACTTGTTCTCTTAGATACGATGGTAAAAATGTAATGTTGCACTTGTACACTTTTAGTACTTTAAGACTATACGCAACTACCATCTTATCCCTTGGTACTATTTCGTATTCTACAGTACTCTTACCATCGTCTAGCATTTGCTCTATTGCTACGTTGTCATCCTTCCAATACTTAGTATAACACTCTACGTCGCTCAGTCCTCTTATTTCCATTACTCCTATGTGTCTTATACTATCGAATACTCCTCTGTAATCGTCCCACTTCAAAACGGTCATATTACCACCTTTACCTTTTCTCCACTACAAATAGTGGTTCTGTTATCTCTTCTTCCCTCTCTACTCCTAGTATTTTCATTATCTTTTTCCTCTTCTCTGGGACTATATCCTTAAGGTATATCT
>Ga0190338_1000079_pt1 | contig 17272 bp, 16 predicted proteins | sample 4872041112_MG_FD_163434 | JGI IMG/M metagenome (GOLD analysis project Ga0190338, IMG submission 163434) | Hydrothermal vent sediment bacterial communities from Southern Trench, Guaymas Basin, Mexico - 4872-04-11-12_MG | ecosystem: Environmental > Aquatic > Marine > Hydrothermal vents > Sediment ... | reverse complement strand
GTAAGTGTGTTCTTCATCTGAGGCTAAAGCGACCAACGTATCGAGAAACTCGGCCAACGTACCTTCAAATGCAATCGAACCTTCCCAGAATTTTGCAAAGTTTGGAGCTCTGAGAAGCGAAATACCAGCCATATCACAAACTTCTTCAAGGATGGTGTTGAGATCGTATGATGTGAATGATGAGTCGTCGACAGTGAGTTTGATATTTCGTATGAGCTCATGCAGCGAATTACCTGTGATGGAAACACGTAAATCAGCGCCATCTCTCTCCGTAACAACCGAATTCACCTTACCCCAGAAGATCGTGCCATAGTCATTCACATATCCCGATTTCACGATGAGATATGAGCCTCCGTCGATCTTGTTGATTGTCTCTTCCGAAAGATTGTAAATATCGACTGTTGCATCAACTCCTGTCGAATCATCACCTCCAATCTCAAATTCGATGTGAAATCCTGATTGGAATGATGGATCGTAAACTTTGCTCACATCCTTCCTTCTTGATGTGAAAAGCATCGACTCTCCATACGAATTTATGATGTTCACCTCCGTATAGCGATCGAATACCTGCCTCATAGCCAGATCTCCTCCAGATCAGTTATGAAAATGAGGCGCATAACTCTATTGCCAATTTTTCTTACGGCTACAGCGAATAAGATCTGACCATCAGCACGTGCTAGGTAATACTCTCCTGCTTGCAGCGCTGTGATCAAGACTGGAAAGTTATCCTGCACGCGTTTCATTTCAAGAACCAACAGATCATCGTTCTTCCGCAACAAGGCAGTGTAAGAAACATTGTTGATGTTGATCACATCGTACCTCGGTAGTTGATTCAGGTCAATATCGATCCTTCCTACATTCATTGACAAACCTCCTGATATTCGGGTGATTCAGGATCTATCTGATCAGAGAAGGAATATTCGCCACCGAAGCCTTTCGCAAGTCCTCCAATCACTCTGTGCAAGAACGGTACATCTTCGGGATGCTGACCTTCCTGACACACAAGAGGTGCGAGTGAAACTGTGATGCGATTTTGCGGTGAAATGGGGCTGACCAAATACATGCCTGAATCGTCGCGGACCAACACACCCTCCTCGACATACGCACGTCTGATCTGCTTTATCGTTGCTCTGACTTGAAATGAATTGAGTTGTTTCGGAGTCTGTGACACTTCCAATTCTTCAAACACACAATTCTCGAACGACCCGAGCTGAGCTGCAATGAAAGTGAAAGTGAGTCCGTTTGTGAAGAGGTGTCTGAGAAACTCAAGATCTTCGCGGTGTTTGGTGTAGTTATCCCGATATTCGCCATTCTGCTCCCATGGCTGTGATGTCAACACAAACTGAACATCAAAGCTGGGCTGCTCGATGAAAACATGATCTGAGATCGTGAATCCAGCTTCTACAGGCTGTGATGGGACTGTTGCGCGATGCCCCAGAGTAACAACACTCACTCCTCTCAACACCAAATTCCTCTCACCATACTTAATCACGACAGTTTGCCTTTCGAATGTCATGTCGACATCACCTGCAATCGATAAAGCTCACGCCTTATATCTTTCGCCATTCTCTCCGGATCGCGATAAGTGTTGTCGCGAACAGTTACATTTATAACCTGCGAAGTGACAGTTGTGGTTGGTGCTGCTGGTCTTGCTGGAGCTGCTGCAGCAGGCACAGGCACAAAGACTCCTTTCATGTATTGATAAACTGTTGCAATGCCTATGATCAGTCTGGTTAGCAGCTCAACTATGACTTTCAGACTGGTGATGAATGCTTGCCAAACAGGTGAGAGTAGCAATTTCACGAGACCACCAACTGCCTTGAACAGCTCAACGAAATCACCAGCCAATTCCTTCACTGCATCACTTCTCATCCAGGCCTCTTCGAGTGAATACCATATGAGCAACACTGCACCGATGATAGCCCAGATCTTCCATGTTATGGCGAAGAAGGTGATGAAGGCTTTTGCGGCGGTCGAAACTGTGCCGGCAAGGAAGAGATAGGTCTTACCTAAGAGAGTATTTGCGACAATTAAACCGCCCGTAGTCTTGATAGCGCCCATTTCAATCAGCTTGAATCTAATTAGGATGTCAGTAGCAGCAAAGATCCCTGTGAGTCTTGGAAAGCGATTGATGACTGCGTAACATGCTGCAGTACTTCTCTCAGCGAGTTTGAGTGTTGCTGCAAAGTCTCTTACAGCGTTTGCCGTTGCAGCGAATGTACCGACGATCAGCGCTTCTAAGAAGGTCATCTGCTTTCCTACAATTCCTGCGCGTTTGTACAGTTCGACAAGTGATGATAGAATGAGTGCAGAAGAGCCAACGAGGTATATGAAAGCACCGCCCAGTACGCCAACTGCTGCACCGAGCATCATGACTGCTCCGATCGCAGCTCTCAAGGGCGTTGGGAGACTTGCGATTGCGTTGATGATGTTTCTCAGGCCGTAAATCACTTCTGTTGTAGCAGGCATCCAGGCCTGATAAATGGAGATCGAAGCTTCTTGGATCGATGCCTTCAGCTGGAGAAACGCACCTCTCAGCGTCCTGAGCTGTATTCTTGCAATCTCAGCAGAAGTACGCGCATCTTCCCACAACTTACTAAGGCGCTCGACCAACTCCGCCTCATCCATCAGTGCTGTATTGAATTGCAGAGTGAGTCTGTTCAGTGCCTCCACTTCTTCGTTTGTCATTCCCATGGACTCTGCGAGCTCTTCGTAAGTGTATGCGCCACCTTTTGCATGTTTAAGAAGATCAACAAGCACCGAGAACGCGTTCGTGCCATAGCGCTCCATCAAGCGGTATTTCACAATTGCAACGTCGATAGTTTGAGCTTGTTTCCTCAGTGAATCGGCGCCTTCATCGATCATTCGCAGCCATGCTGTAGATGCCCTCGTTCCAACAAGTGCCTGGAGATACGCCAGCTTCTGCTCTTCAGTGAGTCCTTCAAGCGCCTGCGCCAAGTACTCTATCATTTCGATGGATGGGTATGCGGAATTTCTGAATTTGTCCCATGAGAGGCCAAGAGCTTCCATCGCTTCTTTCTGCGTCATCGCTGTCTCAGTTCCAATCGCGCCAGCCTTAGCCATCCTGATCCAGCCCATTCTGAGATAGCGCCCAGCGTTTCCAGCTCTGATACCTGCGTTAGCGAGGACTTCGAGCTGTGCAAACATCTCCGCGATCGAGAGGTTGAGTTCCTCGAAAATCGGAGAAATGTATTTCGCTGCATCGCCGAGCTCAGAAAGCGTTGTGGCAGAGTGCGTCGCAGCAACAGTCATCGCTTGCAGCACTGCAGTCATATCTTCCGCTTCAGCATTAAGGCCTCTAAGGATGTTAGCAGCAACACGAGCAGCCTGTGACACATCAATCAGCTCGATCGCAGCAAGATCAAGAACGCCTGGAAGCGCTTCAACTACTTCCTGAGCCTGAAAACCAGCCAGCGCGAGAACTCTACCTGCCTCAGCTGCTTGTGAAGAAGTCCAGATCGTTTCGCGGCCTAACCTCTTGAACGTATCTGCAAGATTATCGACTTCTTCAGACGTAGCGCCTGTAATTGCAACAACTCGCGCTAATTCCCATTCAAACTGTTGGAAATATATGATGGACTGTTGAAAAGAGTTGACAAGGGGGGTGGTGATGCGCCTGACAACACTGCCCAGCATCCAGGCGCCGAATCCAACGTAGAGGAGCGCGGTTCTGATGCTTTGATAAGCTGCTCTTGCTGCGCCGTGACCAGCAGCATAGAGCTCACGGATAGTATTAGATACCCTTGCTAACGCATCAGCTGTTGCTTCCGCACTCCCGATGATTTCAACCAGAGTTTCTTTCAGTGAGAAAGGATCAACCATTCAATCACCTAAACTGGAATTTGTGTCTTGACACCCCCCTTGTCGGAAATGCTTTCGGTATTCTTGGTATGTCGAGAGATTCAAGTGCCTGGCTTTCTCTTTCGCGTCTCCACTTGAGATAGGTGGCGTAGCGCAAGATCTTTCTCATCGGCCATTTGCCCACTTCATCGACATCAAACTTGAACTCATACGCAATTTCCCAAAGCAGCAGTTCACTTTCTATTTCGCGTTGGAAAGGATTCAGGTCTCGCCAGAACGCCCAAGATCTTCTCTATCTCAACCAGCAGATTTGCGACAGTTGCGGCATTCAGCTTCTTAATGTCAACCTCTGGCTCGACGATCGACGCTTTCAGCAGTTCTTCAGTGTACTTTCGTCTGTTGAATTTGACTTCGCCGTTCGCCTTCACATCAGAGCACTTATCCATGATTTCGATGTATTCCAACCCACTGAGCTCGCGGATCTTGAATTTTGTACCACCTATCTCAATCTCGACTGGCTCATCGCGCACATTCACGGCTCACCTCACCTCCTTCAGCTTTCTGTATAATTATATCCTATGAAGTTCCACTCAACAGTTGGCTCTTCTTTCCCATCAGTTCTAAACTCTGGCTTGCTCCTGATCATCGCAAAACCGATCGATTTTGTGTTGAATCCAAGATTCGGATCATCTGTTGCGATCGTAATCGTAAGGACTGTCTGGTTCTCGTAGTACTCTCTGAGCTTGTCATTCCACGGAGATGAAAGGAGGAGTGACACCGTGGCTTCTGCAGCAGTAGAGGGATCAATGTTGAATCCATCGGGTCCATAGAGTCCTTCGATCAGCGTCCTCTCTTCCGAAGGCGTAATCCCGAATCCATCAGATGAAATGCCAGTCACCAGATGTGTGTCTGCGGTGGGTGAAGCGCTGTCAGCAGGCGCAATATACAACTTCACTTTCGAAATATCATAAACTGTCACCATCTTTCATCACCTCACAGCGAAAGTGTTACCTCTATCTGGATGGTCTGAATGTGTCCAGCAAGAGTTGCAGTGACATACACGTTTCTGAGCAGTCTGGCCTCCTTATCCTCTGTAGGAATCTCACTGAGCCTTGGCATACTGATCGAGTAGTCAATGATTCCTCCACCTGCCTTTACAGTTTCCATAGCTCTTGCGATCAGCGATCTTACGAAGTTAATTCCTGAGTCAGTGAATGGGATATCGCCATTGACCTGCGTGTTTTCGATCGTATCGCGGATGATTCTCTTGATATACAGCTCTGTCAGTGCGACGTCAGAATACATATAAACTGCGTTGCTCGAAGTAGTCAAACCATTCGTAAGGACGCACGAGTTCCTGATAGTCGTAATCGCATTCACTTTACCTGCCTCGAGTGTATCGATCGTCGCTTCATCGAGATCAGTGTATGTAATTCCGTTCAGTGTCTTCCACATCAATCTCTGCCATGGCTTGAGTTTTGACATCAGTCCACAAACAGCTGCGGCTGGATCATCGCTACTGTCGAAGCCTTTACCAGCAACCAGCACAACATACTTCGAATCAGTGCTCGATGCAAAAGTCGTGAGATCGGAGGCTATCACATCATCAAGATCGTTATAGAGGACTGTCATGAACTCTTTCTCTTCAGCCTTAGCAACGTGATTCGTGACTATCGTGTCAGTTGAGTCAATCACATATCCTGCAAGTGCGATGATGTCACATCCAGCAGTTTTCAGTGCATCGTACGCAGCATCATATTTCTCGGAGGTTGAAGCGGAGACGTTGATCATTTTAATTTCTGGAATGCCCTGCTCGAAAGCTGCAGTAGCCGCATTGTGGAGTGCAGTCCCTGAACCAAAGAGGATTCCTGCTTGCTGTGGTGTGTAGACTGTATAGACCGTGTCATCAGTGGCTGTTCCGGTGCCCGCGTCGCCAACAATTCCCATAAGTGTATTGTAGATCGTCCTCGTTGCAGGAATTACCGTTGAAACCGATACATCAACCATACTAGTCGGCATTTACATTCACCTCGGTCTGAATTTCTTTTATTTTCATAAATTCTTCAGAGTCTGTGATAGCATAGTACAGGCGAACTGTGAACCTCCGCCTGAATACTATGCCATCTTCAAGAGTTTGATCCAAATTCTGTATGGGTGATGGTGGGTACCTCACATGAACCCCTTCGATCGACATTTCGCTGTAGAACCAGTTGCGCAGTGTTGAAGCAATTACATCGGCCATCCGCGCACCATTCACCTTGTTCGTCCTTGTGAAAACGTTGATTGCGTATGTGTCATAGAGCTCAGCCTTCGTATCAATGAAAAGATCGGTGTCAGTCGAAGAGTTGAAAGCAAACAACTTCTGAAGGGGTTCAATGTTCAGAGTCTCGAGAGGATATGGGTCGATTGTGATAGTTGGGAAAGTTGCTCCGGTAAACTGATTGCTGTAAAGCTTCGAAACTTGGATATTATGCCCGTCTACCGTAAAAGAACTAGGCATAGCTACGTAAATCTCGTCTCGTTTTTCGAGACTCAGCACACCCATCACCCTCTGCGCAGCACGTACTTCACGAAATCTGATATTTCACTGCAGTCGATTTTTTCGACCACAGTCCAGTCATTAATTATGTCACCAACACGTATTTCAATGTTTGGGTGTGCATAAAACTCAGCATACTCAGGAAAACGAGTTGAATCTTCAGGCAAAAATTCAGCTGTTCTGCTCTTGTTAGGCACCAATATTCCAGAAACCGTAAGTACTGAAGATGAGTATGTGACGTAACCGTTCGTAATAATTTCTTGTTTCCGCTCTAACTGATACTCTTTGATCCATCTCCCCACAGCGCGAAAGATCGGAATCATTCAATTTCACTCTCCCCCTGTAGTTCTTGCCCTCGAGGCCCAAAATGTTTAACTATAAAAAGCTCTTGCCATTGAGGCCCAAAGTGCTCAACCATGTAATCGTGAATTGTCGGAAAGAAGAAAGGTCTTGCAGGGATGTAGGTTGAGAGATTTCTGCCTGTATATCCACCAAATTCATGAATAGGTGCGTAGGGGATTGTTGTGAAGATCTTGAGATAAACATAACGCCCAGATTTGAACACTTCATATTTAAATGAATCAACCAATGCGCCTGTATCGTAGAGTATCATTGAATGTCCTTTCTTTCGAACTGTGACAGGTGAGAGCGGCGGCCAGTGAATCCCTGCAGGTGGTGATTGGGTGAGTATCACATTTCGTATGTGTTCGACGATCTCCTGCCCCATTTCCTCAAAGGCCTGTTCTGTCGCATTCGAGAACAGATTCCACCAACTACGTTCAACCATCGTCGCGCTGAGTGGTTTGGCTCTCGGTTGAAATTTCTTTAGCTGCAGCTGTCTGGGTATCTTCGGAATTTTGGGCTTCGGAACGCGTAATTTGGGAGGTCTAATAGAGACCATACAACCAATCCTTATGCTCGCGTTCGTCGTCTTCTGGTCTTTCGTCAAACATATAAGTCTGCTTAACCAACGATGAAACTCCTCTGACGCGCGACAGAGCTTTCAATGCTTCTTCGCGTAAAAAGTTGATGATCCGAGCCAGATCGCGAGAAGCTGAGATTCCGTCGACGCGCTTTGTATCGTAGACCTCTGACATAACGAAAGACTTGTATGCAGCCAGATAAAGAATGGCCCGATCTGCGTCTTCCTGATTTGTTGGATTGAATTTGCTCACCAGAGCAGTTGCATCATCGATAAAAAATTGAATGGTGGAGGATGACAGCTCATCCTCCGAAATACCGTTCAGTACAGCGCGAACGTCCTCAACTGTGACTGCCATGTTTACGTTCTGACGCCAGTTATCTTTCTGATTGCGCCAGAAAGGATGAGTTTGGGCTCACCGAACTTGGCAATCGCGAATCCCTTGTAGAATGCAGCCTCGCCGTCGATATCAGTCTCGATGGTTGGCCCATCACCATACACAAGCGCAGGTGCCTTGGTATCTATGACGTAGGCCACATTGTTCGGCAGATATCTGTTAACGACGATCTTAAGGCCGAGGAACTTCTCAAGCTCACCAGTGACAGCAACAGTGCCTCTCTCAAGTGAATCTTTGGTGTTCTTGTTGGAAACGAGTGCAGAATAGACCTTTGGATGCATTGCAAGTACGTCTGGCGTGTATCCCTTCTCGTTGTCGACTATCTCGTCGTATGCAGCAAACACATCGTCTGCTGGATCGTTGGCATCATTAGTCCAGTCGCTTCCGGAAACAGAAGTCGCATTGGCCATTTCCTCAGCGATGTCCTGGTTTTCCATTCTCACAAGCTCTCTGGCCGCATCTTCGACATGCAGCTTCATGATGTCGACATCAGACTTCAGAAGGGCTTCCTGTGAAATCGCGACAGGCACAACGTTCTTCCAGAGGTTGAAGGTCACAGTAGTATAGCTCTGACTGGAAAGCGGAGCAACTTCCAGCTCTCCAACCTTTCTGTGACCAGTAAGTGAAGTGGCAATCCTGATCGTTGCGTGGAGGTTATCCATCTTGATGACTCTGCACAGCTCTTTCAACGAGGGCTCTTTCTCTGCAAGTCCCAGGATCTCTTCAATTATGACTTCCTTCTCGAGCGCACTAATATCTTTAGCCTGAATGAATCCAGCCATTCTTAATCACCTCACACGAGCATGATTTCAACTTCAGTTTCATCAGCTGCAGCGCCATCTGGGTCGATTACATACCCGACGACCTTTTCCATTGTTTCGGAGGTTCTTGCCTTGACAGCGCCAGAAGCGCCAGCAACAACGAACTGCATGAAGTTGAGTGCGCCAGACTCTTTGGGTACTCTCACTGCACCCTTGAGTGCAACCAGAATCTCTTCCTGCTCACCTGCCCCAGGAGAGACAGTTTCAAGCGCAACGCCGAACTTTCCTGAAGCACCAGCACTTGCGGGAGCAACGCCATCAGTATCGAAGACAACAACCTGCCCTTCTGTCACGGCAGTTCCAGTTTTTGTTTCTGTCTCAATAACCACAAACTCAAAAGTCCTACTTATCTTTCCCATGTTTCAACACCTCACTCATGCCCAAAAAGACGTTTCCTAATTTCTTTCTTCTTCAGTTCAATGTCCTCAAGCTCGGCTTCAACTGGCTTTGCTTTCGGTGTGGCAGTAGTGGTGATCTTTGAGATCTTTTCCATGAAGATGTGAAGCGCATTATCGTCAAGTGCCATGAGTCTCTCTGTTTCAGCAGCCTTCTCTTCGGGGGTAATGAGTCCGAGCTCGAGCTCAGTCTTGACAACGCCCTCGACCTTCGCTTTCTTCTCTTTCATTCTGATGTCTTCGAGCTGCGCAACAGCCTCTGCATACTTCTTCTTATACTCTTCGAGCTCATCCTTGAGCTTCTGAACATCAATGTCCTCAGTATTTTCTGTCTTTGTTTCGACTGTCTCTTTGCTCTCTTCCTTCTTATCCTCTGCCTTATCCTCAGTTGGCTCTGGATACTCAGCGCCTTTTGGAATGAGAACGACTGCATCGAGCTCTGATCCATCGACCTTTAGAGGCTTGTCTTTTTGGGGCATGGGATAGTCCTTGTTCTCAGTCTGCTCAATCATTTTGACCTCGACCTTCACTCCCTTCGGCACCAAGACCACGTATTCAAGTTCAGAGCCATCGACCTTAAGTGGCTTTGGTGCTCCGGGGAGTGGGTAAGTCTTAGCAGCGAACTCTTCAGCGTTCAATGAGCATCCCCCAATCAGAAATATGTACCGACAAACTATTTAAATTTTGTGTTAAAATTCAACATGAACTCATTATGACGGTTCGCATCCTTCGATATCACAGATCTTACAAGCTGGCATGGAAGTGAGTGTGATTGCTTCGTAATCCAGTATTTTCTTGACAATATTCGTATCTGGATCGCGATATATCCATGCATCAATCGAAAATGAAGTTAACTCGCCGTTTTCGATCATATCTACGACTTCCTTCTTCGTCGTGAATATCTTGACCTTCAGCTTTCCATCCTCGAGCCATGCATCTTTCACGAATCCGAATTCCTTCGACCGATCATGCCAAATGTCAGCTGGTTTGTTGATCAGCTTCTTGTAGCTTTCCATGATCACTTCTTTCGGGAAAAACAACCCATTCCAGACTCCCTCAGCTAACCCAGTACCTTCGATCACCCAACCCTTCTCTTCGAGCTTCACAGACAGCTTCGTCTCAGTCTTCGGTGCAAGATCGACTGTGCGAACTTCCCAGACTTCTTCATTCGGATTACGTGTGAACAGCAGTGTCTTCTTCAGATATTTGCCCTTGAACTCAAATTTCTTCAGCAGATCGCCATCTTCCCAGATCACAACTGTACCTTCGTCAATGATCTTGATGTATGCAGGAGTGTTCTTGGTTGGATTTCCGGGCTCACCTGGTTCGATCGTATATGCCTCGCCCTTCCCTTTGTCGATCAGATCCCATTCCTTCTTGTTGCTCTCAATCATTGCATTGAACGCATCAGTTACGATCGGATCTTCATCGAGAACGAAGTGATATTTCGGTTTATCGTAGATCCAGAGATCCCAGTGCCTCGCAGTCGGGCCTTCTCTTACAATCTGCGGCCCCCTCCACCAATGGAACTGAAGAGTGAATTTTGTCGAAAGGGAAATTGGCTGTTTGTCAAGCGGCACTTCGATCATGTTTTCATCATTGATCATCTTAACATAGACAGTTTGATCACCGAGGGCTTCTTTCAACGCCGTAAAGCAATTTTCACTACAAATGTCAGTAATGTATGTGATGAATCGCTTGTGTTCGTCGAAAACTTCATACAGCTTCACTTCACCAGCTTTGATCGCCTCAACAAGCTTATCGCGCACTTCCCTCGGCCGATCCGCCTCCCAGTAGCGATATTCTTTTGGTATCTTGTCTCTGATCGCTTTTGGTAGTGTAGAGACTCCTTTCGGTGGCATCCATCCTTTCTTAACTGCATCACGTGAAAGCACATATGGCGTCTGATCCTCAGGGAACCAGGCGATCCAGATGAATGGAGAACGTGAAGCGCGTTGATTTTCAGGTATGAGTCGAACCACGAATCTGCCCTTCAGCTTCTTTCCGTGCAAGAAATACTCGTGGAAATCAGACTTCTGCGCGCCAAACTCGACTTTTCCTGAGTCGATGATGAGGAATACGCCAGGAAATTCACGAGTACTACCTATTCCACCTTTCGGCACCACTCCTTCAACCTTCAACCAATCTTTCGGTTGTTTCGCCTTTTTCGCCACGAGCACTTTCTCGTTCTGTTTCAGTAACTTCCAGTTCAGCTTGTCCTCCATCCTCTTTGCATCTTCGAGCGTCAAGACAGGCTCATCGACTGCATCATCAGGCTGTTCCATCACTGTCCAACCAACAAGGTGATCATTGGCTTCGAAACGCAGATCAAGATGGACGGACTTACCGCGCCAGTGATGTTGAGCAACAAAGCGGTATGACTTGCTTTCATCCGGATATTCGAGGAATGGGTCTTGTGCAGAAGTCTTTTCGACTAACAGCCCGCTCTCTTTTGCGATCTCGATGACTTCATCAACTGACATTACGTTATCGACTTCCTTATCGGGAATGGGAAGGTACAGACGCACTCTTCCGTTCGGATAGACGAAGACATTCTCGCATGAAACTCTAAATGAATCGCCCTGCTTGAGATCCATAGTTGTATTCATTGAGTTTCCGACATATGCATAGCGTTTTCCGCCTATCACGTGAATGTCCTCTTTTGGAACTTCGTGTTCTTCAATCTTCAGGCCCATCTTGTAAATGAATGTGCCCTTGCGCTTTGTTTCGATCTGCTCTAAAACTGCTACATCAACAGGCAGATGCTTCTTGTACTTATACCAGTACCTCGATTCGCCATCTAACTCATACGGCGATTTCAAAGACTTTACGACAGCTCCTTCACTCCCAGGTAAAGATGAAACATGACGCGCCCATTTGATCAGTTCTTCATCATTATTCGCTACATGCCACGGAACGAGGTTAATAGATGGTGTCTTTGGTATCTCTTCAGTTTCTGAGTCAAACTTAATTTTCTTCAGATATTTCTTTCTTTCTTCGAGAGGCAATTCATGGATATCTTTGTCGTACCAAAGTATGTCAAAAACATTCATGACAAAGTTGTGATCTTCGCCTTCCTTGGCTGGCTCTTCTCTTCTCGCGTAACCAGAAGCAATCTCGCGACTTTGATGAACTCCGCCATCCCACAGTTCCATTTCAGTGTCGAGGATGATGTCATGATTTATTTTCTTGATCCTCTCAACGAACCACGGAAATCGATGCTTCACGTCTATGCCATCTTCAGAGTAAAATCTCAGTTCTCCGTCTTTTTTATGCACTATAACTCGAAATCCATCCATTTTCTTCTCGACGGCAGTCGGATAATGCTCGAAATTAACTAATTCCTTCAGAGCGTCGAGACCGTAAACTTCTCCGATCTTATACCCAATTGTTGGCTTGAGAGGTGTGAAGTGTTTGAGCAGCTGAAGCGATGAGAGGGAGGCGGAAGAGGGGGCTTCTTCATTCTCCCCCTCCTCCTCGATCGGTGAGTCGTGATTCATGCCTCTTCTTTCCATCTCTGCAACGATCTTATCATGCGCCTCTTTGTCACCAAGCCTGTGTGCATTCAGATGATAGCCCTTGAGCTCTTCGTCGGAAACCTTTGAGAGATCCTCTGGAAGATCGACCTTGCCCGACTCACCGACCAGTTCGTACTTGATTCCCGCCTCTTTCAATTTTGCTTCCAACCCACTCACCTGTTTCACCTCCTTAAGTGGTGTGTTGTGAACGAATCCGCGTCTGATCATTTCGTCGGCGATGGCATCGTGTAGCTTCTTCACCAGATCACAGGAATACGGAAAATCTGGATCGGTGTGACACAAATTCCACCAACGGTGGGTCAGCGCGTGGTCAAACGTTAGCTCTCTGTCGCTTACTTGACGCGGATCATAATTGTGAACGTCCTTAATCTCCTGGATCTTCTCCTGAGTCACGAAATGCTCAACCAGCTCTTCAAGCGAATCACACCAAACGACTTCGACTCCAGTGTTTTCGATCGCTTTTCGCAGTTCGGGCGAGGCAAAAGCTAAAAGACCAACATGATACAGCTTCTTTACACCAAGCTCTTTTGCCCTGAGTCTAACGAGTTCAGACCATTCGTTAAGATCAACCTCCTTCTTACTGATATCGTAGTTGTCGATGACCTCGTCGAAACGCACAAGGCCGTATTTGTATGAGAAGATGCAGTATGGGATGTTGTTGCGCTCGCAAACTTCAATGAATGAGGAGATCCGTGGTGATGCGTCTTTCCACAGTTCTTTTGGTGTTCCTTCCTTTGCTTCTTTCCGCTTTGAAGCAGCACAGAACGTAACAGCATACTTTCCTTTCTCCATATGTGATTTGGTGAGTTCGGAAATTTCGACCTTACGCTTTTTCGGATACACTTTCCGCTACCTCCTTAATCTGTCGATCGAGATCAGGATTTTCGGGTTTGCGTTGATCCGGCCTGCTGATGTAGAAGTAGTCGATCTCATCTGGGTCAAAGCCCCTGTACTCACGCACATGCATTTCGATGTGTTCATCGCGGGCTATCAGTCTCTGCAACTCCTTCCATAACTTAAGCACGAATGCAAATTTTTTGTCAGTGCTTTCGAGTTGGAGGAATTCTTTCGCAAGTTTCTCTTTCGCCTTCAGCCGCTCTTCTGTATCAAATGGCTTTGGCTTAACGCGCCCATCAGCATCAAACTGGAATGGCTTCTCGTCTGGCTCGTCGGGGAGTGGGAGTTGTCGATAAAGCGCCGAATAGATGTATGACATGGAATCACAAGACGCAAAGCCATAGTAGTTGAGATACTTGAACTCGTGGGGATTTGAAATTCCGAGTGAGTGCATCTTGATCCCTGCGTCTTTGATCTCGTCGAGGATTCCTTCCTGCTGTAACCGATCCAATGCCACAAGGCGCTGTTGAAAGTGAGTGCCAGGATATTGCGCGACTTTCATTGACATACGCCCGAGGCCAATGTAATCTGGTTCAAGCTTGATCAGTTCGCGAATACACCATTCGTAGGCTTTAATGCTTTGGCCCTGACCAACGACACATATCTTCACATCATCAGGCAAGTTCATCGACATGAATTTCTTCGTCATTTCTATTGTCTTTTCGTGTGAGTTTGGTGAGAAGATGTCATCCGGCGCGACTACGATGTGAGGACGGATCTCTCTCACTCTTTCAGCTAATTCGCTTGGAGAAAGCGTTTGAGATTGAAATGCCGCGTTGTCCAGCATTATCGTCTTTCCTTTCTCAATATACTCATCGATCCAAGGTTCAAGACTCTTTCTGCTCTTCAACGTATAGGCATTCAGCATCACACCTTCGAACATGTCCGCATATGGCTTCTTCTCTCCACCAACAAGGTAGATGTCAAGTGGATTGTCTGTGAAATCCCAATTAGCTGACATCTCGACAACTTGCAGGTCATCACGCAACACGAGCTCAAGATCGAATAGCGGAATGTGATTGGTGAATGGGCCCATCGAGTCTTGATCACCTTCGTAGATGAACTGGATGCGATTCCACCATTCTTTCGGGAAGAGTCTCAGAATGCGGAATTCGATGGGAACGCGGAATGAGTCGTCTTTCTTCGCGCGAATGAGGATGTCAATGTCGTTCTTCGTCTTGCCATGATTCACCAATCCTCCAGTGAGAAAGATGAATGGCTTTGAAATAGCAATTCGATCGCCTTTCAGATGCTTCCTGACCTCATCAAGAGTGATCTCCTTGCCTTTTGACTCACCACTTGGCTGTGGAGTCATGTATTCAAGCTCGATTTGATCGACGATCTTCTTCTTGCGATCAAGATAGATGTTCGCATCTTCGTACATCCAACGTAAAAGTGCCTTTGCGTCCTTTCCAACGTATGTGATCACATGTGTCCCAGCTGTTTCTACGATAGTCTTCTCGTCGATGCCCAGTTCGTCAGCAATGATCTTGTTGATATTGCGAATGGCGTGCTCCCGTCCTGCAAAGCGAACATGAACTGTACCATTGCGAAGATAGACAGAGCCATTTGCATCAAAAAATCCGCGGATGAAGTGTGAGAGGTACTGTCGAGGAACAGATGGAAAACCTTCCTTCTTGGGCTTCAAACCAATTTTCAACAGCGATTCGACTAGTTCTTTATCGTTGATCTGCAGTGCAACTACGCCTTTATCGAACTGCGCAAGATCGCCTGCATACTGCAGTTCCTTCGCGAATCGCTCAAGAAGGTCTCTGTCTCTCGGCGAAATTTCGATGTCGAGTCGGTAAATGCCCCTATCATCATCCCAAATGATCGACCCATCTGCCGCGATAAACCCGATCATGTATGCAGAGGCAGGTGACCAGGATTTGAAGTATTCAGAGTTGATGAGGCGAACGAGCTTGAGAATGTCGAGATCATCGATTTCGTGGTGCTCGATTCCCCTGCGTTCCATTTCTTCGACGATGAGCTTGTGGAGGTTGAAGACATCCTCGATATTCTCGGATCCCTGTGCATAAAGCTCATGAACCTTTTCGTGCAGATCAATCAGCTCTTCATCCGAAAGCGCCTTAAGATCAATGTTTGGGTCAATCATTACACTCACCTCTACTCTTCAACCTCAACCCATGCTGCAATCGAAGACTGGATCGGTGAACCCTTGACTTTGCGTAGATAGGAGGTGTCCAGATCCAGCAGATTCCAGGCAGTAGGCACGTCAATCACACCTTTCGCCACAAGATTTGCGATTGGTTCTGCAAGTGCTGCATACTCGAGCATTGAAACTGGCTTCCACTTGTGCAAAACGCGGATTTCATCAAGCAAGTTTTCATCAATACCTTTCACAATGCGCTTATAGAACTGCGACTCAATTTCTCTGCGCAAGTACGTTTGAATGCCTTTGATTGGCCCTTCGTACATTGCTTTGAGCGAGAATTCTAGTGTTGCACGTGAGAGGGTCTTTTCGCGAGCCAATAATGCTTTCGGAACGCCGAAGTTGCCCATGATATCCTCTTCAACTTTGCTGAGCGAATGAACGAGTGCAGTTATGTTTGGTGAAATGCTGACTGTACTGACATCAATTGATTTGTTGGTGATGATCGAAGATCCGGGTTTGAGCTGATTCTTGAACTGTTCAAGTAGTGATGCTTCCTGATCTTCCGGTACTGCGGACGTATCAACTGACGCAATTACCATTGGAGCCCATAGTCGCTTCGAAACTTGCTTTATGTCTTCTTGCAGCTCTCTTCGAATTTCGATTGACTTCAGTATTGGTTTGATTTTCGATATGCCGCGATAGTCACCATTCAGATCTTGATTAACGAAAATGAGGACTTCGTCAGGAGTGTATTCAATGACTCCGGATTTGGTTGTGCGATACTCAATCTTTTCAATTTCCCAGTCATCTCCCACTTCGATCTTCGTGTACTCAGGTCGCAGTGGTATGATCTTCTGCACCTCAGGATATTTGCCCACAACTTCAAAAACAGAAAAACCGTAGATTTGTCGATTGACTTCTGCAATGTATAATATGTGATCGAGATTGACTCGTTCGTTAATCTGATCGACTTTGCGCTTCACGTCTTTGTGATCTTCAGGATCAAGATCGGGCGAGAGAGTCTTGATTTTCGTTTCAAAGCCTTTCTGCGTTGCGAAATGAGCGAGAATGTTGATGCACTGATTAACCAGGTCGTCGGTTTCGTAGATTTGTCGATAGTCGCTAAGGCTATAGCCAAAGCTGAACCTCGAATATGCTTCTGAGAATGACGCTTTCGGTGCGATTGAATGTCCAGTTAGTTGAAGTTTTATGCGATCTAACCATCCCATTTTCATCACTCCATAAGCACCCAAACGGGCTTTCTGCTTGATGTTCGTTTACTGAATGCCAGCCAGATTGCGTTTGCAAGTGCGTCGGCGATGTCCTTTGAACCTCTGCGCGGATGATCGATCTTTTTGCCATTGCGCACCTCCAGCTGCTCGAGTTCGGTGAGGAGTTCAGGATGATTGTAAAGTTGAAGCTTGTTTTGATAGATCAGCTCTTTCATCAGTTCATATTCGGAAAGTGAGACCATGTGCTGAAAGACTTTGATGCCTTGCTTCTTCAGTGCCTGTAGCGTATCTGCGTAGTGCCACGTATCGAAGACCACTCCATCGAGGCGGAAGCGATCATTTATATCCAACACAAACCTTTTAACCTTTTCGGCTGATATTTCTTTGCCACGCGGCGGCTTCATCCTGTGCACCATATCGACTATGATCTTGTCGCTTTCTGAGTGAACGAGCGCAAATCCAAATGCATCGTTCTTGATTGCTGGATCGCCTGCAAGGTAATATTTGTAGCGCGGATCGCCTCTGAAATCTGGATGAAGGAGGTCGTTCTCGCCAACAGGGTGCTCGTATTCATCATCAACACATTGATAGA
>Ga0190338_1000076_pt1 | contig 17440 bp, 13 predicted proteins | sample 4872041112_MG_FD_163434 | JGI IMG/M metagenome (GOLD analysis project Ga0190338, IMG submission 163434) | Hydrothermal vent sediment bacterial communities from Southern Trench, Guaymas Basin, Mexico - 4872-04-11-12_MG | ecosystem: Environmental > Aquatic > Marine > Hydrothermal vents > Sediment ... | reverse complement strand
CCTCAAAGGGGTGGAGGGGGTTGATATTCATTTCGGTGGCTTTTCCTTCTCAAGCTCAAGACGGCGAGTGAGGAGTTTTTTCGCCTCAGGAAATAGGGAGATCGCTTTTTCAAGCTGAATATCGAAGGAGAGAGCAACCCTTACCGCCTCCTCAAAGCCAAATAGATGGCGGAATATCTCCTCTTTTATGAGGAGCAAGAGTTCAGGCTTCGCCTTTTTGAATTCCTCGGGAGAATACTCGATCTTGGCGGAGGAGAGGAACTGTTTGAATTCAGCAAGTACCCTCTCGTCCGGCGAGAAGCCTTTATCTATCTCTTCCCGATGTCTCCCGATATAATCATTGGCAAACTCGAAGAATAAATTCCGGCTCAAAAGACGCTGGGTGAAGGGGGAGAAGGGGATTGGTTTTATTTCGGAATCGGGGATGATTCCCCCGCCTCCATAGACGGTGCGACCGAGGTCTGTTTTGAAAGCGGGTCCCTTTTTCTCCTCTTCCCTTTCGGTGAAGTATTTTTCTCGGTTGGAGTAATCCCGTTGGATACATCTTCCGCTGGGGGTGAAGTATTTGGCAGTGGTTAGGGCTAAGGCGGTACCGCCACTTAAGGGGTAGATACTTTGGACCAGTCCTTTTCCAAAGCTTCTTTCGCCCACGATGAGACCCCGGTCATGGTCCTGGATCGCACCAGCTACCACCTCAGCCCCAGAGGCACTGCCTCTATCGATGAGCACGATGAGGGGGATGTCCTTTTTTGTGTTGGCTAAAGAGGCGTTGTAGGTCTGGGCGCTTCCCGGGATCCGTCCTTTCGTGGATACGATTACCCCATCTTTGATGAAGAAGTCAGCCACCCTTACCGCCTGGTCGAGCAATCCCCCCGGATTTCCTCTGAGATCGAGGATGAGGCGCTTCATCCCCTTTTTCTCCAGTTTATCCCAAGCCTTCTCGAACTCGGAAGCGGTGGTATCGGTGAATTGGACGATCCTTATGTATCCTGTGTTCTTATCGAGCATAAGGGAGAGGGGAATAGAACGGAGCGAGATCTCTGCTCTTACAATGGTGAAGGTGAGGGGCTCGGGGACGCCGTTTCTCCTGATGGTTATCTCTACCTTGGTCCCTTTGGGACCCCTTAGCTTGACCGCTGCTTGGTTTAAATCCATCCCCTTGGTGCTCTCCCCGTTTATCGCTACGATCACATCTCCCGCCTGAATGCCGAGGGATGCTGCTGGTCCTCCCTCGATGGGGGAAATGACGGTGAGCTCTCCGTTATTGTTCATTCCTATGGTAAGTCCTACGCCGTAGTAGGCTCCCCCTTGGCTTTCTTTCAGTCTATCGAAGGTCTTTTTATCGAGGAAGTTGCTATGTGGGTCGAGACTGCGAAGCATCTTCCGTATAGCCCCATATACTACCTTATCCGGGGGAACTGGGTTCATATAGTTATCCTCGACTACCGCTAACGCCTCGGCGAAGATGCGGGCGAATCGGACGATCTCCTTCTCCAAAGCAAAGGCTAAGAAGAAGCTTCCAGTTATGATGATGGCGATGAGGGTTTTTCTCAACTTCGCTTCTCCTTTTTCATTAGTTTCGCGGTGGCTAAGCTTAAGCCGAGGATGGCGTAAAGGGTCATCAGGACTTCGGTATCCCCCCAGCTGTATTCGGTCAGCCCACCAAGGAAGAAACCAACGGTACCAGCGATCCCACCAGCGATGATTCCCTTAGCTATCCCCCCTTCCGCAAGGCGAAAACCAGCAAGCGCTGATTTGAAATAGAGGATGAATATAAGAAGAAAAGCGGTGAGCCCCAACATCCCCCGGGTGACCAGCATCTGCATTATATTGCTATGAAGGTGCCACAGGTTCTTATGAGTTGTCCCTTCGGCACGAAATTCGGGGTAGATTGAGGGAAGGGCGTGCATACCGATGCCGGTGAGAAGAAGATGTGGCTTTGCTCCAAGGATGGCAAATCCGCTCTGCCACATCAAAAGACGCTCCCGATTCGATTGTAGATAAGCCCCCATAAATCCGGTTTCTTCTCCCTTTTTCAATCTCACCAATGAACGGAGGATGAGGCTCGCCCTGCCCAAGGGGAGAAAGAAGAGAGCAAGGTTTGCCCCGATGATGATGAGAAGGATGACCCCAAGCACCCGCCGGCTTTTGAGCCATCCTAAGGTGAGGAGGCTTCCTGTCAGGCTGATCCACCCTCCTCGAGAGTAGGTAAAAGTGAAACCCAAAAGCATTACCACGAGTGCAACAAAAAGGATAACCCGTTTCCTTATCCCCTCGGTATAGAGGAGTAAGCCGAGGGTGAGGGAAAGGATGATCACCAGATACTCGGCTAAGGTTAGATGGAGGCTGAAGAAGCCAGTTGCCCGGTTCTGGTAGTGTCCGAGGAAATCGAAGCCGGTTAATCGTTGTACGATGCCGTAGCCTCCAGCGATGGTTCCCGCGAGAATGAGAGTTATGGTGAGCCATTCCGCCAAGCTTTCTTTATCTACCAGGAGGTAGAAGAGATAGAAGATGAGGATGAGAAATAGCCCTCTTGCCTCAACCAGGCTCTCTTTTGGGGACAAGGAGCTCCCAATGGAGAGGAGAGAGAAGAGGGCAAAAAGGAGAAAAGCTGCATCCAGCGGGGAGGGATAGAGTTTTATCTTCCTGATTAAGAGGAGAATAGAGAGAAATAAAAAGGAGAGGAAGAAGCTTCCATAAGCAGCACTTATTGAGATTCCGGTAGCGAAGGTAAAGAGAAAGAGGAAACCAACCGCTACTCTACTAAGCATACCCCCTTTTCTTAACATCTGCCCCCTCGGTGAAAGGATTATAACAAGTTGATTTTATTTAGTAAATTGGTTTTTTCCTCCGGATAAAACCGCTTGACATAAGATAGACCTTCTCCTATCATTTGGGAGGAGAGGCTCCTTAATAGTTTAAGGAGGAGTGGGATGTTTGGCTCCATTGGTATGCCGGAGCTGATTTTAATCTTTGTTATCGCCTTGATCATCTTTGGTCCGCGAAAGCTTCCCAAGATAGGGAAGGCAATAGGGAGGAGTTTGGCGGAGTTCAAGCGTGCTTCCAATGACCTAAAACGAAGCATCGAAGAGGAGATCGAAGCAGAGGAGCTCAAGGAAAGACTTAAGAAAAAGAAGAACAAGCCAGAAGGTTTCCCCAATACGGATGATTAATGCGTCACGAGAAGAAGATGTCCTTCCTGGAGCACTTGGACGAGCTCCGGAGAAGGTTGGTTATTTCCTTAATAGCGATTGCCATCGCTTTTTTGATCGCCTGGTTCTTCCATAAGGAGATATATAGATTTCTCGCCCGCCCGGTTCTTCAGTTCCTCCCCCCGGGAGAGGATAGACTTGCTTATACCTCCCTTGCCGAGCCTTTTTTCTTCTATTTGAAGATATCCTTCCTTGCCGCCCTTTTTCTCGCTTCTCCGGTTGTTATTACTGAATTGTGGTTGTTTATCTCCCCCGCTCTTTACCCCAGGGAGCGGAAATACGCCCTTCCTTTCATCATTTTTGGCTCCCTTTTCTTCATTGCTGGGGGTGCTTTTGGCTATTACATCGCCTTTCCTATGGTTTGTCGTTTCTTCCTCACTCAGGGAATGGAGTTCCGCCAGGTGATCACGGCCAAGAGCTATCTCTCCCTTCTCACCACCATCCTTTTGGGTTTGGGTTTAGTCTTTGAGACGCCGATACTGATCTTCTTCCTCTCCCGGTTGGGGTTGGTAAGCCCGGGGTTTCTGATCCGCAATTTCAAATATGCCATCCTCATCGTCTTTATCATCGCTGCGGTAATCACCCCCACCCCAGATGTGGTTACCCAGACCACCTTTGCCCTGCCGATGCTCGCACTATACGCCCTGGGCATCCTGATCGCTAAGCTCTTCGGTAAGGAGGAGGAAGAAGAAAGCGGAGAGGAAGAAGAGATCTATCCCAAGAAGAAAGAGGAGGATTTGGAGGGAGAGGAGAGTGAGGACGATAAGGACGACTCTCCCCCCCTCGGTTGATACTTCTTGAAAGAAGATTTTATTTAAGGATTCTTTAAGCTTCGCCTTCTACCTTGGGGGGCGGTTGATCTCCTCTTCTGCTTGTTTAATGAGCTTAAGCATCATCGGATCATCCTTTATCTTTGGATCAAGGAGAACCAATTTATGGCGTAATAAGCGGATCTTCCGCTTTTCATTTAGGTAGAGAAAGATCAGGCCCAGATTCTTGCCCCCGCTTCCCCCGTAGAGGATGTAGGTGTTATTTACCGTCTTTGGCTCTTTAGTGAGGTTGAAAGAGTAGCTACCGACGATGATGTCTATACCGGGAACCTCTCTTGCCAGCCGTTCGCTATCTGTCATCTTCATTGCCGAAAGAAGGATCACTATATCGCAGGATTTCCTCAGTTCTGGGATGAGCTCTTTCAGAGCTTTTTCTGGGTTTGTGGTTCTTGAAGTTTCGTCCCCTGGGTAGAGGCGTCTTACTGGAGGAAGAATGCCAGTAATGCCCACACTGATCCCTTCCTTAGGGAATCGCTTTATCAGGAAACGGCGGAAAGGGTATTTCCCCTTCTCCTCGATGTTGGCTGAAATGAGGGGGAAGCGAGCCTCCTTCCTCAGTTTCTTCCAGAAGGGATTACCGAGGTGAAACTCCCTTTGCCCGATATTTGCTGCGGTATAACCCATCAGGGACATCGCCCGGGTGAGATAGAGGCTCTTTATCTCCCCTTCTCGGGTGTAGGCGGTGGTGAAGTTCCCTCCATCAAGGATGAGGATGGGGGTGCCCTGGTATTCCCTTTGCACCTTTTTGATGTAGGTAGATCGCCTTGCTATCCCTCCTGCTGGTATTTTGCAGCCACAAGGACGGAGGCTTCCCCTAACCGAGGAGGAATAGACGATGATGAGATGGGGTTTTTCCTTCTTCGCCTCAGAAGAGGGAGGAAGGAACAAGCTCAAACCGAAGAGCAGGGGGACAATAGTCCATATTTTCCTCGTCATTTTCTTCCCCTCCGTTTAGTTCTTTTTATGATATCATATTCCCGCTTTTAAACTAAGAGGGGGAGGAGTATGGGTCGGATAGTTCTTGCTTCATCGTCTCCTCGGAGGATATCGCTCCTTAAGATGCTTGGGGTGACCTTTGAACCTGTTCCCGCTTCTATTATTGAAGAGAAAAGAGAGGGAGAGGAACCAGCAGATTTCGCTCGGAGGATAGCGAAGGAGAAGGCTTTTCAAGTAGCAGAGAGGGTGAAGGCGGAGTTCGTCATCGCTGCCGATACGGTGGTGGTGATAGATGGGGAGGTGTTGGGGAAGCCGAAAGATGAGAATGAGGCAAGGAGGATGCTCGAAAAACTCTCAGGGAGAACACACAAGGTGATAACCGCCGTCGCCCTTTATAAGAAAGAAAGCGGAGAGCTTCTCCTCGACCATAAGGAGACGCTCGTCCGCTTTACCGTTCTCTCAAAAGCCGAAATAGATTGGTATATAAAGACCGGCGAACCTATGGATAAAGCGGGTGCCTATGGCATTCAGGGATTAGGGTCCCTCTTCATCGAGCGTATCGATGGCTGTTATACTAATGTAGTCGGGCTACCCCTTCCCCTTCTTTACCAGTTGGCGAAAAGAGCCGGTCTTTCCCTTATTTCTCCTTCTTAAATAACTTCTTTATCCCTTCGTATATCGAATAATCTATCTGGTAGATCACAGGGGAGTTAGCAAGCTTGGCATAAACCTTCTCCCCGGCTACTGCCTCAGCCCCGATCAGAAGTTCGGGAAGTTTCCCCTTTTTGAGGCGTGCTTTCACTCGAGCCTTTGGTTTTGAGAGGCCATAGCGGAAGAGATCCACTGGTTTCTCCTCCACTATCTTCCGCATCTTGACCGTATCGAGCTCCCAGACGAGGTCTTCCGCCTCGGTCCTCTTTCCCCGAAGCGATTTTGGTTCGGTGACGACGAAGCTCTCCCCTTTCTTCTTTATTACTGCCCGTTCATTCCCAAAGGTTATCTCCAAGCGGGAGAGGTTGTCATGCTCGTAGGAGAAGATCACCTTATCCCTGAGGTCGAAGCTCGTCTTGATGAACCGTTCACCATCCTCTGTTTCCAGGAGATATACTACATCTTTCCGGTTGGTTTTGGCGTAATAGCCCTCTGGCGTTTTGCTCTTTTTGCCGATGATGAGCTTAAGCGGTTTCTTCTTCCCTTTTAGGTAGATGGCGATCGAAGCCTTAGGCTTGTCGAAGCCGTAGGTTGCATCTTCTCCTGGGTTGTCGATGAGTTTTTTCGCCTTGCTGAACCGGGCATTGGAGAGAAGTCCCGATATCTCCCAGGTATCACCCTTTACCTTTATCGGTGAGGTGAGTTCCCATTCGTCCTCTCCCTTCTTCTGGACCACAGTACGCTCCCCTTTTGCTTCTACCTCGAAGCGCACTACCTTATCCTGATCAAAGGAGAGTAGATGCTTATCGCGCCATTCTATGGTGGCGAGGGGGATGTCCTCGATCAGCTCCTTGGGGACAACGAAAACGGTATCTCCCGTTCCTCGTTTTGCATAGTAGCCAGTATCATCATCGTTTTTCTTCCCGATCAGGAGCTTTTGCTCCGCCAGTCCTTCACCGATGAAGAGGGAAAGTTCTCCTTCAGGTTTCTCCAGTCCGTAAGGGATGAGGCTTTTTGGATGTTCGCTCACAAAGGCCTTGATCCGAGCCTTCTCCCATTCATTGAGGAAGGAGGTTACCCGTTCCTCGTCCGCAGGGAATTTGAGGGGAGAGGTAAGTTCCCATTTCCCTTCCTTATCTTTTTCGGCAGCTATCTCCTTTTGCTTGAGGAAGAGGCGGAATCTACGGACATCTTCTGCCCTGAAGGGGAGGAGGGTTCTATCCCTGATGTCGAACAAGGTCTTATCGAGCTCGTTCTTCATAGAACGGCTCACCATAATTACTTCTGGCTTCCCCTTGATCTTAGCGTAAGCGGAATAACCCACCGGGCTGTCGTCTCCTATGAGAATGGTGAACCTTTTCGTCTTTGTCTTCACGGTGAAGGTGATGTAGGGTTTGTCCAGTCCGAATTGAGCAAGATCTTTGGGCTTTTTGGCAACTACCTTCTCCCAGTCGCGGTCGATAACCGCCCTTGCCAGCCGGTAGACCGCCTCTGTATCCGCCTTCGTCTCTATCGGCTGAACGATGTTAAAGCCGACCCGTTTCGTCTTATCCTTTTCTACCACTATCTTTTCCCTCGGGGTGATCAGGGTCACCCCGATGATGTCCTTCTCTTTGATATCAGTAAGTTCCTTTGCCTTTAGCTCCCTTTTCTCCTTTTTTTCCGCCCTTTCTTTTTCAAAGTAATAGACCCCTATTACCAGGGCGAGGATGAATGCCCAGATGATCGTCTTCTTGAAGCTCATCTTTTCCTCCTCCTTCGCATTATCGCTATCAGCCCGATGATGGCGACCGCTCCGGGCATTATCACCACCGGGATGAAGAAGATGAGCCTACCCTGGGTCAAGGTGAGGGTAACCGGGGTACTCTTGGGGTTCTTCGGTCGGATGGAAATGAGCTCCTCCTGTTGGGCTGCCCAATTTATTGCGTTAAGGATGAAGTCCTCGTTTCCCTGCTGGGCGATATAGGTATTGGTGGCAAAATCGGAGTCGCCAAAGACGACCACCCGTGCCTTTCTTTCCGGTTTTGTTCCCTCTTCCTTTTCTTTATTCCCCCCCTCTCCTGCTTCCTTTTTGGGCTCGATTATAGCAGCAGCAGCGAGGGGAACGGGACCCTTCAGGTCCCTTCCTGGATCGAATGAGGCATGGCCCGCCCGAAGCGCCGCCTCATCGACCTCTCCCCAGCTCTGGGGGCTGGTTTGGGCAAGGGCTTGAATAGTAACCCCCTCAGGAGGTTCTTTTACTTTTCCTACCGATCTCGCATAGGGGAAGAAGGACATAATGTTGAAACCCTTAGTGATGTCGTGGGAGAGATAGCTTGAGACTACCGGGATGAGGTAGTCTCCGCCGAGTACCCGGCTGAACCTGTCGACGATGACATTGTTCCCAATGTCAAAACCGTACTTCTTAAGGGCAGCGACCAGCTTCGGGGTAGCAAACGGTTCCAAGAGGAAGATGGCACTTCCCCCTTGGTCGATGTAATTCGTGATCTCCTTTATCTCCCAGTCGAAGGGATCGACTTTAGGACCAGCGACGATGAGGAGGTCGCAATCGCTGGGGATCTCCTTTTTCTCGGGAAGGATTAGCTTCTTTGGCACATAGTTCTGCTTGATGAGCGCCTCCCTCAAGGTGGAGAGCCCGCCAGCCTCGTAATTCTCCATCGAATGTTCCCCATGGCCCTCAAGGAAGTAGATCACCTTCTCCTTCTTTCTGGTTACCTTGATCAGAGCGTTGGTTACCTCTTCTTCGCTTGCTCCAACGATCTTCTCCACATTTTTCCCGTAACGGAGGACAGTGGTGCCGTCGAACTTTATGTCATAGGCTTTTGCCTTTGCTGGGTTACGATCGGGGTCGAGAAACTGGTAGTGGAATTTCTTGTTGATGTAGTGGTACTGGGAGAGAAGGTCTTCCATCCGGGTTCGAGCACGGTTTCCCTGGGTGTAGAAGCAGATCACCTCGATCTCACCCGGGATGCTTTTAAGAAGCTTCACCGTTTGGGGGGAGAGAGAGTACCTTTTCTCCTCGGTTAGGTCGAACCTCTTGTTGTGGGTTGAGGCGAGCACATTGACCAGCACAATGATGGCGAGCACAATGAGGATGAGGAGCGCCACATTCGCTCCATACTTGGTGGATCGTCTAAGGAGATATTTTCTTATCTCCTCGAAGTTGAACACGAGATAGCCAAGGACGAGAGCTGCCCCAGCAAGGAGAAGCCCGAGGGGAAGTCGGGTAAGTTCCCCTCTTATGGTATAGATGAAAAAACCGGCAGCGATGAGTATCAAACCGGCTAAAAGTCCTATCTGAAAGAAGCGTTTCATCTTTAGCCCCTCCATTTCTTAGATTCAAGTGAACGAAGGGTGAGAAATAGGAAGAAGAGGATCAGGGTGAGGTAGTAGACGATATCTTTAGTGTCGATTATCCCTTTGGCAAAGTTGTCGAAGTGCTGGAGGAGGGATATCTGAGTGAGCACATTTCCCACCTTTGGGGGGACGAAGTTCGCCGCCCAGCCGATGACCCAGAAGAAAAGGAGTACCCCGAAAGCAAGCACCGCTGCCACGATCTGGTTCTCGGTGAGAGAGGAGGCAAATATCCCTAAGGCGATGAATGAGGCGCCTAAGAGAATGAGCCCCAAGTACCCTGATAGGACTGGTCCCCAAGGGAGGGTGCCGAAGGTAGCCATCATCAAGGGGTAAACGAGGGTCGCTCCCAACATTACGAGGAAGACGGTGAGACAGGCGATGTACTTCCCGAGGAGAAGCTCCGAATCGCGAATAGGATAGGTGAAAAGAAGCTCGATGGTACCGGTTTTCTTCTCTTCGGAGAAGAGGCGCATAGTGAGAAGCGGCATAATCAACATCAGGAATACACTTATGTTGCCAAATAATGGCCTTACTACCCAATCGATCACATTCACCCCCGCCATCGCATAGGCACTCCTCATCGCCTGAAAGCTTATCAGATTGAAATAGGCATATCCCGAATAAAAGAAAAACCCGGCGAGAAGGAGGAAGATAAACATTACCACATAGGCGATGGGGGAGGTGAAGTAGGTCCTCAGCTCCTTTTTAAATATTGCAGCGAAGTTTCTCATTGGACCACCTCTCCTTCCTCGGTTACCAGCTTGATGAAGATATCCTCCAAAGAGAGCCCTACCGGGGTGAGCTCAAGGAGGGAGAACCCAGAGGAGACGATCTTAGAGGCAAGCTCCCCTCTTATATCCCGTTCCTTTTCCGCCTCGACAAGGTAGAGGTAGGAGTTTTCCCCCCGTTTTTCCTTTTCCTCCACATTTACCACCCCAGGGATGGAGCGGATGCTTTCCACCACCTTCTCCTTATCGCCAGCGACCTCTACCCTGAGCTCGCTTTTCCCGGAGAGCTTTTTGTTCAGGTTCTCCGGGGTGTCAACCGCTACCAGCTCCCCCTCGTTTATGATGATCACCCGACTGCAGACCATACTGACCTCAGGAAGGATGTGGGTGGAGAGGATAATCGTCCTCTCTCCGGCTAACCCCTTGATTAGCTCCCTGATCTCGATTATCTGTTTGGGATCCAAACCGATAGTGGGTTCATCCAGAATGAGCACCTCGGGATCGTTCACCAATGCCTGGGCTATCCCTACCCGTTGCCGGTATCCTTTGGACAGGGTGCCGATCAGTTTGTTCCTCACATCTTTTATGCCGCATTCCCCCATTACCTTGTCCACTTTCTTTTCGATTTCATCCGAGGGAACCCCCTTTACCGTAGCAGCGAAATTGAGGTATTCGTTCACCGTCATATCCTTATAAAGGGGAACCGTCTCTGGCATATAGCCCACCCTCTTTCGCACCTCGAGCGATTTTTCGAACACATCGTATCCCGCTACTGCTGCCCTTCCAGAGGTTGGGGGGAAGAAGCCGGCGAGTATCCGCATCGTGGTTGTCTTTCCCGCTCCGTTTGGACCGAGGAAGCCGAGGATCTCTCCCCGTTTTACCTTGAAGGTTATATTCTTTATCGCGGGGAAACTCCCGTAGTATTTGGTGAGATTTTCCACTTCTATCATTGCCGCCTCCTTGAGAAGGTAAGCATATCCTTCTTCTTTAGATAATAAGGCTTATAAGCAGGAAATTGAAGGAAAAATTGTAAGGGGTAAGGGTTTTAAGGATAAGTATTAAGGAGGAACCTCTTCAAATACGCCGAGTTTGCGGAATCGTTGATACCGTTGTTCCCTGAGCTCTTCAGGGGATAGCTTGGAGAGCTCTTTGAGATGCCGTTCTATATATCCATCGAGGATCTCTGCCATTTCCCGGGGATTGGCTTGAGCACCAACAGGTGGCTCGGGGATTATCTCATCTATTACCCCAAAATTGTAAAGATCCTGGGCGGTAAGCCGTAGGTTCTCCGCCGCCTCTTCTTTCTTCTCCTGGGTTCGCCAAAGGATGGCAGCACATCCTTCAGGGGAGATTACTGAGTAAATGGCGTACTCAAGCATCAATACCCGGTTTCCCACCCCGATCCCCAGGGCACCACCAGAGCCTCCTTCCCCGGTTACAATGATGAGGAAGGGAACCTTGAGCTTTGCCATCTCCCTTAGATTATAGGCAATAGCCTCAGCCTGACCTCGTTCCTCTGCCCCGATCCCTGGGAAAGCTCCCGGCGTATCCACGAAGGAGATGATTGGTCGCCCGAACTTCTCGGCGAGCTTCATAATGCGAAGTGCTTTGCGGTATCCCTCAGGATGAGCCTGTCCAAAATTCCTGTGAAGCCGTTGCTTGATGTCTCGCCCCTTCTGGTGGCCGATTACCGCTACCGGCATCCCCTTATAAAAGGCGATCCCCCCTACTATTGCCGGATCGTCGGCAAACCTTCTGTCTCCATGGATCTCGAGGAAATCGTCGAATAGAAGCTCAATGTAATCCAGGGTGTAAGGGCGTTCCGGATGGCGCGCCATAAGGACCTTCTGCCATCGGGTGAGATTCCCATAGATCTCCTTCCGCTTCTTCTCAAGTTCTGCCTCCAATTCTTCCTTTTTCTTTATTATCTCTGGGGTGGGATCAGTATAGGAAGACAGCTCCTCGAGCTTTGCTTCAAGCTCTATAAGAGGGACCTCAAAATCTCCAGCTGCTTTTCTCATCTCACCTCTTTTACATCAGACTTACATTACTTACCAGAAGGGGGGATGATTGTCAAGGATAGAAAACCTATTCGAAGAGGAGGGTAGTTTTACCTCTCCCGATAAGTTCTTCTATTTTGTCAATTACCTCCGGTTTTGGAGATATGCGGAGTGATCTATCTGCTTTTACAAAAGCTTCAAATTTCCCTGGGGCAATGAGTTTGAGCAGTAGCTCACATTCACCAGGTCTTTCGCCTATCAGTTTTTTCAAGCTGAGGAGTCCTTCCTCACTAATTTTGGTTAGGTCGATCTCCACCACCAATCTTCGCGCGAGACGCTCCTTTGCCTCGGTGAGTGGTATTACTTCAGAGGCAAGGAGTTCCACCTTATCCTCTTTGTTGGTATCCACCCGCCCTTTTATCAGCACCCCCTTTTCCGGTTGAATGAGATGGCGTGCCTCTTCGTAAACCTTAGGGAAGATGAGAACCTCAGCCTTCCCTTCAAGGTCTTCGACCACGATCACCGCCATCGGTTCTCCTTTCTTGGTGGTGAGCCGTCTCACCTCAGAGATAACCCCGGCTAAAATGAGTTCCCTTCCCTTGTTCTCTGGAATCACCTCCTGGGTTGAATGATGTTTCAAGCTTTGAAGCTCTTTCTGGTATTTAGTCAAGGGATGCCCTGAGAAGTAGAAGCCGAGTACCTCCTTCTCATAAGCGAGCCTTTTCGCCTCGTTCCACTCTGGGACATTGGGGAGTTCTTCAACCTCTCTCTCCTCGGCGAATACATCGAACATACTTGTTTGCCCCCGTTCCCGCTCCTCCTGCCTCCGCTGTGCCCGTTCTATTGCTTTGTCTAAACCGGCGAGAAGCCTTGACCGTGAGACCCCGAGGGAATCGAACGCTCCCGCTTTGATCAGGCTCTCTATCACCCTTTTGTTGACCAAACGAAGGTCGACATAGCTACAGAACTGCTCCAGAGTTTTGAAAGCGCCGAGCTCTTTTCTCGCTTCGACGATTGAGGATACAGCGGACACCCCTACATTCTTTATGGCGGCAAGGCCAAAGCGGATGGCTTTTCCCTCCACGGTGAAGGTGGCGTAGCTCGCATTTATATCCGGAGGGAGGACTTCTATGCCCATCTCTCGACATTCATTTATGTGTTTTACCAGCTTATCCGTGTTATCGCATTCCGAGGTGAGAAGCGCTGCCATAAACTCCACCGGATAATGGGCTTTAAGATAGGCAGTTTGGTAAGCTATTAGGGCGTAGGCGGCGGAGTGGGATTTGTTGAAGCCGTAGCTGGCGAACTGTTCCATCCAATCGAAGATCTTTTTTGCCTTCTTTTCCGGTATTCCTCTTGCCTTTGCCCCTTTAATGAACTTCTCCCGTTGTGCCTTCATTACTTTGTGCTTTTTCTTTCCCATCGCCCGGCGGAGGAGATCAGCTTCACCGAGGGAGAAGCCAGCGAGCTTGGAGGCAATGCGCATCACCTGTTCCTGATAGACGATGGTTCCGTAGGTCTCAGCGAGTATCTCCTCAAGGTCAGGGTGCTCATAGGTGATCTTTATCTTTCCATTTTTCCTCCCGATGAACTCCTCCACCATCCCGCTCTTTATTGGTCCTGGTCTGTAGAGGGCGTTCAGGGCGATCAGATCCTCGAACCGCTCGGGTCGGAAACGGCGGAGGAGGTCTTTCATCCCCATACTCTCGAACTGGAATACCCCTGAGGTATCTCCTCGGGAGAAAAGTTCGAATGTCTTTTTATCATTAAGCGGGATCTTCTTGATATCGAGCTCCTCGCCCCTCGTTTCCCTGATGTTGTCTATTGTCTCTTTAATCACGGTGAGGGTGCGGAGTCCGAGGAAGTCCATTTTGAGGAGCCCCAACCGCTCGAGGTCTCCCATAGCGTACTGGGTGGTGATTTCACCCTTGCTTCCTTTATAGAGGGGGACCAATTCGGTGAGTGGTTCCGGGGTGATGACTACCCCAGCGGCGTGGGTTGAGGCGTGGCGGGTGAGCCCCTCGAGCTTCAGGGCGATCTCGATAAGCTGTTTCACCTGGGGGTTCTTCTCGACCAGCTCCTTTAGTTCGGGAACCGCTCCTACCGCCCGCTCAAGCGAGGAATCGAGCTCGAAGGGTATGAGCTTAGCTATTCGGTCCACCTCGGCGTAGGGGAGATCGAGCACTCTCCCCACATCTCGCACCACTGCCCGCGCTGCCATAGTACCGAAGGTGATTATCTGGGCAACATTCTCCTTGCCGTACTTCCTGGTTACATAGTCGATGACCTCCCCCCGGCGGCGCATACAGAAGTCGATGTCGAAATCGGGAAGACTCACCCGTTCCGGGTTCAGGAAGCGCTCGAAGAGAAGCCCGTATTCTATCGGGTCTATCTCGGTGATCCCCAAGGCGTAAGCGACCAAGCTCCCTGCCCCGGAGCCCCTTCCCGGTCCTACCGGTATCCCTTTTTTCTTCGCAAATTGGATGAAGTCCCAGACGATTAGAAAGTAGCCAGAAAGCCCGGTCTCCCTTATGGTTGCGAGCTCCTGCTCCAATCTTTTTTCATATTCCCTTATAGAGGCTTTTAACTCTCCCTTTTTCTCCCGCTCCTGAAGTTGATGAAGGAGATTGGAAAATCCCTCTCGCGCCACCTTCTCCAGGTAGCTATCCAGGGTGTAGCCCGAAGGAACCTCGTAGCGAGGTAGATGATAGGAGCGCTCAGCGGAGTTTAGGGCGAAGTGGGTCCTTTCCGCTATCTCCACCGTAGCTTCAAGCGCCTCGGGGATCTCAGCAAAGAGCTTCGCCATCTCCTCCGGCGATTTGAGGTAGAACTGATCGCCGGTAAAGCGAAGCCTTTCCTTATCGCTTATGCTTCTTCCCGTTTGGATGGCGAGAAGTACATCATGAGCCACCGCATCCTCACGCTTGAGATAATGGCAGTCGTTGGTAGCCACTAGGGGAAGGTCGAGCTTCTTTGCCATCCCGATGAGCTTTTTCGCTACCTCTCGCTCTTCAGGAATGCTGTGATCCTGTATCTCAAGGAAGAAGTTTCCCCTCCCCATTATCTCGGAAAGCTCACCGGCACATTCTTCCGCCTTCTTCTCATCTCCTCGGAGGAGATAGTAAGGTATCTCTCCCTGAAGGCAGGCGGAAAGGGCAATGAGCCCTTCCGAATGATTTGCGAGTAGCTCCTTGTCTATCCGCGGTTTATAATAGAACCCCTCGAGGTAGCCGGCGGTTACCAGCTTCACCAAGTTCTTGTATCCCTTGTGGTTCACCACCAAAAGGAGGAGGTGAAAGCAGGGCTCCCCTTTTTTATCGGGAATCTGGGTTTTCTCAAACCTGCTTCCCGGAGCGATATAGACCTCACTTCCTATTATCGGTTTTACCCCCGCTTCAAGCGCCAGATGAGAGAAGGTGACGGCACCGAACAGGTTTCCGTGGTCGGTAAGTGCCACCGCCTTCATCCCGAGTTTTTTCGTCGTCTCAATGAGCTCAGGAAGGCGGATCGCTCCATCGAGTAGGCTGTATTCACTGTGGTTATGTAGATGGACAAACCTTACCTCATCCATCCTCTACTCCCATTCGATAGTGGCTGGGGGTTTCGAACTGATATCGTAAGCAACCCGAGTGATTCCCGGAATCTCGTTCACGATTCGATTAGCCACCCTTCCTAAAAAAGAGAGGGGAAGCTCCGCCCAGTCGGCGGTCATTCCATCTTCCGAAGTGACAGCGCGGAGCGCTACCACCTCTCCATATGCCCGTTCATCACCCATAACCCCAACCGAGCTCACCGGAAGGAGCACAGCGAACGCCTGCCATACCTTGTCGTAAAAGCCGCCCTTCTTGAGCTCCTCGATGAAGATGGCGTCCGCCCTCCTCAGGCGGGAGAGCCTTTCCTCGGTTACCTCTCCCACGATGCGGACGGCAAGCCCTGGTCCGGGGAAGGGGTGGCGGTTGAGGATCTCTTCAGGAATACCAAGCTCCTCTCCTAATCTCCTTACCTCGTCCTTGAAGAGGAAGCGGAGCGGTTCTATCAGCTTGAATTTGAGGTCCTGAGGGAGACCTCCTACATTGTGGTGGGTCTTGATGGTAGCAGAGGGTCCGGCTACAGGACGGCTCTCGATGACATCGGGGTAAAGGGTCCCCTGAGCCAAGAAGGGTATTTCCCCAAGCTTTACCGCCTCTTCTTCGAAGATACGGATGAAGGTGTAGCCTATTCTCCTCCGTTTTTCCTCCGGGTCGAGCACCCCCTTCAGGGAGGAGAGGAAACGCTTTGTCTCATCGCGATAGCGCACCTTAAGTCCCACCTTTTCTCTTAAGAACGAGAGCACCTCCTCCGCTTCTCCTTCCCGAAGAAGCCCGGTGTTGACGAAGATGGAAACGAGTTGATCCCCTATTGCCCGATGAATGAGGACGGAGGTAACAGTAGAATCAACTCCCCCGCTTAAGGCGGCAAGCACCCGTTTTTCCTTTACCTGTTCCCTTATCTCGGCTATCGCCCTCTCGGCAAAGGCGCTCATCGTCCAGCTTACAGGAGCCTTGGCGATCTTCTTGGCGAAGTTTGCCAGTATCTTCCTTCCATCCGGGGTATGGGTGACCTCGGGATGGAACTGAACCCCGTATATCCTTTTCTGTTCGTTGGCTATGGCGGAGATCGTTCCTTCCTTACTTTTAGCTATCACCGAAAATCCATTTGGGGGTTCGAGAACTACATCGCCGTGGCTCATCCAAACGGTGATCTTATTGGATAGCCCGGAGAAAAGAGGGCTTTTGGAGAGTATTTCAACCCCCGTATTACCGTATTCCCTTTTCCCTTTTGCTGATCCTACCTTCCCCCCGAGAAGATGAGCAATGATTTGCATTCCATAGCAGATGCCCAGGATGGGCACTCCCAGGTCGAACAGCTTGAGATCGGCAAGGGGTGCCCCGGGCTCAAATACATGGGCAGGACCGCCGGATAGGATTATCCCCGCCGGATTTGAGGAGGTGATTTCATTAAGCGAGGAGTAGTAGGGGAGGATTACCGCATATACCCCTTCCTCCCTTATCCTCCTGGCAATGAGTTGGCTGTATTGCGCCCCGTAATCTAAGATAACTATTCTTTCCTTCTCCTCCATCTCTCCCCTCAAGGGTAAGTTTACTACAGGAGGCGTTCCGGGTCTACCTCGATTGAGAAGTCAGCTGGGGGGATTTTCGTCTCCCTGAGGGTGGAAAGAAGGAGACTACGGATCTCCTCTTCCTCTCCCTTTAAGATGATTTGATAGCGAAACCTCCCCCGAAGCCGGAAGAGACCTGCCCGGGCAGGACCGAGAATAACCACCTTCTTCCCTCTTTTTCCCCTCATCGTTGAAGCGAGGCGTTCCGCCTTCTTCAAGGTGTGGTTTTCTCCCTTTCCGCTTATCACAATGCTTATCAACCGGGAGAAGGGGGGGTAGCGCATAACCCTCCTCAGCGCTTTTTCCGCCTCGTAGAAGCTCTCCCAATCGAGGGAGGAGGCGGATTTCATCACATAGTGTTTCGGATGGTAAGTCTCGATGAAGACCTCCTTTGCCTGGCAAGCCCCTTTGCCTATGAGCTGAAGAGCCCTCTCCCCTGCTCGAAAATGGGGCTGATTAAGGGCGGGATCCGGGTTTAAGAAGGCGATGAGCTCCGCTCCTTCGGCAAACTCCTCTCTTAGAGCGAGCCTTGTGCCCACGATTATCGGGGGGACCGGCAGATTCTTCA
>Ga0190338_1000075_pt1 | contig 17863 bp, 11 predicted proteins | sample 4872041112_MG_FD_163434 | JGI IMG/M metagenome (GOLD analysis project Ga0190338, IMG submission 163434) | Hydrothermal vent sediment bacterial communities from Southern Trench, Guaymas Basin, Mexico - 4872-04-11-12_MG | ecosystem: Environmental > Aquatic > Marine > Hydrothermal vents > Sediment ... | reverse complement strand
ATCATTTGAATTATATTTGTTTTGTTTCATTGCTTTTAAAGAGGGGGTGATAGATTAAAATTTAAAATCAATAATTTTTATATTTAAAAAAATAAAAAAAATAAGAAGGAAGGAAGGAAATGAAAAGAAGATTGTTAGTTATTTTTCTAATTACTCTCATTATTTCTTTTATAGGAATTTCAATAGGAAGAGCCCAAGTTCGACAGAGTGGATCTATAAGAGGCATTGTTGTGGATGATCAGGGAGAGCCGCTTCCAGGAGTTACGGTTGAAGTCAAAGGACCCGCTCTTATCGGGACTATGACTTTTGTTACTACAGAAAAAGGGATTTTCCGGATTCCAGCTCTTCCGCCAGGGGAGAATTATGTGATAATTTGCACTCTAGATGGATTCCAAACTGTTCGAAGAGAAGGTTTAATTGTAAATGTGGGGAAAGTTACCAATGTGAGAATTACTATGAAACCATCAGTTATGAAAGAAGAGGTAACCGTAGTTGCAGCTTCACCAATGGTAGATGTCGCTTCTAATAAAGTTGTCCAAAATATAACAACTGAAGTTATAGAAACTTTACCTATTGCCCGAGATATTGTTTCAGCCATTCAGATAGCTCCTGGAGTTGTCGAAAGGCGGGTTCATGGTTCCTCGAGAAATGATGCGGGCTACATGATAGACGGTGTTATTGCAAATGCTCCAAATCAAGGCTATGCTGAAGCAAGAATAAGTTGGGAGACTATAGAGGAGATAGAATTTATAACAGCCGGAGCTACTCCTGAAGGCTATCATTCTACAGGGGGGTTCATGAATGTGGTTACAAAATCTGGAGGGAATAATTTTTCTGGCATGTTGATTGGTTATTACACCAATGAAGATCTATCTTCTCCAACTCTTCCTGAAGAGAAGATGGATGTTTTAGGTATATCAAAGCCTTTCTTTTCTATTCATGATATTGAAACGTCTGGTATACTTGGTGGACCGATTGTTAAGGATAAGTTATGGTTTTTTGCTAATTACAGATTTCATGATATCAAGAACCATAATAGATTTCGACCAACTACTATCTTAGGAAAGTATTATGGCCCCTATGAATTTAAGGAACAAGAACATTATGGCTATTTAAAACTGACTAGTCAGCTAGCTCAGTCTTTACGCCTTTCTACCATGTTAACATTGTGGTGGCGGCCGAAACCTTATAATTCAACTAGTTGGAACCGTCCTGCAGAAGCCTGGGTTTCCAATAATGCCACCCAGAGGACAGGGACAGCACTTTTATCTTGGATTATCGACCAAAATACTTTTGTGGACTTCAGAGCTGGTTTTTGGCGACATCAAAGTAAAATGCCTTATTCAGTTGAAGAATGTCGAAATAATCCTCAATATTATGATGCTTATACAGGTTATTACTGGGGAGCAGCGTGGAATTATCGGATAGGTCGTAAATTTACATGGATAGCCAATGCAAAGCTAACTCGATTTCAAGATGACTTTTTAGGTGGCGATCACGAATTTAAATTAGGCTTTGAATTCCAATACGGAAGTCAACTCAATAACAATTGGAGACCAAATTCAATCAGTTTATGGACATTTTACAATGAAAATCCTTATTATTATCGAGGACTTTACGGGTTAGATAAGCCACACCCTACTTATGGAGATGGGAGAATAAATCTTACGACTTTAGGTACTGAAGATGGAGCAAGTGCTGTAAGGTCGCATATTTACCGGGTGGGTGGATTTTTTCATGACTCAATGACCATTGCTCAGAGGTTTACTCTAAATTTTGGATTACGGGTCGATTATGTTTCTGGAGGAATTCCGGGAGTAACTGATAATCCCGCTGATAGTTTAGCTCAAGCAGTGGGTGAATTCTATATGGTTCCTAAATATGGTTTTAATCCATTTGGTCTTCTCCAATATGAGGAGTGGGACCCGGCTATGACTTTGCTCCAGATAACACCAACTTTTGGTTTGACTTATGACTTATTCGGAGATGGAAAAACTGTTTTAAAATCATCTTTTGGCAGATATCCAGAAGCCCTGGTAACTGCAGTTTTTGAAAGTGTTTATCCTGCCGGAGGACGTTCATTCAATTTTTATTGGTGGGATCTTAACGGTAACAGGCAACCAGACGCTCCTCCCATCGATGCTTACAAACATTATGGTGCCAGTCCAGCGGGAATGATGTCTACTTTATTCAAGGAACGAATTGATCCAAATATCACTTCTCCTTATGTAAACGAAGCAGTGTTTGCAGTTGAACATGAGTTAGTTAGTAATCTTAAAGTTAGTCTGTCTTATATTTGGAAAGATTGGAAAAACGTTATGGGAGATCAATATTATGATTTTAACACTGGAAGTTACTGGAGTAAGGAGGATTCAGGTTATTGGATTCCTTTCACAACCACAATTCCAGCTTACGGAAATTTTCCAGCCCAGGAAGTTACAATGTATTTTCTTTCCAAGGACGCCCCTGAACAAGTAACCCGTTTAAGAAACATTGATGATGCCAAAAGAACATATCAAGCATTCGAGTTGTCTTTTATAAAACGCATGTCTCATGGTTGGCAGTTGGGAGGTTCGTTAGTTATTTCTTCGCTTAAAGGAAACTATCCTGTCTCTACTTCTGGTTTTGTATGGAATAGAAACTTTAGGGATCCAAATTGGTATATTAATGCCGATGGAAACCTTCCTTCTAGTAGGCCTCTTCAAATAAAGCTTTATGGTTCAGCTCAGCTTCCAGCTGGCTTTTTGGGATCTTTCTTTTTCGTTCATAGTAGTGGTTCACCTTGGCAAAGAACAATAACAGTGGTTCCTCCTTCGTCCTGGGCAGAAGCAAATAATGTTTCAACTCAATCTTTTAGTATCAATGTTGAGCCTAGGGGTTCTCGCTGGACTGAATCAACCAGCAATCTTGATCTTCGTTTAGAAAAAAGGTTTAAAATAAAAGACTATGGATTTCTCAGTGTTTTTGTTGATATTTATAATGTACTCGGAAATACTTACTTTTATATAACTACAAATCCCGGAGGAGTTTGGAGACCAGTGGATAATAATACAAATGAAGGAACATATAGCCCAGGGTGGACAGGTATTACTGGATTTAGTGGCGTTCGAACCTTAAAGTTCTCTTTAAAGTTCACTTTCTAGAAAAATTGATTTAATAGAGGTTTTGTCCCAAAGTGAAGGGAAACGTTAGTTCCCTGGAGTAGAAAGTCTAGGTTATCCTCCTCACTTTGGGACAAACTTAATTTTTCATAATATTTGTTTTTAATTTAGTAATAAGAGATCAAACGAATGAAGTTTTATTAAAGAGGAGAGAGTTGAGTTTCTTTTCTCAATCCCGCAAAAAATTTGTTTAATGTTGAAAGAATTTGTAAGAAGAAAAGAAAGGAGTAAAAATAGTGTCACATTCTTTAAGTCCACTTTCTAGAATTTCTTTCTCGGATTCTTTAGATACTCAGCATAGACGACCTCCTAATGTAGTTCTTGTTTTGACTGATGATCAGGGATATGGAGACTTAGGTTGTCACGGTAACAAATATATAAAAACTCCATATTTGGATAATTTTTATCAGGAAAGTTCTCGTTTCACTAATTTTTATTCCTGTCCTCTTTGTTCTCCAACCCGAGCTAGTCTCCTTACTGGACGGTACAATTACAGAACGGGAGTGATAGATACTTGGGTAGGGCTGGCTATGATGAGATCAGAAGAAATTACAATAGCTGAAAAGTTAAAAGAAGCAGGTTATAAGACAGGTATTTTTGGAAAGTGGCACTTAGGGGATCATTATCCTTTAAGGCCTATTGATCAGGGATTTGATGAATCGTTAATTCATAAGGGGGCAGGAATAGGTGGCCGAGCTAATCCCCCTGATAATCATTACTACGATCCTATTCTTTATCACAATGAAACACCCAAAAAATTTTACGGATATTGTACTGACATATTTTTCCAGGCAGCTATTCAATTCATCGAAAAGCATGCCAAAGAACCGTTTTTTGTCTATATTCCAACTAATGTGCCCCATGTCCCTCTTGAGATTAAAGAAAAAGAGGTTCTTCCTTATCTAAAAATGGGCTTGGATGAGATTACTGCTAAACATTATGCTATGTTGACCAATCTTGACCAAAATTTTGGCCGTTTACTTTCCAAACTGGATGAATTAGATCTTTCAACTAATACTATCGTCATATTTACAAGCGATAATGGTCCGGCATATCGGGATCTTCGCTACAATGCTGGTCTTCGTGAAGGTAAAGGCTCCGTTTATGATGGAGGAATTAAAGTACCTTTTTTTATTCGGTGGCCTAAAAAAATCATTGGAGGAAAAGATATTGATCGGATTGCTCATTTTATTGATGTGTTCCCTACACTTATAGATTTATGTGATATATCCGATTCAAAGGATTTATCATTAGATGGAATTAGTCTAGCTCCTCTTTTGTTGGCTAAAAAAGTTGATTGGCCCGATAGATATTTATTTTTTCAACAGTCTCGGCCTGATCCAAATGGTGTTGATCGGCCAAGATTGTTTGTCCATTGTGCAGTTAGGAGTCAGAATTATAAAATAGTTATGACTTCTCGTGATCCCAAAAAACGTCAGACGGAAGCAATTGGACTCGAACAAACAGAACTATATGATATGCTCAGAGACCCTGGTGAAACGCTGAATATAGCTCGTTCTCATCCACATCTTGTAAGAAAAATGAGATTAGCTTACGAAAAATGGTTTAATAATGTAACTAAAAATCTTAGCCCTGTTTCTATTTATCTGGGGAGCCCTCTTGAAAATCCTGTGATTTTGACTAATCAAGACCTCTATGGACCGGGGGCAGTGGCAGCCTATGTGAGTTGGGGAAGACTTTCTCGAGATCCCCAAGCAGAGCCGGAAGGATTTGGTGTTTGGCATGTAAAGACGACCCGAGCAGGTCGATATAAAATAACTCTCAGATTTGGGCCTCTGAGTGGAGGTCGTGAAGTACCTTTAAAAGAAGGCATTGCTGTTTTTAAACTAGGGAAAGTATACCGGGAGGAAAAAATAAAAGAAGGGTCTCCCAGAGTGAGCTTTTTTATTGAGTTGCCCCAAACTGAAGGCGCTTTAGAGACTTATTTTACTGGTCAACGCAAAGATGGGGCTAAAGTTACTCCTTTTTTTGTGGATATAGAATTCATTGAATAAATAATAGATAAATAAATAAATTTGGAAGAGGTTTTTTATGAAACGGCGAGATTTTTTGAGAACTATCATCGCTTCTGGGACTTTGATCCCGATTTCAGAGGTTTTTATTCAAGATGCATGTCGGAAGATAGAAAGCCGCCCTAATTTCATTGTTTTCCTCGCCGATGACTTGGGTTATGGGGATTTGGGGTGTTATGGTCATCCAATCATAAAGACCCCTAACCTTGATAAATTTGCTAAAGAAGGTGTTATTCTCACTGACTGCCATTCAGGAGGAACTGTTTGTTCTCCATCTAGAGCATCTCTTTTGACAGGAAGAAATCCATTCAGGGTGGGGATTTATTATCTTATTGGTGGTGGCGCTCATTTGCATCGCAAAGAAGTTACGATAGCTTCTCTTCTAAAGGAAGCTGGATATGATACGTGTTTTGTAGGTAAGTGGCATCTCAGTCAAATAGATGAGCCTGATAGTCACCAACCCACACCAAGTGATCATGGATTTGATTATTGGTTAGCCACAAAGCAGAATGCTTTTGAAGGACCTGAGAATCCTTTAACTTTTATTAGGAACGGAAAAAAAGTAGGAGAAATTAGAGGATGGTACTGTGATTTGATTGTTGAAGAGGCCATAAACTGGATTAAGAATAGACCAAATTCAAAAAAACCATTTTTCCTCCTCATCTGTAGTCATGAGCCACATGCACCTTTAGATCCCCCTCATTATTATTCAGACATGTATTACGGGTCCGAAATTGATCGTATGGCTAAGAACATTCGTTATGGTGGAGTCGATCGAGACCGTTCTAAATTTTTTGGATTTAAAAAATATTATTATGGAACTGTGACCCAATTAGATAATGCCTTTGGCAGATTATTGAAAGCAATCGATGATTTTAAAATGAGGGAAAATACTTTAATTTTTTTCACAAGTGACAATGGTCCTGAGGTTCCACCCTCTTATATTCCCCAACCCGGAGAAGAAATTCCAACTTGGGTTAAGAGAACTCAGAGATGTTTTGGCACCCCCGGAGTATTACGAGGAATGAAACGGTCTGTTTATGAAGGAGGACATCGCGTTCCTGGAATTATTCGCTGGCCCCGGGGCATTAAACCCGGAACGGTGAGCGATGCCTTAGTTAATGGAACGGACATTCTTCCGACATTTTGTGAATTAGCAGGCGTGCCGGTACCGGATGATAGAGTAATTGATGGGACAAGCATTGTTTCCATTTTTGAAGGTCGGGAACCTCAACGTCCTATACCTGCAACCTGGATGTTTCCTGCTGGATATCCAGGTCCACATATGGCCATGAGAGAAGATTCTTATGTTATTATAGGTTGGTTTAACACCAAAGAAAGAGACCAGCTATGGATGGATTATATAAAATCAGCAAGGCTGGAAAAGTTTGAACTTTATAATCTTCGAAAAGATATAGAACAGAAATTTGACCTTACATCTAAAGAGCCTGAAGTTTTAGTAAAACTCGAATCAAAAATGAAAAAACTTTGGGCAGAAATTCAGTCTGAAGGTCCAATATGGGAAAAGTGGACTAGGAAATAATTGGAGGTATTAATTAATGCTTGATGCAGAATTACGCATTCCGTTATTAGATTTAATCATCATTATTTCTTATCTGGTTGGGATTGTAGTAATTGGACTTTTTTCTGTGCGGAGGATGAAACTTAACAGCCAGAGCTATTTCTTGGCCGGTCGTTCACTTCCTTGGGGAATGGTAGGCGCGGCTCTTTTCGCTTCTAATATCTCTACTATTCACTTGGTTGGCTTGGCCGCTTCGGGCTATAACGAAGGGTTAGTCTGGGGTAATTTCGAATGGATGGCTGTATTTACGTTAATTCTTCTCGGACTCGTCTTTGCTCCGTTTTACTTTAAGACTCGGATTTCTACCCTACCTGAGTTTTTGGAAAAGCGTTACAGTGCTACCTGCCGGATGATTTTAGCTATTATGGCTATTCTGGCGGCTTTATTTATTCATATCGGCATGAGTCTTTATGCTGGAGCGGCTGTTTTTAAACGATTTTTTGGGATAGATGTAGTAGCTTCGATCATTATCATTTCCATTGCCACAGCCCTTTATACTGTTTTAGGAGGCTTAAAAGCAGTTGTTGTTACGGAAACGATTCAAACCGTTATCTTGATTTTAGGAGCCGTCTTGGTCACCATTTTTGCTGTTTTAGCTCTCCCTAAGTTTGGAATTTATAACCTTGCTCAGCTTAAAACAGCTGTCAAACCTAATCAATTGAGTATGTTGCATACCTATAGCCCGGTCGGGCTGACCTGGTACGCCGTTTTTTTAGGCTATCCAATTTTAGGAATTTGGTACTGGTGTACGGACCAGACGATTGTTCAGAGAGTTTTGGGTGCCAAATCCCAGCAGGACGCCCAATTAGGACCTTTGTTTGCCGGTTTCCTGAAGATTCTTCCGGTGTTTATCATGGTATTTCCCGGGGTTTTAGGATACATTCTTTTTCGAGATGTGATTGGTTCCGACAGTAATCAGACTTTGCCAGTTTTGATTAATAATCTTATTCCCACTGGTCTCAAGGGCCTTATCACGGCCGGTTTGTTGGCTGCTTTGATGAGTACGATTGCGGCCGCTCTTAATAGTTCCGCTACTTTAGTGGCGATTGATATTGTCAAGCGGATTAAAGCTGATCTTCCCGATGCCAAACGAGTCCAGATTGGACGAGTTGCGGCTGTGGTAGTGATGCTCTTGGCGATGCTTTGGTCAACGCAAGGTGGACGGTATTCAAGTATCTTTGAAGCCATAAATGCTATCGCTTCCCATCTAGCACCCCCGATAACTACTGTCTTTCTTTGGGGCGTTTTCTGGCGCCGGGGCACTAAACAGGCGGCTCTTGTCACTCTTTTGATAGGATTTGCGGGAGGCATGTTGGCTTTTCTTTTTGATCTGCCAGTTATCGGCCATGAAAAAGTTTTGACCCATAAATTAGGGATTCCTTTTATGATGCAAGCCTGGTGGATGTTTTGTATCTGTAGCCTGATCTTCGTGGTGGTAAGCCTTTTAACTCCTAAGCCTGCTCCAGAACAGGTAGAAGGTTTAACTTGGAAGAATCCCATCCAGGTGATTGCCGGTGGTCGGATAAAAGCTTTTTCAGACCCGCGATTGTGGGCGGGGTTATTATTGTTAACGATGGTCATTCTCTATTATGTTTTTCATTAAAAATCAGGTGATTATCTGCAAAATGGGCCAGAAGGTTGGGTGTTTAATTATTAAGAAAAGTGCAAAAGAAAAAAAGGAAAGTAGAAGAAAAAGATAAAAAAATTCAATAGAAATAGAAAGAATAAAAGACTAAACATTGGAGATGAAGGATAGAAAATTGTTTAATTCTCAATCACCTGAAGAGAGGCGATCAAGTCAAAACCGATTTGTACTGGTGGGGATTGGAGAGATTCTCTGGGATATGCTTCCTGAAGGGCCCAGATTGGGAGGAGCACCAGCAAATTTTGCTTATTATGCTCAAGCTTTTGGGGAAAAAGGCATCATCGTTAGTAGAATTGGAGCTGACGAGGCAGGCGAAAAAATAATCACTCAATTGCGATTCCACGGGTTAGAAAGTAAATACATCTCAATCGAAGATAAACATCCCACCGGAAAAGTAACAGTTAATCTTGACAGCCAAGGTAAACCTCAATTTGAAATCCATCGAGATTGCGCCTGGGATTATCTAGAGATTACTCCTGAGCTTAGAGAATTAGCCACTCAAGCTGATGCGGTGTGTTATGGTTCGCTGGCTCAACGTGCACCAGTGGCTCGCCAATCCATCCGCGAGTTTATCTCTCACACGAGGTCTGATTGTCTACGTATTTTTGATGTTAATCTTCGACCCCCTTTTTATGCCTTAGAAGATATCAATTGGCTTTTGAAGAGAAGTCAAGTTTTAAAACTAAATGATGAGGAGCTACGGATTTTGGCTGAACTCTTTCAGATTGATAACCAGGAAAGGCTTATCACCGAATTTTTCTTCTCCACTTATCCGATTGAATTGATGGTGTTAACTCGCGGGGAAAGAGGCAGTAGTCTTTACACCCGAGAAAGAACATCTAATTTTTCAGCTTTGCCTGTGAGAGTGGTGGATACGGTGGGCGCCGGTGATGCCTTTACAGCCGCTGTGGCGGTAGGCCTTCTCCATCAGGAAGATTTGGATAAGATAAATGAAACAGCCAACCGACTAGCTGCTTATGTTTGTACTCAACCAGGAGCCTGGGCGCCTCTTTCTGGTGAATGGAGGTATCAGGATTGAGAGGGAAAAAAGCTGATTTCATCCTGGCCAGAAGAAAAATGCGGATTTTTTTACATCAAGAGGCGTTAATTACGGAGGCGATTTTATCATAAGTAGGGTGAAAGCAATAAATTTAAGAACAAGGTTGATAACTTTTAAATTGGAAAATTAAAATGTGGAGAGGAAAGTAAGTAAAAATGGATTCTGTAGTTCATCGTATAAATATTATTCATCATGAATTCATGGGAAAAAAGCCATGATTGCTTCTCGCTATGAAGAGGAATTAAAAGTTAACTCAAGTAAAATATTAGTCGCCAATCAAGACATCTTGGTGTTAGTTTTTCCTTTTATCTTTTCCTTACAGACAAAAAGGGCTCAAATTAATAAGGGAATTTTTAAGGTAATTAATCTTTTCCCTTACGAGAAAAGAGATTTCTTAAGAAATATATTGAGAAAAGGAGGAAGTCATGAAGATGAAGAAATTCAATTATTATCAGCCCACTGAAATCAGGTTTGGGACGGGTCGCTTAGAAGAATTAGGAGAAGTGGTGGCTCGTTTTGGCCAAAATTGCTTGTTGGTTACTGTGCCAGAAATTCCTGAGCTTTCAGAGCTTTTTCGGCGAGCTAAAAATATTCTCAAAGATAAAGGGATAAATGTTGTTCACTTTGATGGCGTTATTCCCAATCCAACAGTGGAAGTAGTTGCTAAGGGAGCCAATTTGGCCAAAAATAATCAAGTAGAAGTAGTGGTTGGCCTAGGAGGTGGGTCAAGTATGGATACGGCCAAAGCTATTGCCGTGGAGGTCACTCATCCTGGAAGTTGCTGGGATTATATTTTTTCTAGTGAATCACAACCGACCGAGAAGACTCTGCCTATCATTGCGGTGCCGACCACGTCAGGAACAGGTTCTCATGTCACTCAGGTGGCTGTGGTCACCAACCCCCAAGAAAAGTACAAATCAGCTTTATTCAATAATCATCTTTATCCCCGAGTAAGTATTGTTGACCCCGAGTTGGTTGTCACTTTACCGCCTCATTTTACGGCCACTACTGGCTTTGATGTCTTTGCTCATGCTTTTGAAAGTTATATTAATCCCCATGGGTCTCCTTATACTGATATGACTGCTCTCGAAGCTATTCGAATTGTAGCGCGCTATCTTCCCCAAGCAGTTAAGGTGGGAAGTGACATTGAAGCTCGGACATGGATGGCCTGGGCCGATACATTAGCGGGATTGTCAATTGCTAATGCCGGTGTAACTTTACCCCATGGAATTGCTATGGCCATGGGTGGATATTTTCCTCACGTTGCTCATGGAGAGGCATTAGCCGCTGTTTATCCAGCCATCATGCGTTATACTTATAAAGCCTCGCCTAAGAAATTTGCTACCGTAGCTCGTGTTTTTGACCCTTCTCTGGAGGAAAAAAGTGATGAAGTTGCGGCCGAAAAAACTTGTGAGATGATTGATAATTTGCTCCAAGAGATAAATTTAAAAATTGGTTTAAGTGATCTTAATATTCCTGAGGAAGCCCTCAAAGAATTAGCCGAGGCTTCTTTAGTCCTTCCCGATTATAAAAGCCATCCTCGGAAAGTTAATTTCGAAGAAGTCTATGAACTTCTTCGACAAAGTTATAAGGGCGGGGGAAGTGATGGTGATTAATAATTTATGAATTGCGGCTTACTCACCATTGAAGTTGAAGGAGGAGGAATTAATTTAATTCGCCACATTGAAAAGATTTTGAAAGGAAGAAAGATATTATGAAGTGGGTAAAGTTTATAAATCCTTTAGTTTTAGTCCTGGGAATTATTTTGTTAATCGGGCCAAGCTTTCTCTTAGCTGATGATAGTTCGGGGCTTGTTGCTTGGTGGCCAATGGAGAAGCTGGTGAAGGATAGGCTTCTAGATCAGTCTTCTGAGAACCTTGATAGCTTGAGTGGTAATTATCGTTTTGTTCGGGGAGTAAAGGGGAAAGCTCTTAAGTTCGATGGCTATACGACGGTGGTAAGAAGAAATGCCTCTAGAGTGTTCCAAATAGGTGATGCTTTTACTGTTGAAGCCTGGGTAGCAGTGGCTGCTTATCCTTGGAATTGGTGTCCGGTAGTCATCCACCAAAATTCTGAGGGAGGTTATGCTTTTGAGATAGGCCCTCTGGGAGAGTTGAAATTTAAAGTTTTTGCCGGCGGGGAATGGAAAGAATGTGTTTCCGAGGCAAAAATTCCTTTGAAACAATGGACTCAGGTAGTGGCGGTTTTTGATGAAAATTCAGGGAGTTCCATTTATTTAAATGGCCAAGAAGTGGGCAGATTAGCCTTTCGAGGAATTTTTAAGGACGCTGAAAAAACTGATCTTTGGTTGGGGACTATTCCTGAGCGACGCAAACCGGCTTTTATTCATCGGCAATTTGGTTCTCTTCCCAGTTGGTATTCGTTGGATGCAATTCTGGATGAAATTAAAGTTTATTCGAGAGCTATGAGCGCAGAAGAAATCTTAAAAGCTTATCGTCAAGACAAACCTTCGTCTGCTCCCGATATTCCACCTCGAGAGCTACCCCGGATTCCGGAGAGAAGGAATCGGTTTGGAGCTTTCTATACGCGGTTAAATTATTACTGGGAATGGGATGAACTATGGAGGGTGGGTGACCATCCAGATGTGGTTGTGACTTTTGACCAATCTCCGGTTAGACTAGTTTTCTGGCGGGGAACGCGTTATTCTCCTTGCTGGGTAACCGAGAACAACATCTGGATGGCTGACCAGAGCGTGGAGGCGTGGGACAATAAAGAAGGCTGTTTCGAACACATGCAAGATCGACACTGTCGGTACTCTCATGTGAGAATCATCGAGAATACCCCGGCTCGGGTTGTTATCCACTGGAGATATGCGTTGGTGAGTTCCCGTAATCATATCTGGAATGAAGATGAGAGAAGTGGTTGGGGATGTTGGGTCGACGAATATTATTATATCTATCCTGATCAAACCGGGGTGCGAAAGTACTCCTGGCAAAAAGGTTCATTGGGTCCCGTCCGGCAATTCCAGGAATCAATTCCTTTAACCAGTCCCGGTCAGCTTCAGGGCGATATCATTAATAAAGATTATGTGACGGTGGCCAATCTTAAGGGAGAAAAACAGGTTTTTTCTTACGTTGAAAATCCCCCGAAGAAAACAACAAAGTTTATCCCGGAAAATCCACTTATCCAGATGCACAACACCAAATCCCGGTTTAAGCCTTTTATCATCTTTGAGCCGGGCGGGAAGATGCATTATCTCAAGGATATGGATATCAGAGCTCTCTCCAGACCTGGCTCATGTAGTCATTGGCCGGTGGGCCAAGTACTATCTGATGGGAGAACCCAAAAAACGCCGGATCGAGCCACCAGCTTTCTGGGTTTCCCGATTACTGATCCAGTAATTCACGAAGGACCGGAAGGAAGAAATTGGGCCGCTTCCCTTTATGGGATGACGAATAAGCCATTTGATACCCTTATTCCCTTGGCGAGATCCTGGGCTTGTGCCCCTAAATTAGAAATATTGGCTGGAGAATTTGACAATGGAGGCTATGATCTATCCCAAAGAGCTTATGTTATTAAACCTAAAAATTTAAAACCTAAAAAATTGAAAGCTAAAAATATTAAGGATAAAAACTTACCTTCTTCAAGGTTTTTAGAGGCCATCATCAAGGCTAACGATGATTCTCCGGTAGATAATTTATGCCTGGTTATTAAGAATTGGAGAGGTAAAGAGCCCATTCTCCTTCTCAATGGCCGGAAAATGAGAAAAGGTAATGATTTTCGAACTGGTAAAATTAGAACTCTAGAGGGGGAAGATCTTATCCTCTGGATTCCTTTATTTTCTCAAGAACCAGTTAGAATTCGGCTAGAGGAATATCGTTCTCAAAGTGATTAAGAGTAAAGTGATTAAGGAAATAGTTATCGAGAGTTAAATGCCAAGGAAAGTAATTCCTAATCCAACAAAGAATTGGGTAGTTTTTATGGACCATGTTCTATTTAACTCTTTATCCAGAGTTCGAAGAGTCTTTTCAAGATTTTCCTTAAACCATATTCTGATTAGATTTATAATTAATCGGGGAAAATCAAGAGGAGGAATTCACCTGGGAAAGGATTGACCTGGTAATTGTTCATTAAGGATAAACAAATGGGGACATTTAGTTTTTTCTGGCTGCCTAAGGTATTTTATTTGGGGAAAAAAGGAAAATATGGCCGTTTTTTTCGATTTGTTACCCCTTGGTGGGGCAATTTTCAAAATAAGAAAGCTCCTGAATATTCTCTTTTTCTTAAGAGCAGAGCTGGGATTTTCTCAATTTATAACCAAAAAATAGGTAAATATGTATTGTGTCCCCAATTATGTTGTGTTCCTAATGATCTATTATGTCCCCAATTATGCAATTATTTGAAATAAGGAGGTAAGCCGATGAAGCAGGCGGTATTAATAAGCCCCCAAAAAATTATCTTTCGGGAAGTTCCTCGGCCGACTTGCAAACAAAATCAGGTTTTGATCAAAATCAAGAGAATTGGTATCTGTGGTTCTGACATTCATGCTTATTATGGCCAACATCCTTACATTTCTTTTCCGATTGTCCAGGGACATGAATTCAGTGGCGAAGTAGTTGAGATTGGTCAAAAAGTTCAAAACTTTAAAATCGGTGACCGAGTAACCGTTCGACCTCAATTAACCTGTGGCCAATGTTATCCTTGCCGGCATGGGAATTATCATATCTGTGAGAATTTAAAAGTAATTGGCTGTCAGGCTGATGGAGCTGCCCAAGAATATTTTGCGGTAGACCAAAACCTGGTGGTTCCTTTACCAGAAGAACTTAGTTATGACTTAGGGGCTATGGTGGAACCTTCAGCAGTTGGGGTTCATGCAACTCGTCGTCTGGGGGAGGTAAGGGGAAAGAAAATCCTTGTCCTGGGGAGTGGTCCAATTGGTCTTCTTACGGCCCAAGCAGTAAAAGCTTTGGGGGCTCATCAGGTTATGATTACTGACCTTAGCGACTATCGCTTAGAAGTCGCTCAAAAGTGTGGGCTTGATTTTATGGTAAACGTGAAAAAGAGAGATTTAGGGAAAGCCCTTCGAGATTATTTCGGTCCTGATTTGGCCGATGGGATAATTGAATGTGTGGGAGCTGAAGAAACCGTGGAACAGGCCATTGAGCAGGCTCGCAAAGGAACCGATATCATCATTGTTGGGGTTTTTGGAGCAAAGCCTCGGATAAATCTTGGCTTTGTTCAAGATCGGGAACTGCGCCTTATTGGTTCTTTGATGTATAAGAAGGAAGATTACGAGGTGGCTATTGAATTTATTCGTTCCCAAAAGATTAAGGTTAAACCTCTTATTTCTGCGCATTTCCGATTTGAAGATTATCCCCAGGCATATAAATACATTGAACAAAACAAAGAGAAGACACTCAAAGTTCTGATTGATTTCTAAAAAGTTTAAATGAATTTTTTAATAAATTTTTATGAGGGAGAGAGAGATGATTCCTAATATTTTTAAAACTTCGAAAAAATGTTTAGTTGTGGCCATGACCACGGTGGCAATAGGGGCGTTTCTAGCCAGCTGTTCCCCTCAAGAAAAAATTGACCAGGTCAACAGATTAGACATCGATCCCACAACATTACTCTGGTATAACCATCCGGCTGACCAATGGGAAAATGCTCTTCCGGTCGGCAATGGCCGTTTAGGGGCGATGGTTTTTGGTCGAACCGACGAAGAACGCATCCAGATTAATGAGGATACTTATTGGTCAGGCGGACCTTATAATCAAACTCGCCCTGGAGGCTGGAAGTATTTACCCCAAGTCCAGAAATTAATTTTTGCAGGCCAGTACATCAAGGCTCACAAATTATTTGGCCGATATCTCATGGGTTATCCAGTGGAGCAACAAAAGTACCAGTCCTTAGGTAATTTAATCTTAAAATTCAACTCACAGGAGTCTCAAATATCTGATTATCGTCACCAGCTGGACTTAGACCAGGCCTTAGTAACTACCGAGTACAAGCTGGGAGACGTTCGTTTTAAACGAGAGGTCTTTGTTTCTCCCGTCGATCAGGTGATTGTTATCCGTCTTGAGGCCAGTCAACCTGGTCGCCTATCTTTTGATGCGCAGCTCCGCGGTTGTCGGAATCAAGCTCATTCTAACTATGCCACGGATTATTTTCAGATGGATGGCTATGGTTCAGATGGGCTGATTCTTACCGGCAAATCAGCTGATTATTTGGGAGTTGAAGGAAAGATTCGCTATGAAGCTCGTCTTAAGGCTATCCCTGAGGGAGGAGAGATAAGGGTTGAAGATGATCATCTAATCATTAAGAAAGCCAATTCGGTTACCCTTTACATTGCGGCCGCCACCAATTTTGTCAATTACAAGGACGTAAGTGGTGATCCTCATCAACGAGTAGATGAGATTTTTAAAAAAATAGCAGGCAAGTCATATGATCAGATAAAAAAAGATCATCTCCAAGAACATCGGCGCCTTTTTTGCCGTTTAAAAGTTGATTTTGGTTCAACGCCTAATTCATTTTTACCTACTGATGAAAGGCTGGAACGCTTTGATGGCCAAAACGATCCTAATCTGGCCGCTCTCTGTTTGCAATTTGGGCGTTATTTATTAATCTGTTCTTCCCGGCCTGGGACCCAACCCGCTAATCTTCAGGGAATTTGGAATGAGGATATGAACCCGGCGTGGGACTCCAAATATACAACTAATATTAATACTGAAATGAATTACTGGCCAGCTGAGGTGGGCAATTTAAGCGAGTGTGCAGAGCCTCTTTTTCAGATGATTGAGGAGCTTGCTGATCAAGGTCGAGATGTAGCTCGTGAGCACTACGGAGCCAGGGGATGGGTTTTTCATCAAAATACAGACATCTGGCGAGTAGCGGCCCCGATGGATGGTCCGGATTGGGGGACATTTACGACTGGGGGAGCCTGGTTATGTACCCATCTTTGGGAACATTATCTTTTTACTGAGGATAAAGAATTTCTGGCTCATTACTATCCCATCATGAAAGAAAACGTCATATTTTTTCTGGATTTTTTAGTGGAACATCCCCGCTATGGCTGGCTGGTAACCAATCCCTCAACTTCTCCCGAAAACTTTCCCGGTCGAGCGGATAATATTCCTTTTTATGATGAAGTTACCGGTTGGATGAGTCCAGGAACAACTATTTGTGCCGGCTCTACTATTGATATGCAAATCTTAAGGGATTTATTTACCTATGTAGCTGAAGCAGCAAAGATCCTTAATGTTGACCAAGATTTTAGACAAAAAGTTTTATCAACCCGAGATCGCCTCGCCCCGATGCAAATTGGTCAAAGAGGAGATCTTCAAGAATGGTTAGAGGATTGGCCTCAGAAAGAGTCAAGTCATCGCCATATATCTAACCTTTATGGGCTTTTTCCTGGCAATCAGATTTCAGCCCGTCGGACACCAAAACTAGCTGAAGCAGCCAAGGTTGTTCTTGAACAACGAGGGCTTCGAGGCAACGGTTGGTCTTCAGCCTGGAAAATGGCTTGCTGGGCTCGCCTTTATCAGCCGGAGAAAGCATTGGAAAATTTTGTTTATGCCATCAAAAATTACACTTTCGATAATTTATTTTCTATCTGTTCCAAAGCGCTTCAAGTTGACGGAAGTTTTGGAGTAGCAGCGGCGATCATGGAAATGTTACTCCAATCCCATGAAGGAGAGATAAATTTATTACCTTCTCTTCCTTCAGAATGGTCGAATGGTTTTGTCAGAGGTATTAAAGCTCGAGGCGGATTTGAATTGGATATTTACTGGGAAAAGAATTGCCTCAAAGAGGCCACCATCACTTCTAATTTAGGAAAAAAGTGTCGGGTGAGAACAGCGACACCAGTTCAGGTTTTCTGGGGAAATAAAATTATTCCGGTGGAGGAAGAAGAAGGCGTAGTTTCCTTTGAAACCTCAAAAGGAGAAAAATACAAACTTGTAGCTGAATCGGCAACAACTTCTTGAGGTAAGATTTGCGAGATATTCTATTTGATGGAATAAAAAAAGTGGTTTACCTGAAACATGAAAAAGATAGATAGCCAAACTTTTTTGGCTATTTTGTTGATAGATGAGACTAGGTTTTTAAGTTGAAAAAGATGAACAAGCAGGCGAGATGTATTAGCTGGGCTTATCATATTAATGGCTACATATCCCTCTTTTTCATCTCTCAGGGAAAGGTAAAAGGAAAATTAAATGTCAGACACCAACTAGGAGGATGAACCATTATTGCGACCTCCAAACTAAATTCTTATAAAAGTAATGTTAAATAAATTAATTCACTACAGGGAGGAAAAAATGGTCAAGAAGGCCAAGATTATTTTGAGTAGTGTTTTTGTCCTTTTTTTAATGGTTATTCTCTTAAAGGCCCAACAACCACGCGTAGTTGCCTGGTGGAGTT
>Ga0190338_1000072_pt1 | contig 18074 bp, 15 predicted proteins | sample 4872041112_MG_FD_163434 | JGI IMG/M metagenome (GOLD analysis project Ga0190338, IMG submission 163434) | Hydrothermal vent sediment bacterial communities from Southern Trench, Guaymas Basin, Mexico - 4872-04-11-12_MG | ecosystem: Environmental > Aquatic > Marine > Hydrothermal vents > Sediment ... | reverse complement strand
TATAAAAGAACTCGCTGAATACTTACAACTGGAAGAACATACCATCTATAAGATGGCAAGAAAAGGTGAAATCCCAGCCTACAAGGTCGCTGGACAGTGGAGGTTTAAAAAAGAAATGATAGAAGAATGGTTAGAACAAAAATTGGTAAGTACTGGTGGAAAGGACGGCACGAAAAATGTTAAATGAAGCTGAAACAAGGGCAAAATTAATAGACCCTAAATTGCATGAATCTGGCTGGTCTGAGGAACTAATCCGGCGAGAAGTAAAAATTACCGAAGGTAGGATTATAGATGATTATGGCAATAGAAAGCCTGCCTTAAGACCTGACTATATTTTATTCTTAGAGAGGAATTTCCCTATAGCAGTTGTAGAAGCAAAGGATGAAACTCATCATCCCTCAGCAGGAATACAGAAAGCCAAAATGTATGCAGAGATGCTTGATGTCCTCTTTGCTTATTCAACAAATGGTCATGGGATTGAAGAATATGACTTTATAACCAAGAAACAAACTACCTTAGATCGCTTTCCTTCACCTCAAGAGTTATATAAAAGGTATTCCCTTCACAGGTTCAATAAGGTTCTTACCTTTGATAAAGAGACTAACCCACTTTTATACCCCTACAAAATCGTCCAGAATAAGATACCAAGATATTACCAAATAGCTGCCGTTGAAAATATCATAGAAGCTTTCTTGAGAGGACAAAAGCGTATTTTGCTTACAATGGCAACTGGCACAGGCAAGACTTATGTAGCATTTCAGGTAGCATGGAAACTTTATAATACCAAAAAAATCAGAAGAGTTTTATACATTGCAGACAGGATTATTTTAAGAAATCAGGCTTATAATCAGTTTGAACCATTTGGAGGAGCAAGAGAGATAATAAAAGAGGGAAAAGCACCTAAGATAAGGGATATATACTTTGCTACCTATCAAACCCTTTATTCTGAGAAAGATGGAAAAAGACTGTATCAGGACTATCCGCCAGAATTCTTTGATATGGTGATTATTGATGAGTGCCATAGATCAGGATATGGCAGATGGAAAGAAATCCTTGAGTATTTTAAATCTGCGGTTCACTTCGGCATGACAGCAACCCCTAAACGGGATGACAACATTGATACCTATGCCTATTTCGGAACTCCTGTATATGTTTATAGTCTCGGTCAAGGTATAGAAGATGGCTTCTTGGCTCCCTATAGAATTCACAAAATCTATATGAACATTGATAAAAAAGGTGGTTTATCCCTAAATGATGTAGCAAGCGATGGTGCTGTTATAAATGCCCCTGAAGGAGTAGAGCTTAAAGATTTTTATTCTGTTGGAGAGTTTGAAAAAACTATAATCTTGCCTGATAGAACAGAAACAATGACTAAAAAACTCGCTGAGATACTAAAGATTTATGGAGTAACAGAGAAAACAATGGTCTTTTGTGTAACCAAGGAACATGCCCTTGAGGTAGTAAAGATTCTTCAAAACGAGCTGGCTTCTGATATAGCCTCTACAGGAATAAGCGCGGATGACTTTGTAGTAAGGATTGTTGATGAAGAACCAAATGCAAGAGAACTTGTTGATAGATTAGCGGATGCAGAATATCAAACTCCTGTAATTGCTGTAAGTGTGGACCTCCTAAGTACAGGTGTTGATGTCCCACCAGTGAAAAATATTGTTTTTATGAAGCCTATAGCCTCTAAAGTACTATTTAAGCAAATAATGGGCAGAGGAAGCAGAATAAATGAAGACGCAAATAAGTTTTTCTTTAGGATCATAGATTTTGTAGATGCCGTTCGTCTTTTAGACCCTTGGGATTTACCACCAGAAGAGCCTATCCCACCAACTCCTGAAGGCCCTTTTGACTATTTCTTAAGAGGTAAGGTTGTTGATAGTGAAAACGGCGCACCTGTACAAGGGGCAAGGATTACGGCTATCTTAGGTGTCAATATGCTAAAACCTACAAGGACTGATAAAAATGGAGAGTTTTTTATAGAAGGATGTCCCCATTCTCAGGTAAAAATAAAAGTTGAAGCAAAGGATTATAAGTTAAGAGAAATAAACGCCGCTCCCACGCCTTCTAAGACCCAGATTGCAGTTGTAATTGAATTAAAAAGAAAGAAGGAGAAAGAAGAGGGTAAAATTATTGTAAAAGGAATCAATGTCTATATTGAAGAAGAAACTTATGTTGAGGTTGAAGGTAAAAAACTTAACAAGGCACGATACATCGAATATGCTAAGGAAAATGTAAGGAAGAAGGTTCTTACCTTAGATGATTTAAGAAGGATCTGGATAGATAAAGACCAAAGACAACAATTTCTACAGGATCTTACCAGAAAGAGTATAAATCCTGAGTTAATTGCTCGGCTCTTAAACAGACCTGATGCCGATGCCTTTGACATCATTGCTCATGTTGCCTTTGATGCCCCTATCTTAAGCAGAGACGACAGAGCTCAAGCCCTATTGAATGAGAAATATCAATTTATAAGTTCTTTCAATGACACTGCAAAGGAGGTTTTACTTAACCTTATAGAAAAATACAAGCTTGCTGGAATTGAGGAGATTACACCTGCTGCCTTGGAGACTCCAGACATTCAGAAAATTGGTAGATTGCAGGAGATAATTGACTCTTTTGGAGGAATAGACAGCCTCCTGCACACACTTGAGAGTATCTCACAAGGACTTTATGAAACCACAGAGGTAAGATGATGGATAGACAGACATTAAAATCAAAGTTTAAGCAGGCATGCGACATTTTAAGAAATGAAATAGCCTCGGTTAACTACATAATTCAACTATCATGGATGCTATTTTTAAAACTTTATGATGAATTAGAAGATGACAAAGAACTAAAAGCAAAATTGAAAGGCCAAACTTATAAAAGAAACATCCCAAGTCCTTATATGTGGAAAGAGTGGGTGCATAAAGACTGGAGAAGTGAAGAACTCACCAAATTTATAAATAATGACCTCTTTCCTTTTCTTGCCAAATTAAACGGCAATGGAGAAAAGGATCTTATTTCCACCATCTTTAGTGGTAAAGAGATACAGAACTTTCTCTCCGATGGATATAAACTCAGGGAAGTAGCATTACTTCTTGATGAGATAAAATTAAAAACAAAAGAAGATATCTATGTTATCTCCACTCTGTATGAGGAACTTCTACCAGAAATTGGAGAGATGGGGAAATATGCGGGTGAGTATTATACCCCAAGACCGATTATCAGACTGATGGTGAAGATCGTCAATCCAAAGCTCGGTGAGACTATATTAGACCCCTTCATGGGTTCAGGAGGATTTCTTATAGAGAGTTATAACCATATACTTAAAAGCAAAGAAGTCTTTACAATAAAAGAGACTCAAGCTTTAAACAACATGTTTATGGGAGAGGAAAAAAAAGATGTGCCTTATCTCATAGGCATTATGAACGCCCTCCTGCACAACCTGCCCACCACAAGAATATACAAAACAGATACCTTTTCAGAAGACATAAGAAAGATTCAGGAAAAAGACAGGGTCAATGTAATCCTCACCAATCCACCCTTTGGAGGAAAGTTTGACGAGAGGTTTAAGGCTAACTTTCCTGTAAAAAGTTCAGATACTGAGCTTATGGCACTTCAGTATGTAATGAGAAAGATAAAACAAGGTGGCAGAGTTGGAATCGTTGTCCCTGAAGGGGTTTTATCCAACACAACAGGACCATTTGTAAGGGTTAGAAAAGAACTCCTTGAGAATTATAATGTCCATACGATTATCTCCCTGCCCAAAGGGGTCTTTACTGCCTCTGGCAAAACTCCTGTAAAAACAAACCTGCTCTTTTTTGATAAGACCACGCCTACTGATGAAATATGGTATTACGAAATTCAACCACCGAAAGGAATGAAGAACTTTACAAAGACAAGACCAATGAGAGATGAAGACTGGCAGGATTGTTTTGAAAAATGGCAGGGGAGAGAAATAAGCGAGAACTCGTGGATTGTTAAAATTGATGAGGTTGATAAAGAAACTTATGAGTTAACGCCGAGGAATCCAAATCACCTGAAGCGGAAAAAACTAAGACCAGCGGAGGAAATTTTGAAAGATGTTTTAATGGAGGAAAAAGAAGTTTTGGCTTTATTTGAAGAGTTGAAGGAGTTGTTAGGATGAAAATTCGTGAGGCTTCGACTGAAACAAAAACCAAACCTTGGAAAGTTGAAGGAGTTGAGTGGAAGGAAGTGAAGTTAAAAGAAGTTGCTAAAATTATCGGTGGAAACACAGCCCCGCAAAATAAAAAATTTTATGAGAATGGAAAATATCTTTTTGTTAGAGTTTCTGATTTAGGTGCTAAGAAGAATTTTGATCCTATCATAGATACACGAGATAAATTAAATGATGAAGGAATAAAGAGAAATAAGCTTGTTTTAGCTCCAAAGAATACAATTGTTTTTCCAAAAAGTGGTGCAGCAATATTGACGAACTCCAGAGGGATTTTGGGTAGAGAAGCTTATATTGTTAACCATCTTGCTGGTGTAATTGCTTTGGAGAATAAATCTTCCCCTCGTTATTTACTATTTTATCTTTCTAAAATTGACATGTCTAAATATATATCTCCTCATAGCGGTTATCCCTCTTTAAAGCTGGAAACTATAAGAAATCTTAAAATACCTATTCCTTTCCGCAACGGCAAACCTGATTTAGAAACCCAAAAGAAAATTGTTGAATATATTGAGTCAAATTTTTCAAGGGTTAATTCTATTCTGGAAAAGAAAAAGAAAATACTTGCTCAACTTGACGAACTCTGGGAAAGCGCTCTTGAAAATGCCTTTAAGCCAAGGGAAGGAGAGGAATGGAGGGAAGTGGGATTTTTAGATATGGTAAATTTGATAAAAGGGAGTAAACCTAAAAAAGTTTTTAACGAAAATCGGGATAATACCTTGCCTTATTTAACTACTGAATATTTTAGAGAAAAGGTGATTAAGAAATTCATACCAATAAAAGAAAATAAATTAACTTTTATTAATAAAGGAGATTTAGTCATTATTGCTGATGGTTCTCGTTCTGGAGAATTATTTCTCTGTGACAAAGAAGGAGTTTTAGTTTCTACCATGGCAAAGTTAGAAATTAAGGAAAATGAAATATATAAAAAATATCTTTTCTGGTTCTTAACTATTCATTTTGAGCAATTAAACAAAAGCAAATATACTGCTACTCCGCATATTAATAAAAACCATCTTAAAAAATTAAAACTACCTCTTCCCTTTCGCAACGGCAAGCCTGAGCTTGAGAGGCAGAAGGAGATAGCGGATTATCTTGATGAAGTTTATGAAAAAATTAAGTCCATTAAAGAAAAAGTACAATTTCAAATAAATCAACTTGATGAGATGAAAGAAAGCATCCTTAACGAGGTCTTTAGCCGTGATAAAGGGAAGTGATTTCGAAGAAACAAGAAGAAGCGCAGGAAATTTATATATCAATATTTATCCACTGATTGAATATCCCCAGAGAATAAAAGTTTTAAAAGAACCTTACGACGAGAATTATTCTCCTGGGAAATGGAAGAAAAGAATAGGAGATCTTGTTTATTTCTACGGCAATGCAACCAAAGATAGTTTTGGCGATGTAATAGATATTGAAAATGATCTTTTTGGAATGATTTTTAGAAAATATATCCTTGATATGCTCTCCGAGAACTTATCTCATCTATGGCAAATTAAAGACCTAAGACCAACTCTAAGAATTGTCAAAGTAATTTCAGAGTCTTACCAATATTCTGACAGGATAACTCTCCAATATGAATTAATAATCGGCATCCATCATTGGCAGAATACAAATTTTGGTATTACGGCTGATCTTAAGATTAATGTTTTAGATAAGATAAGGAATAAGCCAATATCCTATCAAGAGATAAAAGACCGATATGGAGAAGATATAAGAAGAAGTATATGGCGTTCTGTGCAGGCTTTCCACAAACATCTTACACCACAGGGCAGAAGATATGCAACTGCAATGCGTGATAAGTTTTTAAATATTACTGATTTATTGAAAGAGGCTTTTAGTGTAACAGGTAATGAAAAAACATTAAATAGCAATGATGGCATAATTAAGATCGCCTTTAAACCTCTGGAAGTTATTGAGGTAGCTAACGATGATGCAATATGAGACTATACCGGAAAGTATCTATTATTTTATAGGAAACAGAAATCAGATTCCTATAGGTAATATAGGGCAGCTTATTAGAGGCTTGCAAGAATACGGCCCATGCGAAAAAGTCCATCTAAGATATCAAAGAATTGGAATTTTATATCTCAATAATTCAATGTGGAATGGGAAAATTGCAGAGGTTAAAAGGGAGGTTATTTCCAAGTTTCAAAAATTCTGGCATCTCTCTGGATTGAACATTGATGACTTTGTTTACGATTCGGCAGATTTATCAACCCTTCAAGAGAAAGTAAATGAAGCTATAGGTCAAGGTTTAGATGGCATAGTTGTTACCTTACCCGGAGATATGGCAGTAGTTTATTACAGACTGAAGGCTTATCTAATTAATTCTAACATCCCTTCTCAGTTTATAAGATATGATAAGCTATTACAGGGAAATATAAGATTTTACACTGATAATTTGGTTGTTCAACTATTCTCAAAACTCGGTGGAAGACCATGGGTTCTTAGTATGGATCCAGAGAAAGGCTCAGATATAATTATTGGAACTGGAGCTACAAGAATTGGCAGAGAAAATTTATTTTGTTTTGCAATGATTTTTAGAAAAGATGGAACAATGATGTGGAACGAAATTTCTCCAATAGTCCGTAAGGAAGAATACTTAAAGCATTTAAGAGAGATTATCGTCAAAGCGGTTAAAGGCTTTAAACAGGAAAATCCTGATTGGCAAGTTGTAAAACTAACATTACATGTAAGCAGTAAAAGACCAAAAATAAGTGGTGGCGAAACCGAGATTTTAGAGAGTACCATTGAAGAACTCAAGTGCCAAAACTTAATCTCTGAAAATGTAAAATTTTCTATACTTCACATAAATGAAACACATCCCTATTGGCTTATGGGAGATCCTAATAATAGATACCATCCATATGAAGGCATTAAGGTTAAATTAAGTTCTAAAAGATACTTAATAACCATTTCTCAACCCCAGCAAGGAAGATATGAGCTGGAAATGCCAAAGCCCATCAAGCCATTAAGTGTAGAGATTGTAAAACATAATTGGACAGAGGAGGATTTTTATCAATGTAGTAAAGAAGTTATAGATGAAGTCTATTTTTTATCAAAAATGAACTGGAGAGGCTTTAGAGGAAGGAATCTACCAGTAACAGTTAACTACCCCAAATTGGTAGCAAGGATAATAGCAAATGTAAGCTTTTATGATGGTCCTCATATAAATACAGAAGGCAACCGTCAACTACAAATCTCTCCGTGGTTTTTATGATTAATTCAAAAATTTTTACAGATAAAATTAATGAAATAGAAAAGCGTATAAAATACATAATTGACAATTGGAACTCTGATACTCGTATTATCCCTCAAGAAGTTAGGTTTGTATTCCTTGCCTATCTCTATGGCACATTTACAGATAAAAAAGTAAAAAATTTAGCCAAATTGTATTTTGAAAAAAGGGCAAAAGAGAAAGAACGAATAGATAGGGAGACGCTTCTTACCATAATGGCATGTGTATTAGTGATTAACAAAAATCCTGATGAGTACTGGACAAAAATAAAAGAAAGAATTAATAGCGAGTCTGGCAATGAGAAATATAGCTTGGCAATGCATCTTTTTACTCTTATAACTCCAAAATTTCTCAAAAAGATCGATAAAGATGATAAGCAATATATTCAGGATTTATTGGATGAGTTAAAAAAACAAAGTTTAGAATATAAGTTATTTTCCCTGTGGACAGAAATGCGACTATTTGAGAAAAATCCTCTATCAGAAATAAGAACAATATCACAAGACGAGATTGAATATCTTAAAGAATATTTGCTATGGGAGATGGTTAATTTAGAAAGTGGATATGAACCTAAACAACCCTTGAGACACAAATTTGTTTTAGAAATAACAGAATATCCAATACAGCAGTTAGACTGGATAACATTCCTACTACATATGTTCTTAAAGAGGCATAAGATATATTTCATTTCAGAAAAAGAGTTAAATAAAAAAATTGATATAGAAATTAGATCAAAAATTAATAAAAAAGTATATTTCCCTTTGATCTCAATGATAATCTTCTTAGTAATAAAATTATGGAAGGGACATATTTTATTCAGACCTGACTTTGGTTTCTATGCGAATTTGTTTTTAATATGGAAACCATTAGCCCAAATATTATTGTTAATAGTAGGTACTTTACTATTGTTGTTTGAAGAGAGACTACCTCAATTTGAAATACCAATAAAACGGACTAAGTTAACATTTGGTCAGATTGGAGAAGGTTTAATTGTTTTAGCAATACTATGGAGTTTAGAGCTTCCTAATCTAATCTCTAAAATATTCAAATTTATTTTCTAAACACTGTCCAGCGACCTTGTAGGCTGGGATTTCACCTTTTCTTGCCATCTTATAGATGGTATGTTCTTCCAGTTGTAAGTATTCAGCGAGTTCTTTTATAGTCATTAATCTTTCCATAGTTTAAATAGCTTACCCCCAGCAAGGTATTTGTCAATAGATTTCATAATAATTCAGCATTTTTCATAATATTACAAAACAATTTGCCCAAAGTCAAGAAATTAAAAAAAAGAAAATAAGGGTGGTGGGCGGGAATAGATATACCTCTTTTCTGTTTTGACGAAGTCAAAACATAGGCTGACGAAAGCACTTGCCTTGAGGAGGCTTTTTATTAAAGGAATTTTCCTTAAAAAATTCTCTTATCAAAAGACCCTTGCCAAGGATAAACTAAATTTTTCTTCCTTTCTCTTAAAAACAAAACCTGCCTTGCGTAAGCAAGGCAAAAGCCGACGAAAGGCAAGTGCTTGAGGAAGCCTATCCAAAAGGGGAGCAGGCTCGGAGCGCAGGTAGGCTGAGACTATAGGCTCAGCCCCGAGCACCGAGACTGCGGGGTGGGTGGGGTTCATTCATTGATTAGTTTACCTATGAAGATTGAGTATCTCCCATTCCTTTTTCTTGTCTTTATCAACTCAAAGACAGAAGAAAAATATTTTGTATAAGCCTTTAAGTAGGGGAGCCATTACTTTATTTTAAACTCCCTTAAAGTTCCTTTGGCTCACCCACACCAGGGAAACGACAGATAAGGATAAAGATCTTTACGGCTCTCATCCAAATTTTTGCTTCGCAAAAGCTTCTTTTCTGCTGGAAATACTATACCCGTCCTTTAAACCAATGCAGGGATAGAATTTTAAGAGATAGGATACTATGACAGTTGCAGAGCGATACAAAGTTGATGTGGAGGCAATAATAGCAAAACGTTATGATAACGGAGGGGATTATTGGGCCAGTGCGGATGGGCGTTTGGCTGTCGGTCATCCTTTCAGCACCCTCGCCTGTACCTTGATGCTTAGCGAATTGGGGGGTGACCTTTCCAACCCAATTCTTTTAAAGGTGCTACCGATCTCATTCTTAAAGCATGGAGGAAAGAGGGGAGATTTAGGCTCGCTCCAACTGGAACGCTTTATCCCTGTTATACAGCTACTACTGCTCGGATCCTTTGCCGATTAGCTTATGTTAACGACAGCAGGCTCAAGCAAACATTTGACCACCTCTTGGAAATTCAGCACAATTATGGAGATTGGCGTTGTAAAAAGTCCAGCTTTGGGAGGGGTCCAGAAACCGAGTTCTCCAATCCTGGTCCAACGCTGGAGGTTTTAGACGCTTTCAGATTTACACATTTCCTCAACCAGGATGAGCGCCTTGACAGGGCAGTGGAATTCTTGCTTGATCATTGGATAACACGCAAGCCTCTCGGTCCCTGTCATTTCGGAATTGGTACCTTATTTATGAAAGTTGAGTATCCCTTCTTTCGATATAACCTCTTCTTTTATGTCTATGTCCTCTCTTTCTACGAAAGAGCGAAGAAGGATCAGAGATTTCTGGAGGCACTCAAGGTTTTAGAAGCCAAGGTAGTAAGTGGTAAGATTGTGGTGGAAAATCCCAATCGGAAGTTGTCTGCGTTTTCCTTCTGTAAAAAAGGGGAACCAAGCGATTTAGCGACTGAGCGCTATTATGAGATATTGAAGAACCTTGGCAGAAATCTTTAAAAAACAGAAAAATAGTTAAGGTTAATCGTCTAACTTAGAAGTTATTCTTTAACCCTCTATGGTAATTAGGCTCTCGATCCACGGCACTCGATGCTACAAACTCCTTCAAGGCTCTTTTCCGTTTCATCTTCACAAAAGAAAAAGTAGTAAAAATAAAAATCTTTCTCTTTCTTTCACTCAGGAATAATAACGGAACTCTCCTAAATGGACATGTGATCGCCTGAATGGGGATGGAATAAAAACAAAACGAGGTGGTAAAGGGCAGGTCTCTACCATTCGAGGAATTCTCAAAAACAGATTCTATACAGGCCGGGTAGAGTTTGAAGGAACCTCTATCCGCGCTCAGCACGATGCAATCATTTCGGATATCCTATTCAGAAAGTGTAATGAATAAATACTGAAAGAAAATAGTTAATAACCTTTAATAATCCTTCATATCTGCTCTAATAATTTCTTGATTTTTGTAAAGTATTTATATATAATAAAATTCGTTGGTAACCATTATGACGATGAACAGAGGATATTAAGATGGCAGATGAGATAATGACAGTTGAGGAATTAGCGAAGTATCTTAAAACCGGTGTAGCTACCATATACAAACTGGCACAGGAAGGTAAAATCCCTGCCACCAAAGTTGGAAACCAGTGGCGCTTTAGAAAAGAGAAAATTGATGAATGGCTGGATCAGGGTGGTAAAGTGTCTTTTAGAGGGAAAAAAAAGAAACATGAAAAAGCATGAGATATTAAAAAAAAGAATCATAAGCGTTTTAGAAGAACAAGGGTTTAAGATTAATCCTCATGTTAGACCTCGTGGAGAGAGCAAGGTAACTTTTAGACGAATCCAACAAAAAGCAAGACTTGAACAGATTTCTTATCACAATAAATTTTTAAAAAAATATTTTGATTTAGCAAAGAGTTACTGCAGAGATGGGAAAGATATAATTCCTGAAAATATTGAATTAGAATTGTTAGAAGTCAAATCAGATTCTCTTGAAGAGATTTTATTTCGGTGGTGGAATTTTATCTGGTGGAGTATTCCTTATCAACGTTCTTATGGGAGACAAATGAGGTTTTTATTATGGGATAAGTTCCATGATGCACCTTTTGGACTAATATGTTTGCAAAGCCCAGTGTTGAAAATGTCTGTGCGTGATAGCTATCTTGGAATTCCTAAGGATGAGTTAGATATATGGGTTAATAAGTCAATGAACGCTCAGCGAGTTGGTGCTTTGCCTCCTTATAATGAGATACTCGGTGGGAAAATGGTGGCCCTCGCCCTGACTTCCAATGAGATAAGAAATACATACAAGAAGAAATACAAAAATTATATATCAATCATTAAAGGCAGAAAGTTGAAACCCGAGCTTTTATTCATCACTACAACCAGTGCATTTGGAAAAAGTAGTTTATATAACCGTTTAAAATATAATGGTGAAACTGTTGCAAAATGTTTAGGTTATACCCGAGGTTCAGGGACATTCCATATTCCAGAAGAGCTATATGAGGAACTTTTGGATTTTTTGAAGAGTAAGGGGGTTGATATTACTAGAGGATACGGTCATGGTCCTTCAAGAAAACTAAAACTTATAAGCCTTGGTTTAAAGTATCTTGGATTATCTAAGTTTGAATATCATGGAATTAAACGAGAATTCTACTTATTTCCTCTTGTGAAAAATTTAAGGGATGTTATTCAGAAAAAACGAAGACCTATCTGGGTTGATCGTCCTTTTAATAGTTTAGTTGATTATTGGAAAGAACGATGGGCTATACCAAGAGCAGTAAGAATACACGAATGGAAAAATTTTAAAACTAAAGATTTTTTCAAAAAGACAAAAAAAATGTTAGAGGAACTATAGATGGAAAGAAATGAACAAGTTCCTTTTGCAGAGCTACCAGAAGCTTTAGTCGAAGAAATGCTTTCAAAAAGTGAACAGATTGGTGATAAACTTTATGATTCTTTTAAAGAGATTCAAGAAAATAAGGGAAAGATAAGAAAACAATTAGAAGATCAAAACATACTGAGGCAGGATGCCGAAGTAGGATATCCAGGAATCCCAACGACCTGTGGTATAGATGGTTCTTATGTTGTCGAAAGACTTTTAGCAACTGACTTTGCTGCTTGTGCTGCTGTTGCGATTGAGGGATTAACTCCTCCATCAGAGAAAAGGTATTGGGAAAAACCACATCATAGAGTACTTATTAATCCTGAGAAACATAATCCAGATACAAGTACTGTTGTTAGAGGAATAATGATGGAAATGGAGATTGAACTTGCGGCAAAAGCACCTCACGATATAGTTTTTTTGGATGGTTCCCTTACAACTCCTCTGATATACATGAACCAAGCAATAAACAAAGTTTCAGAATTGGAAGAGTCAATTATTGGTAAATGCCTTGTAGAAAAATTCGTGAATTTCCTTAGTGATTACAAAATCATTTTGGAATCTTCCAGAACTGATAAATTATGGGTAAGTATGCCCAAATATACTACCAGAAGAGAGCTAGGCAAAAGATTCAATTGGGCATCACATTACGACGATAGAGCGCTCTTAACCACTATTTTATCTCCAGGTGAATTTACTTCACCAATTCCCTTAGAAAAACCTCAGCAACCTTGGCACTTAAGATTACCTTTTAGTAATGAAGAACTTAAAAAGTTAAGAGATGAAGTTTTATCAGCTATAGATAGACTTTATGTGATGTATTATAGACCTCATAATTGGACACCAGCTTTTAGAATTGAAATAGCGTCTTCTATTGCTACAAATGACTCTCGAATAGCTGTATTACTTCAAGGTCTCAAATATCAGTGTGGTACCCCTGGGATTCTTGAACCATATCCTCTTTATATAGCAGATCGTATGGTAAAACATCTTGGAAGTGCTATTCCTGCCTTTAGACAGACGGCTACAAAGCGAATGACAGAATTACATCAGGGAGATATAGGAGATATCTTTTTTAGTATGCATGGTTATAGAACAGAAAGTGGGAGGTAACTAATGAATAATGAAAGAACTAATATTGAACAATTAATCAGTTCCTCTGAACGTATTGGAACAATAGGTTCGCCCTCTTCCACTAGTGAACTTTCCTTAGACATTCTTGGAACTGCGGTTGGCAAGAAATTGGTGGGAGAACTTGCACTTTTTAGATTCTCTCAGGATGGTAAACCTCACTATGCATTAGGGCAGATAACTGAGGTCCAACTCAGGAATATTTGGCTTGAAGATCCCACAATGCGATCTCTTGCGAGACAAAGGGGCCAAGTTAACCCTGTAAGTGGACAACAGGACACCCATCTTGGAAAATTGACTATCAGTGCAGTATTTGGAGATGATGGGAATAGATTTGAACCAAGTATTTTAGGAACAGTGCCTGCTACTGGAACCTCAATTCATTTAGCAACCGATCAAATATTAGATAGATTATTAGAAAAATATCAGGATGAAATATTTTACTTAGGTTATGTTTATGGTTCAACACCTAGATTACCTCTTTGGTTTAAACATTTTGGGACTGGACCCCATGGAGCTGGCGAAGCATATCACCTTGGAATCTTTGGTAAAACTGGTTCTGGAAAGTCGGTTCTGGCAAAGATGATCCTTTTAGCTTATGCAAGATATTCCGATATGGCTATATTTGTGATAGACCCTCAAGGTGAATTTTCAAAAGATGCAAGAGGAAAAGTAAGAGCAGAAGGTTTCCCTTTAAATTTATCTAGTGTTCTTTCCCAATTGAATAAAGAGGTGGTAATTAAGAGTGTTAGAGAGTTAATTTTAGATAGATGGGATCTCTTAAGTGAGATTCTTTATGAGTCACCTTTCTTTGAACGTCTTTCGATTCCAAAAGGAGAGAATAGAAGGATAGCATCGGAAGTGTTAGCAGAAAGATTACAAAGAGCACATATTACATTGCAAAATTTATATCAACGTGATTCATTTAATCGAGCTTGGCAGATCCTTGGTGATAGAAATGTTCAGATGCAATTTTATAGAACTCAACAATCTCGTGATAGATTCAACATAGTTTATCAGGAAGCCAATCAAAATGAATTCTTTAGTAATTATTGGGTGCCGATAACTGAATTATTTAGAAAAGATCGACGAGGTGCTGTTAGTGTTGATAGTCTTATACAACAAACATTTAATCTTGATAGTGAGCGTCGCCCTGTTGTGGTTATAGATTTGTCCAGAGAAATGGCAACAGAGCTTTTTTGGAATGAAACCATCCAAGCGTTAGTTATAAAAAGATTGTTGGATGGGTTAACATATTCTGCGGAAAGGGCTTATAAAGAGAATAAGTTCCTGAATACTCTTGTTATATTAGATGAAGCACATAGATTAGCACCAAGAGAAAAGATTGAAAATGAAAAGCAGGAAAGTGTGCGGGCTTCACTTTTAGACGCTGTAAGGACTACAAGAAAATATGGTCTTGGGTGGATGTTCATTAGTCAGACTCTTTCAAGTCTCCATAAAGAAATTATTGGGCAGTTGAGAATTTTCTTTTTTGGCTTTGGGTTAGCATTAGGGACTGAATTTATGTCTCTCAAAGAGATTATCGGAGGAGATCCCAATGCATTGAAACTTTATCAATCATTTCGTGACCCTCATAGTGCTTTTGATATTGCATCTAGGCAGTATTCCTTTATGACTATCGGACCTGTTTCACCTCTCTCCTTTGCCGGTACTCCTCTTTTCCTTACTGCTTTTAATACACCAGAAGAATTTCTCAATACGAATAGATTAGAGGATAATAGATAAATCACATTAATGCACGGAAGGTTTTTTTCTGAAAAAATAATTAAAGAGATTCAGAGATACTATTCTGGTAGGTATCTCTGGATACCTAAGCAGGATTATAAAGAACGCAATGAGAAAAGTTGTGTTCTTTATGAAAGAGGGAATAAGGTTAGAGAAAGAAGCCTCCCTCCTCAATTAATCATGAAAATTACCTTTTGCCTCTCTATAGCAATTCAGCTCTCAATATTAAGAGCGGGGTTGTAGTCAGTCTCGCTTACTTTATGCGTTATATTGATGTACTCTTTAAGTTCAATAAATCAGAGAAAGAAGTCTTCAATCTGAACTTTAGCTTGCCATTACCACATACTATTAGGTAATATTAAAAGAATTTCGCAAAATAAAAGCAATGCGACCGAGGATAAAATCTTTAATTAAACATGACGCCTGAGAATAGAAGGGGAAGACCAATCTCTCTTATAAGCCTAATGCTTTTTGCTTGGTCCTTCAGTCAGTTAATGGTTAAGCCTCCATTCTCGCCGAAAGAGAGGGATCCCCGCTATTTCCTCTCAAGAGATGGATTAAGGCTCTATTACAAAGAGTTTGTTCTCAAGAAGGAGATCCGCGGGATAGTAATGATCACCCCGGGCATCGGCGGGATAAGAGAGGGAGATTACAACAAATTGGGCGAGTCCCTCTCAGGAGAAGGTTTCGCCCTTTATGTCCTCCATCCCCGGGGTACGGGATACTCCGAAGGCAAAAGAGGGGATATTTCGGACTTCGATCTAATCCTAAAAGACTTCAGGGACTTCGTTAAAAAACTTGAGGAAAAACACCCGAAAAAGCCTTTATTTTTGTTCGGGCACAGCCTGGGGGGTGCTATAGCCATCCAGCTTGGAGCAGACCTGGGGAGAGAGATCGCCGGCGTCATCCTAATAAATCCTGCCTATCGCTATTCAAAGCGATCTGGACCATCCTTCTGGACCTACATCTATTATGCCTTCAACTACATCTTTCGCCCATCCGCCCTTACCGTGGATATGAGTGGAGACCCGAGGAAGATAAGGCATCCCGAAGATAGAAAAGAGGCTATAGCGCGAGCTAAAGATCCCCTTATCGTCAAGAAGTTCAGTATGAGATACCTCACAGGCGCGAGAAAAATTATGGATAAATCAGCGGAAAATGCCAAACTCATCAAAAAACCGCTCCTTTTGATCTACGGAGCACAAGACGAGATTATAGACCATAGCGGAAGCGAAGAGATATTCAAGAACTGGAAATGTAGTAATAAAAAGAAGGTGATCCTGAAAGAAGGGGGCCATGGGATACATACGGTAAATATGAGACTCACGATTATAGGGAAATGGCTAAAGGATACTTCTCTCTAAAAATGGTATTATACCTTCTCTTCTCCTCGACCTCATCGTCTTCACGAATCAGCCCTTCTTCTAACCATACCAAATGGGGGAATCTTCTGTTACTAACGATACCCCCACAGCAACAGATAAGATGGGGAATGAGGGTTTGTAATATTTTGTCAGATTTTGTGATTTGATATAAAATATAAAAAGAAAAAAGTCGGGTTATAAAGGAAAGAGAAATAATAATGGTCAAGCAAGTTGCTGAATATCTACAGATGGATGAATATACCATCTATAAACTTCCCCACTTCGGATGTATCCCCGGTATTAAGATTGCTGGGCAATGGAGATTCAAAAAAGAAATAATTGATAATGATAAATGGATCAACGATAGTAGCCTCAAGAATTTAAGTAAAGAGGGGAAATTATGACCAAAGAGGAAAAATTCTATAAGGCTCTGAAAGATGTATTTGTGGGAGCAAAGGTAGAGGGTGAGTCTGGGTATATCAATTTAATGCGAATTAAATCAAGATATTATGAGAAGGGTGTATTCCCTAAATTGCAAGAAGATATTAAAAGGGCAATAGAGCCTTTCCCTGAGTTTAAAGAGGAACTATTTGATAAGCTCTATACTTTCTTTCAGCGGTATTTTTCTGAAAGTGGGTCAATTTACTTTAGATATACCCCAATCCACCAGAGTGTTTATGAAAAGGTTTACACCGATGATAAGGATGTTATTTTGTTCTGGAAAACCCACATGCTCTATTATGTCAAAACGGATAGACTATTTAAGAGTCTTGAGGTTGAGATAGATGGACATAAGTTTTTCTTTGATGTTTCTAACTTAGAACATAAAAGGGCAAATGAAAAGAGAGAAATAATTTTTGAGTTTAAAGGAAAAAGAAAGGACGGCGTTCCTGTATTTAATGTTTCCTATTCGGAAAGAGGAAAGAAAACAAAGATAAACGATATCTTAAAGTCTCTAAAGAAAGAGCACATAGAAATAACCGAAGATATTCTGGAGAGAGCATTCAGAGTTTTTGAAAAACAAAGTGAGGTGGATTATTTCATAAACAAGAATGCTAAAGAATTTTTGAGAGAACAATTTAATATCTGGCTTTATCAATATGTATTTTCTGGTGAAAGTGAATGGACAGAAAAAAGGATAAAGCAACTTCAGGTTTTGAAAGATATAGCCTTTAAGATTATTGATTTTATCTCTCAGTTTGAAGATGAGTTGGTAAAGATATGGAATAAACCAAAGTTTGTTTTGGACTCCAATTATGTGATAACACTGGATAGGATTGCTGAAAGGGATAAGGACTTAAAACTATTAGAGAAGATTTTGGGACATAAAAATTTTGAGGAACAGGTAAAAGAATGGAAGGACTTGGGAATAGTAGATGATGGATTTAATAAAAATAAGATTATTGAGAACGATTTAACAGGTAAGCATTTAAGCAAAGATTATAAATATCTTCCCATTGATACAAAATATTTCAAGGATCTGGAACTTGAAATTTTAGGATTGTTTGATGATTTAGATAACTCCTTAGATGGCTGGCTTATAAAGAGTGAGAATTATCAGGCATTGAATACAATTTTACCGAAGTTTAAAGAAAGAGTGCAAACGATTTATATTGATCCGCCTTTTAATAAAGAGCAGGATGCAGATTATTTTTATTCTGTAAAGTATAAAGACTCGGCATGGATAACATTGCTTGAGAATAGATTAAGATTAGCAAAAGATGTTTTGAATGAAAAAGGAAGCATATTTGTAAGGTGTGATT
>Ga0190338_1000068_pt1 | contig 18719 bp, 19 predicted proteins | sample 4872041112_MG_FD_163434 | JGI IMG/M metagenome (GOLD analysis project Ga0190338, IMG submission 163434) | Hydrothermal vent sediment bacterial communities from Southern Trench, Guaymas Basin, Mexico - 4872-04-11-12_MG | ecosystem: Environmental > Aquatic > Marine > Hydrothermal vents > Sediment ... | reverse complement strand
TCCCCCACCTTACCTCCCCCTCCCCAAAGGGGAGGGGGAGGATTAAGGAGGGGGTGGGGAGGTTTAGAAAAAGAGCAAAAGAAAAATGAGAGGGCAAAGTGTAGGATTATTGGAATTACTATCGAGACAAGGCCTGATTTTATTGACGAAAAAGAAATAAAAAGATTACGACGGCTAGGAGTTACAAGAGTTGAACTAGGAGTTCAAAGCATTTACGATGATGTCTTAAAGCTAAATCGTAGGGGTCATAAAGTAGAAGAAACAATTAGGGCAACAAAGCTTTTGAAGGATGCAGGGTTTAAGATTTGTTATCAGATGATGCCAAATCTTTATGGTTCAAACTTAAAACGGGATTTGGAAATGTTTAAACAATTATTCAGCAATCCTCGATTTTGTCCAGACTATTTAAAAATTTATCCTTGTGCCTTATTAAAAGAAGCTTCCCTATACAAGGTTTATAAAGAAGGTAAATACAAACCTTATTCTTTTAAAGAGCTTCTTTGGCTTTTAAAAGAAATTAAAAAAATTGTTCCTTATTGGGTAAGAATCCAAAGAATCGTTAGAGACATTCCGGCTCAGGAAATTGTTGAGGGACCTACAAAAATTTCCAATCTAAGGCAGATTATTCATCAAGATATGCAAAAAGAAGGATGGCGATGTAAGTGTATAAGATGTAGAGAGGTGAAAGAAGATTATAACCCAAAGGAAAAAGTTTATCTTTTCAGAGAAGATTATTGGGCTCAAGATGGTTATGAGATATTTTTGAGTTTTGAAAATAAAAAAAGGACAAAGCTATTTTCCCTTTTGAGACTTAGAATTCCCTCTCAGTATTTTATAAGAGAAAAACACTTTCTTTCGGTGCTTGAGGGGGCGGCAATTATTAGAGAAATTCATACTTATGGAAAACTTGTTGCTTTAGGCCAAAAAGAAATTGCACCTCAACATAGAGGTCTTGGGAAAAAATTAATGAAAGAGGCAGAAAAAATTGCAAAAGAAGAATTCGGATTGAAAAAAATGGCTGTAATTGCAGGGGTGGGAGTAAGAGGGTATTTCAGAAAACTGGGATATAGATTGAAAGATACCTATATGGTTAAAAATTTCTAATCCTTTCAAAATGTGCTATAATGAAAAAATTGCAATTAATCATTAAAAGAAAAATATGGCGGTATTTTTCTGGCCTATAATTATTTTAATCTTTTTTCTGCTCTCAGGTTTGAGGGTGGTAAAGGAATATGAAAGAGGAGTAATTTTAACTTTAGGAAAGTATACAAGCACAAGACAACCTGGACTAACTTGGATTTTTCCGGGTGTCCAACAAATGATAAAAGTTGATTTGCGAATTACAACAGTTGATGTTCCAAGGCAGGAAGCAATTACAAAAGACAATGTTCCTGTAGGAATAAATGCGGTGGTATATTTTAGAGTACAAGTGCCAGAATATGCAGTTTTGCGAGTTGAAAATTATCGCTATGCCGTCTCTCAATACGCTCTTGCAGCTTTAAGAGATATTGTTGGTGGAGTTGAACTTGATACACTTTTGGCAGAAAGAGAAAGAATTGCAACCGAAATTAAAAAGGTGGTTGATGCAGAGACGGATGCCTGGGGAATTGATGTAACTGCCATTAAAATGCAAGATATTGAGTTGCCGGCTGGTATGAAAAGAGCAATGGCAGCTCAAGCAGAAGCAGAAAGAGAGAAAAGGGCAATTATTATTAAATCTGAAGGAGAAATAAAAGCAGCAGAAAATTTGAGTTCCGCAGCAGTAATCCTTTCTTCAGCACCAGGAGGTCTTTCTCTAAGAACACTTGAGACAATTGACAATCTTCAGCCTGACCCCTCAAAAACTGTAATCTTTGCCCTACCTGTAGAAATTTTAGAAGGGTTTAAAAAATTAGGAGGAAACAAAAGAGTTTGAATTTTATAAAAAATCAGTAAGGCAAAGGAATAGAAGGTATAATATGTGAATGTAAAACAGAGGTGAACCTTAAGGAAATATATAAAGCTACTGCCCCACCTAAACTAAGCAGTAATATCCAAAAGAGAAAGCCCAATAATTTCCTTTTCCTAAGAAGTTTACCTATTTTTTCTCTCTCTTTCGGTTGAAAAGTATATTCATCAGTTCTTTGTTGCAGCTCCTCTATCCCAGCGTCTATTCTCCATAAATAGGATTGGGCCAAATAACATAAAAACCACAAACCAAAAAAGATATAAATACCTTCGTTTCTAATCTTCTTCATCTCCAATTGAGCCTCTTCTGGCAAAAACGGAGCTTGTAGTATTTGAGACATCTTAAATAAACCAACTATAAAAAATATTCCCACAAAAAGGCTTTTTATAAAAAACCACAATTTTTCTCGTTGTAATTTTTCTGACATAATTATGTTCCTACCTAATTTCCTTTAAAAATTCTCTTGCTAATTTGGCTGTATCTTTTGAGCTTTTATAAAAACTTCTCCAAACAACTACGATATCTACATCATTGAATACAGCCCTTTGCACCTCTTGAATTGTATCTCCTCCTGCTACCGCTACCAAAATATCATATTGGCTTTTAATTCTTTGAATCTCAAAAAAGGGTAATTCTTTTTCTGGATTATAATCTTCTTCGTCAACTCCTCTGTGTAAAATTACAACATCAGGCAATTGTTTTAATTCTCTTAGAATTGAGAGTGGATATTCTACATTCATCATATCAATCATTGAGTCTAATTCTAATTTTTTACATTCTTCCACAAAAGCATTTATTGTCTCCAAAGGAGCTGAACCCAAAACTGTTACTGCGCTTGCCCCTCCTTCTTTTGCTAGCCTAACCTCTGTTTTCCCTCGATCCATACATTTTAAATCTGCAATAATATAAGGAGTTGGTGGAACTTTTTGTTTCTTTTCTATTTCCTCTTCTTGGATGACTCGGAAAATATCTCTCCAGCCCCCTGTTTTTGTTTCTCCTTGGAAATTTCTTAACACTCTAGCGCTCCAAAAATTTCTAATCGCCTCAATTCCTTTAATCCCATAATTTTTAATTAATGGGGTACCTGCTTCGATAATAATTCTTTTGTCTAAAGGCAGCTGAGAAATTATATTTCTTGCTTCCTCTAAAGTACTGTTTAGGGCAATTTGGAGATATTTTTGTTTTTTATTTAATTTTGCCATTTTAGTTTTTTTAATTTTTTCCATTTTTGATTAATTTTCATATTAAGAATTTAACCACTAGATACCCTAAAATTGTAAAAAATGAAATTGTCGGAAGAGCTGGCAAGGGTTTTCTTTTCTTTTGTGAAAGAAATAAAAGAAAGGTAAGTAAAATTCCAAAGACAGCAAAAGCTGCCACAACTAAAGAGCTTGTGATACCATAAACTGCAATAAGAGAGGAAGAAAACATTAAAGGAAAAGCAATATCTCCTCCTCCCAAAATCACAAATTCCTTACCCGACTGGACTTTTTCTAAAGAAGCAGAAAGATTAGTAAACTTGTGAGGAATTATTAATCCCATCATTGTGCCGCTTTTGAGCATAGAAGTTGCCATTTTTTGCATGTGTTTTGTTTTATAAACAGCAATAAAATCATATATAGACAATAGAGCTAAAAGTATCACAAAAGCCTCTGGCTGGAAACTTAATCCAAGTATTGCAGAAATACCAGCCAACCCCAATCCAATAAAAAGATTATGGTTTAAAAGGGTTGGGTGTTTTGCTCGTCGATATACAAGCAGGGCGCAAAAAAGAAGAGGCAGAAGGTTTGTAAATAAAAAGTTATTGGGCAGAAAGGAAGAAAGTAAAGAAAGAACAATTAAAACTCCATATGCTCCTGAGAAAAAATATACTACTTTAAAAATTCTACCTCTTACTTTTTTTAGCTTCGGAAAATAAACCAAAAACAAAATTAGACCGGTGCCAAAAAAGAAAAGAGTTATAAATTCACCTATGGTTAAAGTAGGCATCTCGATTTTCTCCTTTAGTATAATCTTTTGGACCTGTTGAGCTGTAAATAGACCTAAAGAAAAAATAAAAATCGCAATTATTCCCTCCAATAAGAATATTTGCAATATGGGTTTTTTCATTGTTTAAGCCAGTTTAATATTTTCTCAACTTCATTTTTTATATCCTCTGCTCCTAAAATTATGATAACAATTCTATGTGATCTCTGACTATCCTTTAGATTAAAAACGAATAACCCTATTTGGCCAAAGTCAGGCACAAAGCCTGCTTTTCCGCCAATAAAATCTTCTCTTTTTGAGAAAATATTTTGGTTTGTGAGTTTTATATCTTTAAATTGGCCGGCAAAATTTACCAACTCGCCTTTGGTAATATCAAACAAAGGAGGTCTGTTGAAAAGAATATATCTTGCTAAATAAAAAAGGTCTTTAGCTGAAGCTTTGTTTTGACTTAGGTTCTCAAAAGATACAAACTCTGTATTCTCCATCATAATCGCTTTTGCCTTTTTCTGAATTAAAGCTTTTGTTTTATCCTGACCCAAAAAATATGTTAGAGCTATCATTGCCTCTTTTGATGATCCAATAAGCATAGGGTAAAGCAACTCTACCACTCCATATTTTTGACCCTTTTTTAATATTTGTGACCTTCTCTCTTTATATAATATAGCCTTTGTAATTTCTACTTTTTTCCTTAAATCCACATTTTCTGCTACAACAGAGGCAACCAACAGATATGACAACTCTCCCATAGGATAAGTCGTGAGATAACTTTTCTTTAAAATGACCTGACCTGAATCTAAATCTGCCACAAGATAACTTTTAGCAGAAAGAGAAATTGGGTTGGAAATTTGAAGCAGAGCTGAATCTTTATTCTTTTGATCTATTACCAAAACCGGCATGTTCTTTTTTGCAAAGTCAAAGACTTTTTTAGCAGAAGGGTTGTCTAATCTAATACATCCACCTGAAAACGACGATTTTAATCTCTTGCCATTTTTATAATAAGGTTCACCATGAATATAGTATTTACCATAAAAATGAACACTATAGGGCATATATACATTAGAAATATTAGAATAGCCAATTTTGTATTTTGCCAAAACATAATAAACACCTGCTGGGGTTCCTCCCCAGATATCAGGGTTACCCTTGGCCAAAATATCAAATGTCTCTTTTGGGGCTCCTTCTTTAAAAAGTGAGAGTTTGTTCTCTTCCAAATTTATCTCTATAAAATCTTGTTTTTCTTTTATAAGGGCCTCCTCTTTAAAAGAAAAATCTGGCAATATAAGAGGGTGTGTTGAGAGGTGGCTCTCTCCTAAAATATTTATGAATGCCAAACCAGCTATGAGTAATTTCAACAAACTCCACATAATCAAATCAAGTTTTTTTCTTTTTCCAGGCCTCTCTACATTTTTGAATTATAAACCTTGAAGGGGTACGATATGTTAGTTTTCTTCTTTTTGCTCTTTTTCGAGTCTTTTTGTAAGTTGCTTTCATAATGAAACTGTATCAAGTAATCTTTTTCTTGCCGATTCTTTCTCTCTTAGCGAAATTTGAGCTTTTTGGATAGCTTTTTCCATAATCTCAATTGTTTCATCATAAGTTGATCTAGATACAGGATAAGGAGTGGCATCTTTACCTCCATGGGCAAAAGAAAATCTTGCTGGATCCTCATAGGAGGGTTTTTTGCCATAAATTAACTCTGCAACTAAAGTTAAGGCTCTTATTGTTTTGGGACCTATTCCTTTAGTTCTAATTAACTCCTCAAAAGTTTTTGGTTTCAAAAAATGGGCTGCTTCAATTGTTGCTCTAAGTCTCTTTAAATCAAATTTTTCCTTTAAAACAGGGTGCCAGTAAAACTCAACATCTTTTAGGCTCATTAGAGTTAACTGTCCAATTTGCTGTTTTTTAATTAAAGCACTGGAGTGTTTTCGAAGTAAAACGAAATCTTTAAAAAAGGTTTTTGGTTCTTCTCTTACCATTTCTACACAAATTTCTCTTGTTTCTTTGCTTTTTTTTGCGATTAAATTTAAAGGTTTTACTCTTTTTTGGGTTGCAATGCCAGAATGTGGCTCCTCTACAAAATCTTTCACTTTATCTGAAAACCAATGATATCTCCTTGCGGTTGCATTTTCGTCATTCATTCCTTGCTGAATGACCGCCCATTTTCCACTATTTACAAAAATTAAATTATGATGATACAAGGTATAACCATCTTGCAAAGCTGAATTATCAATTTTTGCTGAAATTTTTGAGGCATAAACCAAACCTTGTGTCATTTTTTCGTCCAACCCCAAGACTTCTCCCCATTGTTTAATCTGATCAGGTGTTTTAAGAGAGGTCTTACCCTTACCTCCGCAAACAAAAATCCCGATATCCCTCTCTAAATATCTCAAACCTTCTTTTAATGCTCCCAGGGTGGTTGTGGTTAAGCCCGATGAATTCCAATCAAAACCAATCACACATCCAAATGACTGAAACCAAACCGGATCAGAAATCCTTTTTAAAAATTCCTCAGGTCCAAATTCCTCAACAATAGCAACAGCAATCGCTCGTGAGAGTTTTTTCATTCTTTCAAAAAGCCAAGGAGGACACCTTCCTGTATCTAAGGGAACTGTAGCAATTCCTGTTCTCATCAATTTCATCATAACAAAAAGCTGGCTTTTCAGCCAGCACCCCCAAATAAGTTCGCAGTAAAGAGTTTAGTTTCTTGAAACTCTTATTAAGCCAGAACAAGGAATTATCTCAATTCCTCTTTTTTCTAGCTCATCTAAAAGTAAATTAACCCCTAAAGAATCAGAGGATATATGTCCTGCAATAACTACATTCACTAATGCATTCTCGGCTTCTTTTTTGTGCTCTTCTGAAATATGCATTCCGACGATTGTTCCAATACCAACCTGCGCCATCTTCTCATAAAGTTTTGGTGAACCTTCTGTGCCTCCTGTAATTTCTGTTAAAGCAATTTTTCCGCATCGGTTTTCTTTATCTCCAACAAAAATTTTAGGACCGGCTCCCAGTTTTGTTGCTCGTTTATATTCCGGAATCGACTTCAAAAGAGCCAAAAGGTCTTTCAATCTCTCTGGCTGTTCTTTGTCGATCATCTCCTTTAAAAATTGTGCCGCTAAATTATCACAGACTGTATGAAGACATATTAGGTTTATTTTTAACAACTTTGCACAATCAACAGTTCTTTGATGGTTGACTCTATTTAAACCTCTTGCCACTTCTGAAATTCGCTCTTTCATTAGTTTCTCAGCAATATTAATAGGAACTCCGTATTGAGCCAAAACATCGCACTGCAGTTCCATTACCTCATGTAAGGTTGCAAGAGCCTTTCCTAAAGGATGATGGGAAATTACAAGATCGACCCCCAACTCTTTTGCTAGCAAAATCTCTGCGGGTTCAATATCAATTCCTACTAATACTTTTTTGATCTCTTTGTCCTCAGCAATATGGAGAATTCTTGAATCCGAAAAAGGATTTTCTAAACTCTCTAGGTCAAACTCTTCTTTTTCATCTTCTGACATTTTTTCATACGCTTCTTTTCTTCTTTGGAGTAACTTCTCAATTCCAGATTTTCCTCTAAAATCACTTTCTATTCCTTTTTGAATGGCTAATTTGTAAATTTCTTCTATTTTCATGATTTTATTTTTGCTTATTTTGTTTTGAAGAATTTCGGGAAAGGAGTTTTTGATAAAGTTCTTTTATTAATTTTTCTTGTTCTTCTACATCAAAAATTTCTCTGCGGATGCAGGCTTTCTTTCTCCTCAAATATTTTCTGACGCTTTTTGGAAGCTTTCTTTTCATAAGCCCTCAAGAAATCAATCCTTTTAACAATCTTTAATTTTAAATTTTCGCTTCGCATTTTTATTTTGGCTATTTGATTATTTAACTATTTAAGCAACCAGTCAATTGGTTAACCTACTCTCCCTTAATTACTGCTAGAGGCACAAGTCTTGCTACTCTCTGAGACAATCCGGCTTTATGCACAGTATCTACTACTTCGTCAACGTTTTTATAAGCCTGTGGTGCTTCTTCTGCTACACCCTTAAAAGAATAACACTTCACAATGATTCCTTTCTGCCTTAAGGTTTCCACTACATTTCTTCCAGAAATTGTCTTAATTGCTTTGGCACGAGACATAGTTCTACCTGCCCCATGACAAACTGTATACCATGCCTCTTTTGATTTTTCTTCTCCCACAAGTACATAAGAGGCTGTTCCCATTGATCCTGGAATAATCACCGGTTGTCCGGTTTTTCTATATCTGTCAGGAAGTTCAGGGTGCTCCGGAGGAAAAGCTCTTGTGGCCCCTTTCCGGTGAACAATCAATTTCATCTTTTGTCCATTGATCTCATGTTCTTCAATTTTAGCGATATTGTGAGCAACATCATATAAAAGCGTTAACTTCTCTTTTCCGATAATTCTCTCCCATGCTTTTCTCACATAAAATGTAATCATCTGTCTGTTTGCCCAAGCAAAGTTAGCCCCACAACACATTGCATTAAAATATCTCTCCCCCTCTTTTGTATTAAAAGGCACGCAGGCTAACTCTTTGTCAGGTAATCTTATTCCATATTTCTGCATTACAAAAACCATCTCTCGTAAATAATCTGTAGCAATTTGATGTCCCAATCCTCTTGAACCTGTATGAATCATAATTACTACCTGATTGGGAAATAAACCAAACTCTTTTGCAATTTCCTCATTGTAAATTTGATCTACTTTTTGGATTTCAAGAAAGTGGTTCCCCGAACCTAATGTTCCTACCTGATTTCTTCCTCTATTTTTTGCTTTTTCCGAAACATAATTTGCCTCGGCCCATTCCAGCTTACCATAGGACTCACAATTTTCTGCATCCTCTTTCTCGCCATACCCTTTTTCAACTAAGTACTTCGCGCCTCCTTCTAAAATCCTATTAATTTGCTCTGTAGAAAGTTTTACTTCTCTTCCTTTACCTAAACCCGAGGGAACTTCTTTTTGAATTTCCTCAGCCAATTTATCAAGTTGAGAAGCTATTTCTTGATTGTTTAGATTAGAAATAAGTAACCTGACACCGCAATTAATGTCAAAACCTACTCCGCCAGGAGAAATTGCTCCATCTGGATATTTGGTTGCCGCTACTCCTCCGATTGGAAAACCATAACCTTCGTGGATATCAGGCATTGCGATTGAGTATTTCACAATACCGGGCAAGGTAGCAACATTTATAAGCTGTTTTATTGATTCATCTCGAAAACATTCTTCTAACAATTTTTCTGAAGCATAAATCCTTGCCGGAACTCTCATATCCGACCTGAAACTTTTTGGAATTTCCCAAAGATAGTCGTTAATTTTTATAAAATCTTTTTTTGAAATCATGGTTAATACTCTATTATATCCAAAAAAAATAGAGGGGCAAATGCCCCTCTATTTGATGTATCTTGCTATCTCTGCTTCTTTAAACAAGGGAACGCATTTTTTCCAAAATTCACTCTGGGTATCAACCATGTAATAGATTCTATCTCCTTCTATCTTTTTAATTAAGTCTGTCTCATCTAGTAAGACTCCAAGGACCAATTGGAGGTTATCTTTTGAAACTATCCGTCTAAGGCTGTCGTTTTGCTGGATGGCTTCGTTTCCATAAAGATAGGTCTCCCAGACAACATTCACGAGATTATAAAAACCTCTCTTGTGGGTTTCTGTCTTAACCTCTGGGAGTACTCTTGTAACAATCAGAAGGAATAACTCGTATGGATCCTCAAAAGGTATAGTAAGTCTTCCTTTTTTTATTCTCCAAACTACTGAAGCGAAGGGGTTCTCTTCCGGGGTCATGGGATATTTCTCTCCTTTCTTATAAAGCTTAACGAGATATTTTCTATCTGGATCCTTTATCAGCCTTCCCTCCAGGCTCATAAAAATCAATTCCTTCTTTGGAAAGAAAGAGGCTATTTCTCGAGATCTTCTCATTAGCCGTTGGTCGTTTGTGATGAGGAAAATGGTTTCAATTCTTTCATTAGGAAAGAGGTTATATTCTAACATTTTTATTATTGTCTCGTCAGCATCCGTACAAGAGATACATGTAAATCCGGATTTTTCAAGCATGCTTCTTGTTCCATCTGAGAGGTATCCCTCACAAAAGGCAAATGCTCCTATCTGAGGCTTCCCGGTTAATTCTACCAAACGATTAAGTAATCTTTCTCCTGGAAACCTTAATTTTTCATCTCTCAAGCCGAGGTTCAAATTTAGCCAATCTAACACAACCACAAACCCTTTTTGGAAAGGTGACTGAGACATCAAGTTGTCAAAGATCTTTTGATTTTCTTCTAGCATCTCCACAATCTTCTCTTGTCTTTGTTGGATCTGAGAGATTGCCTTTTTTAACTCTTCAACAGATTTTCCGATCTTCTCAGTCCCTTTGCTTAAACGTTCTATCTCTGTTCTTAAATCCGCCAACCATCCACTTAAAAACTCCTCGAGCTTCTTGCGTCTTCTTTTCACTTTCTCACCCCCTTGTTTTTTGATGTTCTATTATCTTTTTAACCCTTCAAATAAATCTTGCAAGGGTTATTTGGTAAATTGTTTCTTTGTTTTAAACATCAAAAAGAATCGTTGCTAGATAACCTTCCTTTTTCTTTCTAATTTCTAAGTTATGATAGGTAACCCCTTTAATAATTAATCCTTGCTCTTTTATTTTTTTTCCAAAAAGTTCTCCCTCAAGGGTATTATCAGAGAATTTTTTAAATTTTATATTAAAATAAGCTTCGTTCTCTGTTTCGCTTAAATATAAAATCTCGCTTAAAAAATCTACAAGAAGTTGTAGAATATCTGGAGATTGAATTTTAATCTTTCTTTTGACTACTTTTCCCTCTGGCTTTATGCCGGCTGCTTCAAACATTGCTTTCATCGCATTTAAAAAGAGTTCCTTCTTTGAGGCACCGAATACTTTTATTTTCAAATCTGCTTTGTGAGGAAGAATTTCAAAAAATTTTCTCATAATCTAAATCATTAATTTTTCATCAAGTATTCTGCCACAATTTTTTGGCCCAGATAAATTGAGGAATATCTTTTTCTTCTATTTTAGCCAAAGAGGGGTCGATTTCTTTGAGCAATCTAAATCCTATTTTATCTAATTCAAAAGGGTCTTTCCCAGCTAGCATATATCCTAAGTTCCTTTCTTTTCCGCCATGTCTTTTTTCTTGAGCGAAAATTAAAGTTTTAATTGCATCAACAATAAAAAAATCAATTTTTTTAATTTTATTTAAAAGCACAATTGCCTTGTTTATATCTTTAAATGGTAAGTGATAATAAAGTTTCCTTTTTGGTGACAAAAACCCATATTGATTTTTGAAGGCACCGGTAATTTTGCAAATCCGATGGGTTTTTAAAACAGGTAAAGAAATAACATAATCAAATTCGAAAATTATTTTTGGGATTAAAAAAGTGTAACCCTCCATTTTAATCTTTCTCTTCGGGAGTCTGTTTAAGTTAAGACATAAAACCCCAAAGGCATCACAAACTTTTTTAATAGGGTGGTTTTGAATAATTTTATCTGAATTTCCAGCATCAAAAGCGGGACCGTCGGCAACTACTATCTCCTCTTGCTTTTTCATTTCTACAAGAAGCTTTAAACACTCTTCTATTGTCTCTGGATGGGTTGTCGTTGGATATTCTTCATATGAAACAATATTTGGCTTTAAAAGAATTTTCTTTTTATTCTTTATTTTGTCGTAAATTTTGCCCCATAAAAATGCCTCTTTTATAAACTCCCTCCTTTTTTGTGTTTTTTTAAGTAAAATCTCCATAAATTTTTTTAAATTCTTCTTGCACAATTTTTTTCTCATCCCAGGGAATTTTTTTACCTCCAGCCATACACATCCAAGGCTCACATCCCTTTCCTGTTAAAACTACTACATCCTCTTCTTTGGCTTTTTTTAGCGCCTCTCTTATTGCTTTTCTTCTATCAAGAATCTTTGTGACTTTTATTTTATTCTCTATACCTGCTTCAATCTCCTTAAGAATGTTCTTTGGGTCTTCATCATACGGATCCTCGTTTGTTAAAATGATTTTCTGACAATATCTGTCTGCAATCTCTCCTAATTTTTCCCTCTTCCACCTATCTCGCCCTCCACCACAAGCACCAAAGACGCAAATCATTTTATTTGGAGAAAACAATGTTTGGATCTCCCGATATACTGCCTCTAAACTCTCTGGAACAACCGCGTAGTCAATAATAACCAAAAATGGGCGCTTTATAACAATTTCCATTCTCCCCGGTATATGATTTATTTTCTCTAAAGCTCTTTTACATGTTTCTATATCTATTCCTTGCGATAAGGCACATGCTATGGCTGCCAAAGCATTGTAAACATTAAATTTGCCCAATAGCCACAAACGAATCTTTAAATCCTCTTGAAAAAAGCTGACCTCATCTTTTGATTCCGCTATATCTCGGGCTTTAACAATCTTATCTACCTTATCAAAAGTTTCCTTCTTTATCTCTTTTGGCGAAGTCTCTATACAAAATCCATATTTCTTCTTTGCTGGAAATTGTAAGAAATACTCTGCGTTTTTATCGTCGAGATTGACTATATGAATATTTTTTGTAGCCTCAAACAGTTTTCCTTTTGCTTTCTTATAATTTTCAAATCCTTTGTGTGCCTCTATATGCTCGGGCACAAGATTTGTAAAAACAGCTACATCAAATTTTATAAACCTATGTCTGTGTTGAACAATCCCCTGAGAGGTTACTTCTAAAACCACATAATCACACTTTGCTCTTCTTGCTTCTTTTAAAAATCTCTGTATCAAAAAACCTTCGGGCATGGTCATCTTGAGCAAATTAGGCCATTCTTTTTTACCTATCTTAAATTTAATAGAAGAAATAGAAGCTACCTTAAATCCTGCCTCCTCCAAGACTTTTGTTATAAATTCAACTGTGGTTGACTTTCCATTTGTTCCGGTTACTCCGATAACCTTCAGGTGCCTTGAAGGGAAGCCAAACAACACTGCTCCTAAAAAGGTCAGGATAAGGTGATAGGTATTAATTAAAAAAATAGGTAATACTTTCCTTAGAAACTGTTTCATTATAAAAATCATCATCCTCCTCCAAGAATTTGTAATGCTTTCTTAATTCTCTCCTCGTAATCTTTAATCCCTGAAGGAACTTTTCTGAGAGCCTCTTTTGCTTCCTTCTGAGAAAACCCGAGGGAGACTAGCGCCAAAAGAGCCTTATCTTGCTTGGAAATTTTAGGTTGAGTTTTTTCAAGGTCACCACTAATTTCAAGGATTATTTTTTGAATCTTCTTTTTACCCAACCCTTTAATCTCTTGAAAATAAGAAAAATCTTTCTCTTTTATTGCTTTCATCAATTCTTCAAGAGAACCTTTTGAAGCAATTTTTAAGGCAATCTTTGGGCCCACCCCCGGAATTTTTTCAAGTGTTTCAAAAATTTTTAATTGTTCTATGTTTAGAAATCCATATAGTTCTGGTTTTTCGTTTCTTATACAAAAGTGGCAAAAAAGTTTTACATTTTCACCTTCCTTAATTTGAGAAAGAGAGTTTTCTCCTAAAAAAATTTTAAAACCAATTCCCTCCCTTTCCAAAAGGAGGTAGTCTTTTTCTTTCAATAAAACTCTGCCAGAGATAAAGCCAATCATCACTCTTATTTAACCACAAAAATCCCTTTTTTAGCAAGCAATAAACTATATAAAAAATAAAAATAACCAAACTGTGTGTCTCTTGCACTTTTTAAAAAGGTGTGCTACTCTACTGTATATTAAAAATATGCCTCAAACAAAATCAGCAAAAAAAGCTTTAAAAAAAGAAAGGAAGCGTCAAGCTAGAAATCTTTGGTATAAAAAAAGAATTAAAGAAACTCGACTCAAAATAAAAAAACTTATTCAAGAAAGAAAACCTGAAGAAGCAAAGGCTTTGCTTCCTCTTTTTTACAAATTTGTTGATAAGGCAGCCAAGGTGGGAGTAATAAAGAAAAACAAAGCCGCTAGAATGAAATCTAAAATGAGTAAGTCTTTGGCGCAAGGTTAAAGGTCCAAAACTAGAAGCTCTAACCCTTCCTCGGGCGCTATCTTCCCTTGTTTGATTGCTAAATCTATCTTGAAAATTTTATGATAGAATTTTTTTAATTGTTCCAAAGTAAATCGCCTAGATTGGTATCTTGCTTTTCTTAAAACAAGAGGGTGCATATCTTTAAGTTCATCAGTTAAGGTTTTGCCTAATGTTGCCTGTTCTTTAACCATAAGTAAATTTTTGAATTGATATTTCATCATTGACAGAATATAAAGGGGTGATTCTCCTTGTTCCAGATGGTTATATATATGCGCCAAGGCCTTTTTTTTATTTTTTTCCGCCAAAGCATCTATCGTTTGAAAAATATTTGTATCTATTTTTGGCTTTACAAGAAGTAATACATCCTCTTTTTTAATTATTCTTTCTTTAGATCTAAAGGCCATTAATTTCTCAAGCTGAGTGTTGAGGTTCCAAAGATCTTTTTGGGTAAACTCTATCAAAAGCTGCTCTGCTGAGGGTTGAATTTGAAACCTTCTTTGTACTAAGGTCTCTTTTATAAATTGTCTTATTTGGTGTAAGCTGGGTTCAGGAAATTCGTAAACCTGCCCTATTTTTTGGATAAACTCAAAAAAGGGATCTTTTTTATTTAGATCTTGCTTCTCAAAGAACATAAGGAGAATGTTAGAGGATGTAAATTTTTTGCCCCGTTTTAAAAACTCCTTTTTAAATTTCTGATTCTGCCAAATTTCTTCTATTACAATGGCAGTTGTTTCTCCAAATAAGGTATTATTTTGAATTTTTTCTTCTATTGTATCAAGTTGTAGGTTTTTCCCACTAAATTTAAATATTGGAAAATTTTTTTCAAAGAACTTCTGTCTCTCTGCTAATATTTGCTTTAGCTTACGATGAGCAAAAAACGAATTTTGACCAAAGATAAGATAAATCATATTTTTACCATTTATAATTTTTGGCACTTTGGGCAAAAATAAGAAGATCGCTGGCCAATTTTTATTCTTTTTATAGGAGCTTTACAACGAGGGCAAGGCTCTCCTTCTCTTCTATACACTTTTCTTAAAGAATCAAATCCTCCTTTTGAACCATCTGGACGTCTATAATCTGAAATACTCTCTCCTCCTACCTCTATGGCTTTTTTTAAAATCTTTTTAATTGACTGATAAAGATCTTTTATCTCTTTTTCGCTTAAAGTATTGGCTCTTCTTTCAGGATGGATCTTCGCTGCAAACAAGGCTTCATCAGAATAAATATTTCCAATTCCGGCAATTAAAGATTGGTCCATCAACACTTGTTTAATCTTCCTTTTTGTGCTCTTAACTCTTGTTTTAAATTCTTGAAAAGTAAACTCTGGACTCAAAGGATCTATACCTATTTCCATAATTTCTTTGGATTGCATTAGTTCTTTCTCATCCCAAAGCTCTACTTTGGCAAATTTTCTTAAATCAGATAAAGCAAGCATCAGGCCATTGTCTAAGAAAAAAATTAAATGAAGAAATCTATTGGCGGGATCTTCTAAGGGTCCTTTTATTTGTGGAATCCAAGAATTACCCTTTTTTTGCCATTTCCCAACAAGAAGATGCCCGGTTAACTTTTGATGAATTAAAAGAACTTTCCCTTTGTCCAAATAAATTAAAATGTTCTTTCCTTTCCTTTCGATGTTTTTAATTTTCCTGCCCAAAATCCCTTTTTTAAATTCCTCAAAACTCCGAGGGCGTTTAATTAATTTTTTTGCATCACACCAAATATCAAGAAAAGTCCTTTCAAGGACTTTTCTTTTAAGCTCTCTTTTTGTAGTTTCAACTTCAGGCAATTCGGGCATGCCTTCTTATGGCATAATAAATAAAAATTTGTCTAAAAAGAGGTTTTATTTCTTTAAAACGGTTTTGATTTTTTCCACAATCTCCTCTGGAGTAAAGTGAGCTTTCACAAGAAAATCTACTGCTCCTAGTTTTAATCCCTTTTCTATTTCATCCTTTTGGCCTAAATTTGAAAGAATTAAAACGGGGATAAGAGAAGTTTTTGGATCATCTTTCACTTTTGCTAACACCTCAAAACCATCTATTCCAGGCAAAATTAGGTCTAAAAGAATGAGGTCCGGTGTTTCCTCCTTTACTTTCTTTAAGCCTTCTTCACCATCTATTGCCTCAACAATTTCGTAACCTTCTTTTAATAACTTTCGCGCTATTAGTTCTCTTAAAAACTTATCATCTTCGATTATTAAGATTTTAGCCATATTAGAGTTTAATTATTTTTAAGGCTGACCTATTTGTTTGACAACTTTCTCAATAACTTCCTTTGGGTCAAATTCTGTTTTAATTAACCAGTCTTTTGCCCCAAGTTCTTTTGCTTTATTAAGTTCTACAGGTTGACCCGAATTTGAAATTACAATAACAGGAATTGCCTTTAAGCTTTCGTCTTCCTGTAACTTCTCCATTACCTCAAAACCTCCCATTTTTGGCATGATAATATCAAGTAGAACTAGATCAGGTACTACCTCTTTTATTGCTTCCAACCCTGCCTTGCCGTCTTTGGCTGTATATACCTCATAACCTAAACTGCTGAGTTTTTTCTTTAAAAGGTCTAAAAGAATTTCTTCGTCTTCAATAATTAAAATTTTTTTAGCCATTTTTTTATTTTAATTCTTATTAAACTGATATGTCAATTTTATTATACCTTTTAAACAAGGGCAGGTAAAGTAAAGAAGAAGGTGCTTCCTTTATTTTCCTTTGACTTAAACCAAATTTTACCGCCATGAGCCTCCACAATGTTTTTACTAATGAAAAGACCTAATCCTGTCCCTTCTGTTTCCATCTTAATCACATTTGCTCCTCTAAAGAAACGGGTAAACACTCGTTTTTGTTGATCTTTGGGAATACCAACTCCTGTATCTTGTACACTAAACAAAATCTCTTTATCTTGCCTTTCTATTCTTACAGTAACTTCCCCTCCGGGAGGAGTATAACGTATAGCATTCTCAAGTAAATTTTTTATTACTAAAGTAATTTTCTCTATATCCACCTTTACCACTTTTGGTTTTTTACTCTTTTTTATAACCAATTGAAACTTCAAGTTTTTTTTCTGAGCTAACTCTTTTAGAGATTCGAAAACCTGTTTCACCACTTGATCAAATTCAACTGCCTTTGGCTGATAAACAAATCTCCCTTCTTCTATTCTGGCCACATTTAGCAAGTCGTTGACTAATTTTATCATTCTTTCATTGGTTTGATATGTTTTTTGTAAAAATTCTTTCTGTTCCTCTGTAAGTTCTCCAACATCCCCGGCAAGCAACATTCCCAAACTCCATTTGATAATTGATAAAGGAGTTCTTAACTGATGAGCCGCAACCGAGACAAACTGGCTCTTCATTTCCTCAATTGCCTTTTCTCTAGTAATATCATGCAAAATAACAAGAAATGAAATTCTTTTTTTCCGATAAGTTGCAAAGGTTGTGGTAACCTCCAAATATAAATTCTTCCTCAAGGCAATTTCTTCTCTGAAAACTTCCTTAAAATCATTTTCCAAAATTTTCATTAAAGGTTTGAGTTTGGACATCTTACCTAGCGCCTCCATAGATTTACCTAATACATCTCTCCTTCTTACTTGCAAAAACTCTTCCGCCTTGGGATTGATAAGTTCTAATTCCTTCTTTAAATTAAACACAAGAATTCCATCAACGAAATTCAAAAGAATTGCCTCTGTTTTTTCTTTTTCTTCTTCAGCTTTGATTCTAGCTGCTTCTGTATCTTCTAAGATATTCAACAAGGCTTTGCGTGATTCTTCTAGGTCTCTCGTTCTTTCTCTAATCTTCCTTTCCATTTCCTTTTGCAATTCTTTGGAAGTAGTAACATCAATCATCCCTACAAAAAAGCCTGTTATGTGACCTTCGCTGTCTCTTCTTGGGGCCAAATAAACGTCTACAATCCGTTTTTCTTTATTCTTCTTGATTAATGTTAATTCTCTTTCCTTAACCACCTTGCTCCTCTGCGCAATACTCAACAAATCGCTCATCTCTGATTTCTCAACAAAAATTTCTGATATATGCTCTCCAGTAATTTCAATCGCATCATAGCCTGTAAGTTCTTCAAAGGCTCTATTTACATTTGCAATTAAGCCCGATGGGCCTACATCACAGACAGGTAAAGGTAAAAAAGAGGAAAAATCATCTAAGTAGGCCGCCAGATCGTTTAAATCCCCTCTTAATTTTTTGATCTCTTCTTGTAAATCCTTAAAGTGTTTTTTATTCCTAACAAACAACACCATTCTTGTTTATGACCATTTAATTAAATACTCATGATAGGGGTCTCCTTTAAATTGACATTTTGTTTCTGTAACATGAACCTTATTTTTCCCAAAAATATATTCTCCGATTTGGGTAATATAACCTCTATAGTAACTACACACTATAGGATGTACTTTTGGTCTTGTAACTCTCAAGATTGCATACTTGTCTTTTTCATTTAATTCCACGGTCTCTAACTTTCCAAATTTATAATATCTCTCCCATAGGCGATAAGCATTTTTAAAAGCCATTTTTGGCGAGATCAGATACCGCAGAGTAAGACGTACCAAGAAAGAGTTGCTTGCTGCTTCCTTTCCCATTAAAAAAGCTTCTTCATCTGGCCAGTTAAAGATCGTTTTAGCTACTAAAGCAACCCCTACCAATAACCCATCAGGCTTCCAAGAGAAAATGTCTATCTTGTGTAAATTAACCGGCCATCCTAACTCTGCCATCGCTTTTTCCACTTTTTCTAAACCCTGTTTTCCC
>Ga0190338_1000066_pt1 | contig 19051 bp, 12 predicted proteins | sample 4872041112_MG_FD_163434 | JGI IMG/M metagenome (GOLD analysis project Ga0190338, IMG submission 163434) | Hydrothermal vent sediment bacterial communities from Southern Trench, Guaymas Basin, Mexico - 4872-04-11-12_MG | ecosystem: Environmental > Aquatic > Marine > Hydrothermal vents > Sediment ... | reverse complement strand
TCCTCGATGGTAGCGGTATGGGGGAAGTTTATGGTTTTGGAGACCGCATTATCTGTATGTTTTTGGAAGGCAGCCTGCATCTCCACATGCCATTCCGGGCTTATCTCATGGGCGGTGACGAAGATCCGCCTCACATCGTCGGGAACTTGGGGGAGATCGGCGATGGTCCCTGTTTCCGCTATCTTCTCCATCAGTTCCTCAGAGAAAAATCCCCGCTTCCGGGCGATCTCCTCAAATAGGGGATGAACCTCCACCATCCGCTCCCCGCCCAATATGTTCTTCCTGATGTAGGAAATGGCGAAGATAGGCTCGATACCGCTTGAAGTGCCGGCGATGATGCTTATCGTCCCGGTAGGGGCAATGGTGGTAGTGGTGGCGTTTCTTATCGGTTCTTTGTCTTTGTAAATGCTTTTTCCTATGTTGGGGAACGGTCCGCGCTCCCTGGCGAGTTCTTGGGATGCCTTCTTCGATTCCTCGTCGATGAAGCCCATCACCTTTTCCGCCAAGGCGATCGCCTCTTTGGAGTTGTAAGGGATACCGAGTTTTATTAAGAGATCCGCCCAGCCCATCACCCCGAGCCCTATCTTCCGGTTCCCCCTGGTCATCTCCTCGATCTCCTTTAAGGGGAATCTGCTCGCATCTATCACATCGTCGAGGAAGCGGACCGCGAGATGAACCGTTTTTCTTAGCTTTTCGTAATCGATCGTCGTTTTCCCCTTCTCCTCCTTCACCATCCGGGCGAGGTTTATCGAGCCGAGGTTGCAGGATTCAAAGGGAAGAAGCGGCTGTTCCCCACAGGGGTTGGTGCTCTCGATCTCGCCGAGCTCCGGGGTGGGGTTGTCCCGGTTTATCCGATCGATGAAGATTATCCCCGGGTCCCCGGTCCTCCACGCCATCTCCACGATCTTCCTGAAGACCCCTTTCGCCTTTAGCCTTTTTACCTCCTTTTTCGTCCGCGGGTTTACCAGGGGATATTCCTTATCCGCCAATACCGCCTTCATAAATGACTCCGTCACTGCCACCGAGATATTGAAGTTGTTGAGCCTTCCCGATTCCGCCTTGGCGGTGATGAACTCGAGGATGTCGGGATGGTCCACCCGGAGGATGCCCATATTCGCACCTCGTCTCGTGCCCCCCTGTTTTATTGTCTCGGTAGCAGCATCGAAAACGGTCATAAAGGAGATGGGACCACTCGATACCCCCTGGGTGCTCTTCACATAGTCGTTCTTGGGACGGATCCGAGAGAAGGAAAAGCCAGTCCCCCCACCGCTTTTGTGGATTAAGGCGGTATGTTTTATCGCATCGAATATCGACTCCATTGAGTCGTCCACCGGAAGAACGAAGCAGGCGGAGAGTTGCTGGAGCTCCCTTCCGGCGTTCATCAGGGTAGGGGAGTTGGGGAGGAATTCGAGATTATACATAAGGTCGAAGAAGATTTTAGCGATTTCCCTTACATCGGCTGAAGGGTCGTAGCGTTTCTCCACCGAGGCGATGTTCTCCGCCACCCGGTGGAACATCTCTCGAGGCGTCTCGATAGGATACCCCTTGGCGTCGCGCCTTAGGTACCTTCGGGCGAGCACCCGAAGGGCGTTTGGGGTGAACCTCTTCATCTCGTCAGGAGAAAGACCCGCCTTCCCCCGGAAGAGAGATTCCGTCTCCTTTTTCGTTTTTTCCTTTATATCGAGAGTACGACCCATTATCCTCCTCCCCCCTTTTCTACGATATATTCAATTTTCTGCTTAAGACCCTTTGCGGGCTGATTTTTAGTGTAGGGGAGTTCTCTCCCCTTGTCAAGGGGAAAATACTATATGTTGTATTTTATTTTCGTATTACCGCGATAACTTGTATTGGAAGAGGGGAAGGAGTTTATTTACCAAAGCCGGGAATCATCGTCTTTTCCACGGTTAGCCCTCGCCTGCTTGGAGAGAAGACGAGAATGGAGAGCTTCTTCGTGAGGAGAAATCGGGAGAGTTCCTTCTTCTTATCTCGTTCGACAAAAAAGAGTATTGCCCCGCCACCACCTGCGCCCATCACCTTGGCGCTTGCCCCCATCCTCTTCGCTTCGGCGACTATCTCGTTTATCCTTTTGGGAAGGGCTTTCCCGGGAAGAGAAGATCTGAGTTCGAACTCGGCGGTAAATAGCCTGGGGATTGCTTTTAAATCGCCTTTTTTCAGCGCCCGGTACATCTCCCGCGATATATTCCTTAGTTCATCCAGGATGGTTTTTATTTCGTTTTTCTCTTCGATCCTTTGTTTTACTACCCTCCAGTTGGGAGAGCCGGAGAAATGGGAAACCCCGGAATAGGCTAAGAGGAGGCGTGCCGGTAGAGCCGAAGGGAGAGGAAGTTTTTCCCTCTCTGGTCCTTCAGGACCGAGATGGATGGCGGAAAGGCCACCGAAGGTGGCGGGAAAGTAGTCCTGACATCCGGTAGGGACCTTGATCACCCTCGCCTCGAGGTTCATCGCCAGCTTTATTCTTCCTTCAGGGGTCATCCTCTTGCCCGATACCGCTTCAAGGGCAGCAAGAAGGGCGATGAGGAGGCTCGACGAGCTACCAAGACCGGAGCCCTCAGGTGTATCCGAGTGGGTGGTGATGGTGAGCCCCGACTTCGGCTTCATATGCTTAACTGCCTGAACCACGAGATCGAGCGAGGTCTCGTCCGGAAGGAAATCCACCCCCTCTGCTTCAAGCCTTTCCCCTTTATCCTTTGATATGATTATTATCCTTCCGTCCCTTCTTTTTCCCACCTCGACCGAAGTGGCAAGCGATATGGCGAGGTTGATGGTGATCGAGCCCGGATGGAGTAGATAGAGGGGCCAGATATCGAGGGTACCACCCGCAAGGTCGATCCTCGTTGGCGCTTTAGCCCTTATCTTCATCCCTAATCCTTTATCTTCAGGACGAATACATTGTTCTTATTAAAGAGAATGGTCGTCCCCTCGTTCAGGAACATCGTGAACTTTATCCTGTCGAACCGATTGAACTGGAAGTGAAGGGGAAAATAGCGATCGAGCCGAGCCGTCTCCTGCTGGCTGAAGAGGAGGTAGCGTATCCCCATCTCTTTTAGTTTTTTTCCTATCTCCTTTGTGCCGTTCGCCTTCCGCACGATCTTGCTTAGAGGATGGGTGTTATATGCGCTTACGCAGATGAAGGGATGGTTGAGATAGTAACTCCTCGTCTCACCGATGAAGAGGACCTTTCCCTCCTTGGGTAGCTTCTCGTCGATATAGCGCATCGCCGGGTAGGAAGAGACAGCTCGCTCCAGGTAGTGAGCTTCATCCTCGAGCCCGATGATATACGGTATGGGATCGAATACCCTGGTGTGTGAGGAAAGGAGGAGCGGTATCCCCAGGATCATCGTTCCGATCAAGAGGAGGCGGAGAAATGGAGCGATCCTCCCAAAGTGGTAGCCCATCACCGCCGAAAGCTGAGAGGCGAGCACCAGAGAGAGAGCAGCAAAGGCAGGAAGGGCGAATCGCGTCTGCTGGAAGGAGAAGATCCAGATGGCGAAATAACCACCCGCATAAAGGACGAGGAGCGGTGAGATCCAATTCTTCCTGAGATAGAGAAAGATGAGAAGGGGGAGGAAGATGAGGAATACGAGGCCGGGATTTGCCCCAATGGTGCCAAACCTCTCTGGATGTAAGGTGAGGTCAAAGGGGAGAAGAAGTATCGATAGAGGGCTTCCTGCTGATATCACCTTGTTCCTCGTGGTGTTCAATAGCTGTTTCTCGTGGGCAGGGCTCCAGTTTTTTCCGCCGAAATAGGAGGTTCCGGCGGGGAAGATTGGGTTGCCGGTATGGATATAATTTCTCACCAACCAAGGAGAAAAGACCACGATGGCTACCACCATGAAGATGAAAAGATGAATCAACCCTCGACGGAATCTATCCCGGCGAGTGCTTTTTATCAGCACCATTGCTCCGCCCAAGCCCAGGGTATAGAGAACAGCAGTATATTTGGTGCCGAGCGAGAGCCCGGCAAGGATACCGACAAGGATGAGAAGAGATCGCCCACCCTTCTCCCACCAGATGAGGAGCACCAGGAGGAAGAGGAGGGTGTAGAGGAGAAAACCGAGGTCGGAGGTAGGAACAGCGAGTAGCTGAATAAAGGCGGGGCTCGAAGCGAGGATGGCGCTTCCTATAATGGGTGTTGGTGGTTTGAAAAACCTTCTTCCGATGGCATAAAGGGTGAAGATGGCGAAAGCCCCTATGAGATAGTTTACCAGCTTGCCCGCAATACCACCTTTAACCAATAGTGCCAGAGTATATAACATCTGAATCAATAGGGGATAGTTCGATGTGGCAGTATAGGGGAGATAGCCGATCCTGCCCTGGAGGATGTACTGATGAGGCACCCCGAAGTGATAGTCAAGAACATCGTAGAACTTGGGAGGAGAGAGGGCGAGGAAGAAACCGAGAATGAAGACAGAAACCACCACCACCCGCATTACCCACTGGAAGGTGGTGACCCGTTCTTTTTCCTTTTTCTCCTCGAGTCTTATCTCCCTTTTGAGGAAGGAGAGGATCTCCGGGAAATTTAAGGCTATACCCAAGCCGAGAAGTAAGTAGAGGATTAAGGGTGATAGAAAGCCTATAGATCCGAGAAGCAGTACGATGTAAGAGCACACTCCCAAGCCGATCCCCACTGAGATGACCGTTTCCTCGATCAGGCTGAAGGAGCAATGAAAAGAGAGCAATCTGAAGATGAACCTTCCTATAAGATAGGCGGAGAGGAAGATCGCCGTCGCGGTAAAAAGGGATGTAAGGCTTACAAAGATTATCTTGAGCGAAGGGATGAGGAAGAGAAGGAGGAAGAATAGTATAAGTGACCAGGAAAGAAGAGAGAACTCGACGAGATTCCGTTTGAGAGATGTTTTAGTTCCCATTTAGTTCCCCTTGAGGTAATTTGGTGGTGGAAGGAGGCGGATAAGTCGGAAATCGGGTGAGAATTCCGCCTCCGGGATCAAGACAAATCGATGGATGAACCCCTCAAATATCTCTTTGGTTATCCTATGGCTTTTTAAGAATGCCCGTCTTGCCGGGCAATCATCGATCACCTCGGAAAGGAGGAAAACCCGTTTCCCCGCGGCGAGCTTCCCCCGGAGCAGATTCTCGAATCGAGATAGCGCCTTTTCATCTCCCTTCCCCACCAGCCAATCGAGGATGATTACCTCCCGTTCTGCAAAGTAGGGAATGTATATCTTACCATAATTGAAGCCGATCCCGGGATATCCAAGGATCACCACCACATCGCTCGGCTTGGTTTTTTCTTTTACAAACAAAGCCTTCTGATAATTGAGGTTATTTTCTGCTTTTGTTCGCGGCTTTATCCCATAGGTGAAGTTTATTAAGAAGAGAAGACCGATGAAGAGGGAAAATAGGGCTATCCCTCGCCGAAAACTTAGGCTCTTTAGAAGTTCCCTTCCCCCGAAGGAGAGGATGATGGTAAATGGAATGAGGATAGCAATGAAGAACTCGAGAGCGCCCACATCCCAGAAGGAGAAGAAAACGAGATAGGAGCAGAACCAGATTAGGCTGGCGATGAATATCTTCTCCTTTTTTCTTATCCTCAAGAGGGGAAGAAGGAAGAGGAGGAAGGCGAAAAGGAGAACGAGATAGCGGACAATTTGGGATAAGAGAGGAAGCGATTTTTCAGGATAAAGCTTAGAAGTCACCACCGCTTCGCCCAGGGTTTTAAGGGAGATCCAGGGATTTATCGGCGAGGCACTCCAACGGTTTATGGTGGTTCCTGGCATCTGGTTTGCCGCTGCTCCCAAGAACCAGGATAGAGTAGCGCTCAGATTGGGGAAACCCTTCGACATAATGACGATACCGTAAGCAGAGGCTGGCAGTAACAGCGCAGGTCCTATGAAACAGAGGTATGATTTTGGCTCTCTTTTCTTCAAGAGATAGAGACAGGCAGGAAGAAGAAGGAAGTTAGTGATATGAGCAAGAACGCTTAGCCCAAAAAGAATACCAGCGAGAAACAAGAGCGGGGCTGATTTTTTCTCGAGGGCAGTAATGAAAGAGAGAAAGGTGGCGGTGAGGAAAAAGCAAGAGATGATATAGACCTCTGCCTCAAGGCTGAAGAGATAATACCCGAAGGAGAAGGCGAGAACGAGGAGGAAGAAGAAACGAATCATCGGGGGGTGGCCCAATTTCTTTAGAAGGCTGAGGAATAGGATCAATCCAAAAAGACCAAAGAGGGTGCTCATAAGCTCGAGGGCGAAGATGGTCACTGGTTCATAGGAGAGGAGTTCAAGTGCCCGGTAGAAGAGATGGGCGAGCGGTTGATAGAGGAGGTGATGGGGATGAACTACCCGGATCAAATCCCCGGTGGCGGTGCTGTAGCGGAGATAAAGAGCGAATACCGTACCGTCGAAGTTGTAAGCCTGGGATCTCGTCCCTAAGTAAATGAGGGTGATAACAGCGATGGCAGCGGCGGTATAAAGACGCCACCTCTCCTGTGAAAGGTTTATTTCCTCTTTAGCCATTAGGAGTTAATGATAACTTTTTCCCTTCTTCATTGTCAATAAGAGAGGAAGCCCGGCTTATAAAAACGGATTAAGCCGAACCTCCCCTAAGACTACTTCCCTTCAGAGAGGAGGAACTTTCGAAGGTATTTCATCGGCGGTGAGCCATAGGAGATGAGCCTTTCATTAAACTCCTTTACCTTGAAGGAAACCCCGACCTTCTTTTTATACTCCTCCCTCAGCTTTAGCACCTCCTTTACTCCATAGAAATAGGTGGAGAGCTGAGCCGAGGTAAGGGAGGCACGAACCCATTTGCCCTCTGCTTCTGCCTTTTCCTGAAACGCCTCATCCACCATATAGCGGATAGCTTCCTCCTTGCTCATCCCCCGAAGGTGAACGCCCTGATCGATTATTGAGTTGACGATCGTCCGGAGATACCATTTGAGCTGGATGAGATGCATCCGGGGATCATTCGCCATATATCCGTTTTCTATCATCATCCGTTCAGCATAGACCGCCCATCCCTCGATCATAGCCCCGTTGCCGAGAACCTTCCGCACCATTGAGGGGCATCGTTTGTTATAGTAGCCCTGGACGAAGTGTCCTGGAAGCGCCTCGTGGATGATGAGCTCCCGAAGAGCGTAGTTGTTGTACTCTCTGAGGTAGGATTCCACCTGCTCTTTTGTCCAATCATCGGGTATCGGTTGGACATCGAAGAAGGAGGCGACCTTTGCTTTTTCTAATGGTCCGCTGCTTTCCATCCCGGCAATCGCCACCCCCCGCATAAATTTCGGTGTTGCCCTGATTATAAGGGGCTGGTTGGGATCGAGGGCGATGAGGTCCTTCTCCTTTATGAATGCCTCAATACCGGTGGCGAACTCCCTTACTTTGGCTATTAATTCCTCCTTTTTAGGATGGTTCTTTGCGATCTGGGCAAGGACCGCCCGGATGACCTCTTTTTTGACCTTTGGGCTGATCTTCTCGGGGAGCTTCTTCTCCGGGAAGTATCCCTTGTAAAGGGGCAGGGCGATATCGAACATCTCCTCCTGAACCTTCGCCACCTCGTGTTTGGCAGAGGAGAGGAGGGCATCAGGGTCGACATCTTCGCCCAGGGTGTAACGGAGTTTTTTCCGATAAAGGGGTTCTCCTAATCTAAAGTCCTTATCCGCCTTCTTTAGAAGGTTTTCCTCTAAGTACTTTCCAAAGGAGATGATGGCGTGCCTTGCCATCCGGGAGGCGTCGTTTACTTTCTTCTGGACATCTGGCGATGCCTTCTTGGCGAGCTCGGGGATGACCGTGGTCACCAATTCAAGATTTCCTTGGTTTTGTTTTATCGCCACCTCGGTGTGCACCTTGGGGGCGGTGGTCAGGGTGCTCTTTGCATGCTCGAGAAACAAGGGGAGCTTTTTCATTCGGGAGGCGGCATTTATCAGCCGTTCATCGAGCGGAGCGAAATCACGGCTTATGAGCTCCATCAATGAATTGCCGACAAGCCCGGTGTAGGTAAGGGGGTTCCAGGTTGCTTCTCTCAGTTCTTTCAGGGAGAAAAGCCTTCCCTCCACCTGATCCTTTAATATCTCGTAGTCGATCCTACTTTCGAGGGAAAGGTTGTCTTTGTCTAACCCTTCAAGCTTCTTCTTTACCTCTTCGAGCCAGGCTATTTCTTTCTTGATGCTTTCGGGAGAGATGTCCTCGAGCTCAGCGTCATATTTATGGACCCCACACCAGGTTGCAAATGATGGATGTAGCTTGAAGTACTCCTCGAAAAAGCCTTTAACGATGGAGTTGAACTCTTTTTCTACCTTTCTTTTCTTACAGCCGATGGAGGAGAAAAGAAGAAGGAGACACATAGCGACGAGAAGGAGTGTTATACCCTTCTTTTTAATCATTTTTTTCTCCTTCTTTGTTGGATTGAAGCTATTTTTATTATAGCATACCCTACCTTCTACGACCATAATATTTTGGTTGAACATCGCTTCGCCCCCTGTTAAAATAAAAAAACAACCATAAAGGGAGGAGGATAACGACAATGAGGTGCCCCTATTGTGGTACGGAGAATGAAGAGGGGCAGGTCCTCTGCAAGAAATGCGGGATGATGATGGAGCTTAACCCCACCGATACTCCGGCAGGGGAGGGTGGCGGGGAGACGAAAGGCTCTATCTATCCCATTGAAGAGAAGATGAAGGAGAAGGGGATGCCCACCGGGGCTAAGGAGAGCGATTGGCGAGAGGAACTACGGCGAAGGGTAGAGGAGATAAGGAGGAAGCGCGAGTTTGAAAAGACCCTTGGTCCTGAGTGGCAGGAGTTCAAGATCAAACGGGCAAAGGAGGAAGTGGCCAAGATAGCCTCTACGCCTTCTGAGGAAATTAAGGAGGAGGAGAAGAAGGAAAAGGAGGAGACGAAGAAGGAAGAAATACTTCCTCCACTTTCCTTTGAGGACAAACAGGAAGAAAAAAAAGAGGAGCCAGAGGCGGAGGGGAAAGAAGGTGAACTTCCTTCTTTCTTAGAAGCTACTATAACTCAAGAGGTTAAGCCGAAGCCCTCCCCAAAGGATGACTATCGTCCATTAGATACCTACCAGCCAATAGGGGAGATGGAGAAGGTAGGGGAAGAAGTTGACGAATCATTCGCCTCCGCTCCCCTTCCTGAGGAGGTGACCGAAGGAGAACGCGATCTCATAATTCGGGGGAAGATAGTTGCCTCCATCATCGATTTCATCATCAGCTCTTCTTTATTTGCGGGTGCCTTCTATGGGGTGATGAGACTCACCTCCCTTCCTCCCCTGGAACTCTTTACTAAGTTGCCCCTACCTCTTTCTGCCCTTTATCTCCTTATTAATATGGTCTATTCGGTGTTCTTCGTCTCTGCCTCGGGCCAGACCATTGGAAGGATGATAGCTGGAATCAGGGTTGTGTCCGAAGACTACGACCGGGTGAGCTTCTTCCGTGCCTTTCTTCGCTGGTTTGGCGGGCTAATCTCCTCGCTTCCCCTCCTTCTTGGCCATCTCTTTACTCTATCCGATCCCGAAGCTCGGGGAATACCGGATAAGCTCGCCTCCACCAGGGTAGAGCTTTTAATTAGATAGTCTCCCCTTCCTTAGTTTTCACTTCGACGATGTTCTTCTGATATCTGAGAGAGCGCTAATGGCGGAAGTGGCGAATCCCGGTAAGCACCATCGCCATCCCATGCTCATCGGCAGCGGCAATGACCTCCTCGTCCCTTATTGACCCCCCGGGTTGGACTATAGCGGTTGCTCCAGCCTGATGGGCGGCATCCACCCCGTCCCTGAAAGGAAAGAAGGCGTCGGAGGCGAGGACCGTGCCTTCAAGGGGAAGCCGAGCTTTTTCCGCTGCCAGCTTTACCGAATCCACCCGGCTCATCTGCCCTGCACCTATTCCCACTGTTTGCTTCTCGTTGGCGAAGACGATGGCGTTCGACTTTATGTGCTTTACCACCCGCCAGGCGAAATAGAGGGCTTTCATCTCCTTCTCGGTCGGTTTCCTCTTGGTCACCACTTGGAGCTTCTCCTCGTCCCAGGTGAGCTCATCCCGGTCCTGAACCAGAAGTCCTCCGACGAGCCTTTTGTAGTCCTTATCTCCCTTCAGATCGAGGTCATCCATTGGTAATCTGAGGAGCCGGAGGTTTTTCTTCTTGCTGAAGATGGCTCGCGCCTCCTCGGTTATTTCTGGAGCGATCACTCCCTCAACGAAGGTGGAGGTGATCTCAACCGCGAGTTTCTCGTCGACCTTCCGGTTGAAGGCGATGATGCTCCCGAAGGCAGAGACCGGATCGCACTCCCGTGCCCTCTGGTAAGCGGTGAGGATATCATCACCGATGGCGACACCACAGGGGTTGGTATGTTTGATGATAACCGCCACCGGCTCGGTGAACTCCCGGGCGAGGAGGAGTGCCGCCTCGAAATCGGCCAGGTTGTTGTACGATAGCTCCTTCCCCTGGAGTTTCTCCGCCTTTACCACCGAGTAGGGAGGTGTTTCTCCTCGCTCGATGTATAAGGCAGCTCGCTGGTGCGGGTTCTCCCCGTAGCGGAGGCTTTGCTTGAGGCTGAGGCTTAGCCTCAAGGTGTGGGGGAAGGATGGCTTTTCACCAAGTTTAACCTTCCCCTCCTCAATCTTGATCCGTTCCATCGTTTCCGCTATCAGGGCATCGTAGTCAGCGGTGTAGTTGAACGCCTTCTGAGCCAGTTTGAGCCTCGTTTCTACATCGATAAATCCATCCTCCTTCTTCAGCGTTTCGAGGATCGGCTGATAATCCCCGGGATCGACTATTACCACCACATCCTCAAAGTTCTTTGCGCCTGCCCGGATCAAGCTTACCCCACCGATATCGATATTCTCCAAGAGTTCCTCTAAGGTGGCTTCTCTCTTTTTCGCTACCTCGGCAAAAGGATAGAGGTTGACCACGATCATATCGATTTCAGCTATCCCCTCCTTTTCGAGCTCAGCAAGGTGGGAGTCTTCACTCCTTTTTGCCAGTATTCCTCCGAATATCCTCGGATGGAGCGTTTTTACCCTACCACCGAGGATCTCAGGGAAGGAGGTTATCTTAGAAACCTCGGTAAGGGAAATACCGGCATCCTTTAGGAGCTTTGCGGTTCCGCCGGTGGCAATCAACTCTATCCCGAGGTTTGAGAGCCCTTTAGCAAACTCGATGATTCCGTTTTTGTTGGCTACGCTTATGATTGCTCGTTTTATTCTTCTCATCTTCTTCTCCCTTCCTCGAGAGCCGATTATATCAGTTATTCCCTAATGGAGCAATTGAGTTCTTTCCTTTCGGTTGAGTTAGTTTTCCCGCTATGGTATCATCGATGATGGTATTGTGATCGTTTGGAGGGAACGGAGGGATTATTCGGTTTGAAGGTAGCACTCATTCACGATTGGCTCACCGGAATGCGGGGTGGGGAGCGGGTGCTCGAGGTTTTCTGTGAACTCTTTCCCGATGCCAAGATTTTCACCTTGCTTTATATCGCGGGTAGGCTCACCCCGAGGATCGAGGGGATGGAGATAGAGACCTCGTTCATAGATCGTCTCCCTTTTTCCTCAAGGATCTACCGCCATTATCTCCCCCTTTTCCCGGCGGCGGTGGAGCTCTTCGATCTCAGGGGGTACGATCTAATAATAAGTATCAGCCACTGCGTAGCCAAGGGGATTATCCCTCCCCCTTCCTCCCTTCATATCTGCTACTGCCTTACCCCAATGAGGTATGCCTGGGACCAGTACCATCACTATTTCGGAGAGGATAGACTTGGTTTTTTCTCCCGGAAGATCGTTCCTCTGTTTATGAACTACTTGAGGACCTGGGATGTCGCCTCGAGCAGGCGGGTGGATCTGTTTGTCGCCTCTTCGAAGAATGTCAAAAGGAGAATAAGGAAATACTACCGCAGGGAGGCAGAGGTGATCCATCCCCCGGTCGATACCGATTTTTTTACCCCTGGGGGGGAGGATGGTGGTTATTTCCTTCTTGTCTCCGCCCTTGTCCCCTATAAGCGGGTTGACTTAGCGGTCGCCACCTTCAATCAACTTGGTCTTCCACTTCTTATAGTGGGTGAGGGACCGGAATCCCGTCGTCTTAGAAAGATGGCTAAGGAGAACATCCGCTTCTTGGGCAGGGTGTCCGATGAGAAGCTGAGGGAGCTTTACCGGGGATGTCGGGCACTCATCTTCCCCGCGGAGGAGGATTTCGGCATTGCTCCCCTCGAGGCACAAGCCTGTGGTCGTCCAGTGATTGCTTATGGAAAGGGTGGGGTACTCGAGACAGTGATCCCCGAGGAGACGGGCGTCCTTTTCTCTGAGCAGAGTGTTCCCGCTATGGTGTCTGCAGTTGACAAATTTCAGCGGTTAGGATTTAATAAAGAAGCTATAAGGAAGAACGCTCTCCGTTTCTCTCCTGAGAGGTTTAAGGAGGGGATTTCTACCTTCGTCAAAGAGGGGTGGGAGCGTCATTTAAAGGAAGGGGAGAAATAATGCGGCGCCAGCCTTCCTGGATAAAGATTGGGTTATTGGCCGGCGATCTTTTGATCACAAATTTTGCTTTTATCGCCTCTTATTTTATCCGTTTTCGTCTGTTTCCAGTATGGAAGGGAGTTCCTCCCTTCTCGCAGTATCTCAGATTCCTACCTTTGATCTCGATCATTTTACCTCTGATATTCCTCTATCAGGGGCTTTATAAACCTCGAAGGGAGAGGACCAAGATAGCTGATATTTTCGGCATCGCTATTGGAGTGATCGCCTCAGTGGTGATTATGCTTGGCTTGCTCCTTTATTATCGTATTTATTACCAGTACCAGCCCGAGGTTGCTCCTCGCTATGAGATATCACAGCTCGTCTTGGCGATATTCTTGGTGCTCGATATTCCCCTCCTTTATCTCTTCCGTCGAGCGGTCCGTCATCATTTGGAGGAAGCTTGGCGTAAGGGGCTTTACCTCCAGCGGGTGGTTATCGCCGGTGCTGGTGATTTGGGTAGAGCCCTTGCGGACAGGATACTCGTCCACGATGAACTTGGGTTGAAAGTGATCGGGTTCCTCGATGATGATCCGAAGAAACAAGCTACTTCCTATCACAATATCCCGGTTTTGGGGGAGTTGGCTAAATTTTCCCAGTTGGTCAAAAAGCACCAGATAGATAAACTCTATGTGGCTTTACCCCTTCGAGCCCATGAGAAGACACTTACTCTGATAAAGGAAGCATACAAGGAAGGGATCGATGTCTATCTCATCCCCGATCTCTTGGAGTTTATTGCCTTAAAGGCGGAGATGGAGGAGTTAGGGGGGCTTCCAGTAATAAACCTCTGTTCCATTCCCCTCGGAGGATGGAAAAGCCTTATCAAACGGGCGATGGATATCGTGATCGCCATCTTTGGGCTTATTATTATGCTGGTTCTTCTTCCCCTAATTGCCATCGCCATAAAGATCGATTCCGAGGGTCCAGTGTTCTACAAGCAGAAGCGGATGGGACTTGACGGGAGGGTATTTACCCTGTATAAATTCCGTTCGATGTATAAGGATGCGGAGCGAGAGACCGGTCCTGTTTGGGCGAAGGAGAACGATCCTCGATGTACCCGGGTGGGGCGGTTCTTACGGAGATATAGCCTCGATGAGCTTCCCCAATTCTACAATGTCCTGAAGGGAGATATGAGCGTGGTGGGACCACGACCGGAAAGGCCCGAGTTCGTCACTGATTTCAAGGAAAGAATACCGCAATATATGTTGCGGCACAAGGTTAAGTCGGGGATAACCGGTTGGGCTCAGGTGAATGGGTGGCGAGGGAATACTTCCCTTAAGAAGAGGATAGAGCATGATATCTATTACATTGAGAACTGGTCGCTCTCCTTCGACCTGAAGATCATCTGGTTGACCTTTTTACACCTTTTCCGTCATAGGAATGCTTATTGACTTTGAGGAAGAAAGCGATGGAAGGTAAAACTGTTCTTATAACCGGGGGAGCGGGATTTCTTGGGTCCCATCTCGCCGAGTTTCTCCTTAAGAAGGGGTATCGGGTCATCTGTATGGACAATCTTATTACCGGCTCACTCGATAACATCTCTCATCTTGAAGGGGAGGAGAACTTCCTTTTTATAAAGCATGATGTGACCAAAGAGATAAGGATCGAGGAGGATATTCATTACATCCTCCACTTCGCCTCTCCCGCCTCTCCCCTCGATTACCTGGAGCTTCCCATTCAGACCCTTAAGGTTGGGTCATTGGGCACCCACAACACCTTGGGGCTTGCCAAGAAGAAGAGAGCGGTTTTCCTCCTTGCCTCCACCTCCGAGGTGTATGGGGACCCCTTGGTCCATCCCCAGCCGGAGAGCTACTGGGGAAATGTCAACCCAATTGGACCTCGAGGCGTTTACGATGAGGCAAAGAGGTTCGCTGAAGCCCTTACTATGGCTTATCATCGAGTGCACAAGATAGATACCAAGATCGCCCGCATCTTCAATACCTATGGTCCCAAGATGAGGACCCACGATGGACGGGCGATACCAAATTTCATCACCCAGGCACTCAAAGGGGAGGAGATCACCGTGTTCGGTGATGGAAGTCAGACCCGTAGTTTCTGCTATATCTCTGATATGGTGGAGGGCATCTATCGGTTGATGCTTTCCGATTACAATCTGCCGGTGAACTTGGGAAATCCCAATGAGATGAGTATCCTCGATCTCGCCAAGGTGATCATCAAGTTGACGAAGACGAAGAGCAAGATCCGCTTCCTTCCCTTACCTCAGGACGATCCCAAGGTCCGTCAGCCGGATATCTCCACCGCCAGAAAGGAGCTCGGCTGGGAACCGAAGGTCCCCTTGGAGAAGGGGCTTAAGGAGACGATAAAGTACTTTCGCTCGGTGCTCGATAGATGAAGAAGCGGTTCAAGGTGATCGGCATACTCGGGGGGATGGGACCGCAGGCGACCATCGACCTCTATCAGGCGATCATTGACAAGACCCCTGCCACCCGCGATCAGGAACACATCCCCACCATAATCTTCAGTTATCCTCAGGTACCGGATAGGACCGAGGCGATAGTCGGAGAAGGGGAAAGCCCTGTCCCCTATCTCATCGAAGGGGCAAAGCTCCTTGAGCGAGCAGGGGCTGATTTCATCCTTATCCCCTGTAATACCGCCCATCATTTCCTCCCCGAGGTGGAAAAAGAGGTGGCGATCCCCATCGTCAATATGATCATCGAGACGAGGGATTACATCCTTAGGGAGAAGCCGGGTATAAAGAGGGTAGGTCTTCTCGCCACCACCGGGACGATAAGAGCCAAAGTGTATCACCGCGTTTTTGAGGAGAAGGGGATCGAGATCCTCACCCCGAACGAACGCTCCCAGGAGGAGCTGGTGATGCGGGCGATATACCAATATGTGAAGAAGAGCGGTGATATCCCTCCAGCAAAGAAGTTACTTATCGAGGCAGGAAGGAAGCTCATCGCCTTAGGCAGTGAGGTGATAATAATGGGCTGTACCGAGGTACCGTTAGCCCTCGAGCCTCGGGATCTTCCCGTTCTACTCGTCGATCCCAAGGAGGTGATCGCCGAGCTGGCGGTGAGGATGGCGCTTTCCCCTTAGAGCCTCGGTAGGTTATCGAGCAGTTCAGAAAGGTCGTTTTCCGTATTGTAGAAGTGAGGGGAAACCCTAACTACTCCGCCCCTTCCTGAAACCACCACCTTGTGCTCGAAGAGAAGTGAGACTATCTCCTCGCTCCTATGCTTTGGGCTTTTGAAGGAGACGATGCCCGACTTCTCCCCCTCGCCCCGGGGGCTTACCACCTGGTAGCCTCGCTCCATAAGCTCTGCTACCAGCCAATCGGTGAGCCTTATTATCTTTTTCTCTATCCTCTCTATCCCCGCTTCGAGGAGGATCTCGAGCGAAGCGGAAAGGCCAGCGATCCCCACCCGGTTTGGGGTTCCGCATTCGAATCGTCGGGCGTTATTGTGAAGTTTCATCTCGAAGGAGGAGAAGTTGAAATAGTCCTCCACACTCATCCAACCCACTAAGCGGACCTTGATCTTATCCAGTGCTCTTTTTGCACAGTAGAATATCCCGATTCCCTCGGGACCGAGCAGCCACTTATGGGCATCGGCGGAGAGGAAATCGATCGGTGTCTCAGAGAGATCGAGCTTGAGCGCCCCTAAACCCTGGATGGCGTCCACCGCGAGGAGGATACCTTTTTCTCGGCAGAGCTTCGATATCTCTGTTAAGGGAGCGCGGAAGCCGTTTTGATACTGAACGAAGCTGATGGCGACGAGCCTGGTCCGGGGGTCGATAGCCCGGGCGATGTCATCGACGGTGATCCTCTCCCCAGGGAGAAACCGAACCTCTACCCCCTTATCCTCCAGATTCATCCAGGGATAGCGATTGGCGGGAAATTCCATCCTTGGAACGACGATATTATCCCCCTCCTCCCAATCTATCCCCTGGGCTACGAAGTTGAGCCCCTCTGAGGTGTTCTTGACGAAGGCGATCTCCGAGGAGGAGGCATTCAGCAGTTTGGCGGCGAGTGCCCTTGTTTTCTCCACCATCTCTTCCCATTTTCTCCAGTTGACCGCGCCATTGAGGTTTGCCTCCTCGAGATGCTTCTCCATCCTCTCTCTCGCTCTGGTGGGAAGAGGGGATACCGCTGCGTGGTTGAAGTAGTACCACCGAGCTATTACCGGGAATTCCCGTCTAAAGAGGTATAACTCATCCATTTCTTCACCTTCTTGCCTTTTTTCGGTTTATTAATTATATTGGGCATTTTCAGCATTTGTCAACAGGTAGGTTTTTTCTTACTTGTTTGGTTCTGGTGTTTTCTGAACATAAAGAGCCGCTTTTTCTTCTATGTTGAGGAGAAAAGGGGATAGAGATATAATCTCTGGTGGTTGAGTATAAATAATAGGAGGTAGGGTTTTATGCTTCTCATCCTTCGGGTATTAAGAGCCCCCTTTTTCATCGCGGTAATCGTTCCTGCCATCCTCGGGACCGCGGTAGCCCTCTTTATGGGGTTTCCTTTCAGTTCGAGGCGTTTCCTGCTTCTTATTCTCGGGTTGATCGCCCTTCACGGCGGAGCAAATAGCGCCAATGAGTACTATGATTACCTAAGCGGTGCTGACCTCAAGGAAAAGAGGGGAGAGACCGATCTTTACGGCGGAAGCAGTCTGATAAAGGAGGGGTTGATCTCTCCTAAGAAGGTGCTCCTGATAAGTTTTGCCTCGTTCGCCGTTGCCCTTATTGTGGGAGGGTATCTCACCTTCACCTGTGGGCTCCCGGTTTTTCTCCTCGGAGTGAGCGGGGCTTTTATAGGTTTCTTTTATACCGCTCCTCCGATCAAGCTGGCTTCGCGTGGTTTGGGGGAGCTCGCTGTGGGGGTAGTCTTTGGTGTTCTCATCGTTCTCGGCTCATATTATCTATTTGCCGGGGAGGTTAAAGTTTCCCCCCTTTACGCCTCACTACCGGTTTCCCTCCTCATTACCGCCCTTCTTATGATAAACGAGATACCAGATTATGAAGGGGATAATAGGGTGGGGAAGAGGAACTTGGTGGTTCGGTTAGGGAAGAGGGGAGGGGCGATCCTCTTTTCGATCCTTATAGCTTTTGCCTTTTTCCTCATCATCCTTTTCCATTTTCTTGGTTTATTCCCCAAGAAGACGCTTCTCGCCCTAATACCCCTTCCCCTGGCTTTTTTCGTGGTTAGACATACGCTCCTCAACTACGAGGATGGGGAGAGGCTCCTTCCTGCCAATCGAGGGATGATGCTCCTCTACCTTTCAGTGGGGCTTCTTTATGCCGTAGGCTTTCTCCTTTCCAAGGGGGTAAGATGAGGAGGCTAAGCGAACTAATAAGTGATGAAGCACGGACGAGGATGAGGAAGGAGATAGCAGAGGCAGAGGGGCGGGAGGTTTTCTTTTTGGGCAGGACCGATGAGAAAAAACGGGTGGTGGAGGTAATCCCCTTAGCCCGGGGGAGCGAAGACGCGGTTCCCGCCATCTCTCAGCTGGCTGAGCCCGGCGATGTGATCATCCACAACCACCCCTCAGGGGTTCTTTCCCCATCCGATGCCGATCTCACCCTTGCTGCTCGCTTCGGTGCCAATGGGGTAGGGTGCTTTATCGTAAACAACGAGCTTTCCCAGGTTTATGTGGTGGTTGAACCTTTTGAGAGGAAGGAGAAAACTCCCCTTTCTTTCGAAGAGCTATCAAAGCTCCTTCTTCCCGGAGGACCGATCGCCAAGCTTCTCCCCTCATACGAGGAAAGGGAGGAACAGCTTGCGATGATGCGAGCGGTGATATCTGCCTTCAACGAGGATAAGATCGCCTTGATCGAGGCGGGAACGGGCACCGGGAAAACGCTTGCCTATCTCATCCCGGCGATATACTGGGCAAAGACTAACGAGGAACGGGTGGTTATTTCCACCAATACGATCAACCTTCAGGAACAGCTCATCCATAAGGATATCCCTCTGCTTGGGGAAACGCTACCCATAAAATTTACCGCTCTGCTCGCCAAGGGGCGGGGGAATTATCTCTGCCTGAGAAAGCTTGAAGCGGTTCGGGAATCGCCTACCCTCTATGCCGATGATGAGGATAAGGAGCTACTTAATGCCCTCATAGCTTGGGCGAGGAGTACTTCCACCGGCGATCTTGCCGATCTCAACTTCATCCCCAAACAATCGGTGTGGGATGAGCTTAAGTCGGAATCCGATTATTGTCTCCGCTCAAAATGCCCTTACTTCAACGATTGTTTCCTGAACAAGGCGCGGAGGAGACTCGCCTCTGCCGACATCTTGGTGGTGAACCACCATCTTCTCTTCGCTGATCTTTCCTTACGAAAGGAGATCGGTGCAGGGAGTGAGCTCTCCATCCTCCCCGCCTATCACCGGTTGATACTCGATGAGGCGCACAACCTGGAGGATATCGCCACCTCCTATTTCGGGACGAGGATCACCAGGGCAGGGTTGCGAAGGCTCCTCCTCAAGCTTTACCACCCAAAGAAGGAAGGGAAGGGGGTTCTTCCTTTCCTCCGGGGGAAGATCATAAAGCTCGGGTCAGGATTCGCCTCTGATGGGGGGGAGGCGATCGTAAGGAGGAT
>Ga0190338_1000065_pt1 | contig 19493 bp, 40 predicted proteins | sample 4872041112_MG_FD_163434 | JGI IMG/M metagenome (GOLD analysis project Ga0190338, IMG submission 163434) | Hydrothermal vent sediment bacterial communities from Southern Trench, Guaymas Basin, Mexico - 4872-04-11-12_MG | ecosystem: Environmental > Aquatic > Marine > Hydrothermal vents > Sediment ... | reverse complement strand
ATGTTAAGATTGCTAAAAAGCGGGTTAATTGGGGCGTGGGATTAGATGTGGAGTTTGAATATGTTAAGATATAACCTCCTCCCATTATTTTTATAAGGCACAAATTTAAAATTCGTATAATCGATTTTCTCATCAGGGGTTGATGTTTTATATTACCCCAAGGGAGATCTGCGATTCTGGGTGGGATTCTGTGCAATCTCAGAAGTAAAAGTAATGAACCCCCTTCTTGTACACAGAACGCTTCTCTCCTACATGGTTACGCAATACCCTAGTGACTCTGTGCTTCTCACCTGGTGTGAGCATCCTCCCCAAGATCCGCTCAACCTCATCATGCACATCAAACTGTGTGATGTCCTCCCTCTTCTTTTTCACATTCTTATACGCCTTCATGATTATCCGATAGGTTACCTTCATCTCCTATCACCATCTTATTACCATAAAATCTTGCGTGAAAATTCCAACACCATACTTTCCCTTAAACCATTCAACCAGGGCCTTGAAACTCTCAAAGCCATCTCTCCTTGCTAAATCTTCCATCTCTTCCTCTTCCATCTCTCTCCATTTACCATCCTCCTTGAAAACCGTGTAATAACCTAATGTGTATAGCCTGAGCCACTTTATTTCAAATCTTATCTTGAACATCTCTTTTAAATTCACTTCTTTTAGAAACTCACATTCTTTTGTCCTCAGCTTCCAGTAAAGCTGTAGCTTCTTGTTTTTGAGAATAGTTTTCCATCTCCTCTCAGAATATGGCCTAATTGTCTGCGTTTTCTCTCCTGCTAGAATCTTCTCTTTAAATACAGTAAACCCTATCGCTACCATTTCTATCACCTCTCATTTTTTATCACCACAATCTTCCTATACGCAGCTTTCTCCACAGAATCTAACGCCCCCTGCAATGCCTCTATCGCCTCACTTAACCCAAGCTTGATGTTTGTATGTGCCTCTATCCTTAACATATCCCTGCTCTTCATATACATTCTGAACCATATCTGCTTGAATACCTCTAGCGTTATACTTTCTATACCGTCTAAATACATCCCTATAATGTCCCAGTTTAAACCTACTTGCACCAGCTCCCACCACCCTACCGGAATCTTTGGAAATCTGCCCTCTAGCCATCCAATGAACGCATTGAACTCCTCAAAATTTAATGGCTTCTTTGAAGATTTTAAGTCTATTATTATCGTGTGCTCTGGATGATAGGTCACCGTTATGACCCTTTCCCTCCATACCTCATCATAGTATAACGCATGATTGATCCTATGCTCAAATGGTTTATATGGGGCGATTTTTATAAATTCTTCCGTTGTCATGAAGGTATGCCCTTCCCTCCTCTTTGTCATTATTTTTAACCCGTGAAGCTTTAGGGGCCTCATTGTGAGCTTGGGATTGACATTAACAGCATCGGGATGAACATATAGGCCACGGGCAACCTTTCTAACTTTGCCCTCCTTCACCATCTTGGAGAGAAGATTACGAGTATAACCATAACTGCGGTTTATCGCTAAGGCTATGGATTGTGGGTCTTGGGGCGTGTCGCAGCCTGCAAGATATTCGAGGATTCTATCTTCACCCTTCATACCACACCTCTTTTCAGATATGTTAATTCTCATATATGTTATTTGTCACATGACTTTGTCACATTTTTGTCACATTCAGGGATACTCAAAGTAGATCAACTGTATAAACTTGCCTTCCTTCTTCACTCTCTCCCGCTTTACCTCATAGAAAAATCTCTTGAGAGTACCTACGACTGTCCTTTTCTCTCCTGGCGTGAGTTTTCTTCCTATCTCTTGCTCAACAATGTGAAATACATCTTGATTCGTGAATCGCCCCCTCTCTTCTGCTAATTTTCTTCCAATGTTCCATACATGTTTTCTGAAACCCACAAATGGGGGCGGGGCTAGATGACTCACCGCTTATCCCTCCCTTGCTGGTATAAATACCAGCATAGATGGGAAATTGGGATAGCCACCAGCACCTTTGAACTTTATGCGTCTGTTGAAATATGCTATGTACACATCCGCCTCCACGAGCAACCTGTACCACTGTGTTGAGGGATCGACACGGAGCAACATGACAGTGTTCACACCTTTGTCACGCTCTTGTAACGCCTTCTTGACCCACGGCAACGGATTACTGTATGGAGGATTAACATACGCTGGGTCACGCCAATCTATCTCTAGACCGTCGAATTCTGGATTAATTGGGCACGGATCAAAGTGGCTCTTGAAATGTGACATTAGCCAGTCGGGAGTTTGCCACATGTCAGATTTCTTCATGGTGCATCACACCTGTAAAATAGTGATATGTGAATACCGCTATCTTCATCATCCATTATTATGTGAGAATTGTCATACTTTATATTGAAATCTTTGAAGTACACCGATATCTTGCCAAAGAACTGAACCCATATTGTGATACGCTTGCAACTCTTCAGCTTTTCAAACTCTATGATTATCTTGGTCCTCGGATATACATCGTATGATATTTCCTTGGTGAACATGTATATCTCTGGAATGTTCACATTTATATTTGGTATTGTTATCCTCCGCAAACTCTGGTTTCCAAATCTCCGATACTCTATACCCAACTTATTTAATATTTTGCACAGAGTTTCTACCTCCTGCATATTTCATCACCTCCTTATAATGCTCATATAGGTTTATAAATTTATAAAACCGTTTTCGGGTAGTTTTAGGCTCATCCCACATATCACGCCGTATCGTCTCACGGTCTGGTATCTTGCCATACCGCTTCTCTAAATATCGCTTTGTAACTAATAATTCGTAAGCATACCTATCTGAGTAGCCTAAAGAGCTAATATATTCTTCAAATGTCATTCTCTTTTCCATTATCTATCACCTCACATCCAATCTGTGAAAGATATAATCTTTCTCAACCTCCCATTCCAGCACCATAGTATATAGTTAGATGCATCACTTTTGCTAATTAATATATATGTCCTAGATAGGATGTCCCCCCTCATTTTGCATCACCATGGGAATTCTATGGGTGTAGATTTAACCTTGCTTTCTAACTTCTCTTTTACTTCCTCACCTATAATTTCACCTACAACCCTCAGCAATTCATTCATTAAATCGTATGTTGCTTCATACCTGCCAAGCCTATATGCAAGTCCAATATCCCCACCGACCAATTCATTGATTCTACACCAGTTCTCATCAAAGTATCCAAGCTTCTCAAGTTCATTTTTTGCCTTCTTTCTTTTACTTTCTGCGAATTTAACAATTTCCTCTTTTAATATCCTCTCATATTTAAAGTAACTCATTCCACATCACCACTGTGGGAGATTTGTTTTAGAGTTTTGAGCATCTTGTTATACATTCTTATGAAATCTGAACACCCTGCTCCTTTTTTAACTCTCTCTGCTTCTCGTATCAATTCTCTTAGATTTTCACTCATTCGCATCAGCCTCCTCAAAATCCATTAAGTTTTTAACATAGTATTTTACAGGCCTCTTCAGATTATTTGCCACAATTTCTTTCACATGAAATTCTACCAAGTTTCTGAGCATATAATAAACCAAACTTTGCGGATCAATAATCGGCTTACTTTGCCATTTGTAAATTGCAGGAAAAATCATATATGCAAACTTTGGATTTACATCCCACATAACCCATCCAATTCCAAAGTACTTGAGTAATAGAACATCATCTGGGTCAATATAAACATCATTTTTTAGAGCTATATATACATAATCTACAAAAAACCGTCTTACTATAGCTTGCTTAACAACTTTCTTGGAATCGGTCTCCTTAAATTCCACCGCAATAAACTTATCAAACGAATCATATTTTTGGTGCTTCAATTTAATTAATAAATCAAATTCAATTACTTTGTCTCTTCCCTCATCATAACTGATTTTGATAACTTCTCTTGGTTTAAATAGCCACTCATAATTATCTATATTATCGTAGTGCTTTATATCATGCCACTCCATAATCTTTTTTACAACTTCCTCCGCAGCTTGTTCCTCTTTGTTTGCGTTCTCTTTTAACCAGTCTAAATATTCCTCGTAAGTGAGCCAATTCACTTACCCACCTCCTAACTCTAGCTTATCTCTTGCCTCCCAAAGGTGTTTCTTGGCCTCATCAAGCTTTGCTATTGCATTGCACAATTCTATGAATGCCTCTATGTTTGTTCTACTTATAGAATTTGATAATTCCCAAAGATCTTCTTCCAATTTTTCAACATTCTTATCTATTTCATCAATCATCTCTATCACATTAACATCTCTCATTTCGCATCAGCCTCCTCCAACTCTTTCACCTTATTCATCTTCATCAAAACCCACTCAATCTCAGTTCTATCGAGTGTTTTTATTGAGCCTTGCCCTTCTCGTATACCATTAGAAAACTCGATTATGTGTGCAAAATTTTTTGTGATTACGTAATATATCCACTTACCAATATAATATTTTTCCCCTGCCCTCTTCTTAATTTCTTCGATGCTTGGAAAATTGTAATCGTCTTTGACTTCTTCATACACTTTCTTTTTTCTTCCATCACTGTATTCTTTGATTAGAATCTCTATTATCTTTCTCATTCCGCATCAGCCTCCTTCAAAAGTGTGCAGTGTTCGAGATGATTCCAGTATGGGCAAACGGAGCAAGTGTCGTATTCCCTGTAAAGTGAACATACTTGGTCTCTGACATCTTGGACACTCTGAAAACCGAGATTTTTTGCCTTCTCCGAGAGAATAAGTTTCACGCTTCCACCTCCTGCTCCGTATCATCCTCCACTCTCGGTGCCAGATAGAATATAAAATTCACAGTCTCTATTTTGATTGGGTAATCTTTGCTCATTGTGATCTTCACATTATCGGTATCATACTTTGCAATTTCGATTATCTTGCTTAGGTATTCTATTGGATATTTTGTAGCCCCAAGAGTGGTTCTGTTATAGGGTATATTTATGACTTTTGCATAATCATCCTCTCTATCTATGAATCGCCATAGAAAATACTTTGCCTCCTCTGTTTTAGCCACTACTGCTACCACATGCCCCGCATCTACCGCTATACAACTCTGTGGTTCTCTTTCTATATATTCTTTCATTGGTATTCTTCTATCAAAAGGAATGTCTCTATTTATAAGCTTGTCTATGAGCTTTGCAATTATAAACTCATTGTCCATTTCTGTCACCTCCCCAAAACTCCTTATCTATTTCATTTCTTATAAAATTAGCAACCTCCAAATCACTAAACCTTTGTAGAAATTCTGCAAAGCGGTTGATTATCAATTTTACCCGCTCTTCCATTCCGTAATCCAACGGATACTCTATTTTCACTTCAATTTCATATGTGACAAAGCTGTCCCTCTTGCTTATATCATTCTTGCTCATATCACCCATACTCAACGAGAATTCTCTAAGAGCTACACCCTCGTCTTGGCATATAATGAGGTCCAAGTATTCCTTTAGATAGCTACGGAGATACTTGCAAGGTCCTGGACACTTATACCTATCGGTTGGCAATATCAGATGCATCCGATATTCTTTAACCCCGTATTCTTTAACCCTCACATCAAGTTTCATTCTTCCTCACCTCTCAGAAGATAGGTTATCACATCATCCACGCTACTAAATCCTTTCTCTATCTTCAGATGCATCAACTTCTTCCAATTCTCTTCGCTTACTTTTATCAGCTTCATTCCTCATCACCGTCCCCGCTCTCTTCACGCCATTCTTCGTATGTTCCAAACCAAATCCTATCTCCAGATTCTATACCTGCATCAGCGACTAACTCTTTGGCAATTTTTCCGTCCCTGTAAATCTTGATAAATACTCTCCACCTTTCCTGCTCAAATTCAACATCAACATTTTCAAACCTGTATTTCTTTTTCATGCTTTGTCACCTCCAACCAACTCCCCCACGGGCTGGGTGCAACGGGAGGTGTTTCGCTGGGTAGCGTGTAGCGTACCACATAGTCGTTTGTAATGGTAATCAACACCCAGCGGCACCCACGGCATGCTCGCCTTACCCGTGCTTAGGGTGGTTGCGAGGGAGGGATTTATCTCCTCTAATAACTTGTTATAAAGCCATCTACATATCTCTAATTGCTCCTCTAATTTCTTCTCAATCTCTTTATTCGGATAGAGCCTGAACTTATAGCTTCTCAATATCATACCCTGCCTCCTTTATCAATCTCCTTATTATGTCCTCATAAGTTTCGTTCTTCCTGCCTATCTTGTAAAGAATCTCCCGCAATTCTTTCGTTATTCTTATTGCTGTATATTGTTCATTCATATAAAACGATATTACATCATACTATTTAAAGTTTACTCGGAAAATTACCAGGGGGAAGCTTTAAATACCCCAAAGCCATTGAAATTTTTGGTGATGAAAATGTGTATGATATACCACCATCTTAACGGTGGGGAATACGAGAGGAGAATTGCTGAAGAAGTTGAAGAGGAGATGAGTAGAAGAATGTGGAAAAAACAACTACTAAGGGGGCGATAAAAATGTGGATCAGGAAAGTTTTTCCCCTGATCAAAGGGTATGAGAGCGTCGGCAAGAGAGGAAAAAGATGGCTGGATTTCAAAATCAACGAGCTACTCGATACAGCTGATCCTGTTTTAGAATACAGACATAAATTTAAGAGCATAGAAGAGATTTGCGAATTTGTCATAACACAATTTGCCTATCCCCTTAAATTTGGGATGGCAACGGATAAACATTACAACAACTGGTTCTCAGGTCTATGTTGTCATAAGATAAGCGAAGACTTTTGGCAAACTGCAAGCGAGACATTGAGAACATTACATCTAAACAAAAGGCTTGGAAAACCTGGCTATGGAGACTGTGAAGATACATCAGTTCTCTTCACTACTCTAATGCTCCAGAGTGGCTACGAAGCATATGAAATATTCGGAGTGGTGTATAGAGGAGATGAACTGCTTGGAGGTCACGGTTATGCAATTTTCAAGGATGAGGATGGAAAGTGGAGATTGTTTGAATCTACATTAGACATACCGCCAGATTATCCAGATGGCTATCCTGAAGTTGATATCTCTAAGAACAGGTGGAAGGTTGGAGAACTCACCTACAAGGGATGGATTATGTTTAACAGGAAGGAGTATTATGAGTGGGAAGAGAAAAGGATTGAGGAGTATTTGAAGTTTGGGCACAAGGACAAAAACAGCAGGAAAAAGCATAAAACAATAAATCTGGCTTGGGAAGCTTGGGAGCTATCAGCTTGGGAAAACTGGGAACTATGAAACGCAACATCTTAACCTTTCTATCTCATTTTTTCGCAGGCGTGATAACCATCTTATCTGTGTTAGTTCATCCAGTATTGCCTATAATACTATTATTCATATTCACTATTTATGAGATGGATGAAGATTATCATCTAAGTGATAAGGCATTTGTGGACATCCGTCAATTTGGCTACGGGGCATTTCTCACCTCAGTGATCCTGATTATCTTGCATCTTTTGTAGCATGCACAGAACCCCACCCAGAATCGCTTATCTCCCCTGGGGTAATATAATTCATCCACCCCTGATGAGAAAATCCATCAGAGGAATTTTAAATTTGTGCTTTATAAAAATAGTGAGGAGGTCATCTTTGCCTCACGAGCTTCCTAATCATGTGACCCTCTCCCCGCACTAAAGTGCAAGGCTTCTCCCATCGCATACTGCAATCCCTCCTTTTAGTATGCTGTTCAATGTGGGAGTTTGGGCAGGGTCACTTCTGCCCCCGCTCTTCAGCATATAGCCGAAGAGCCTGTTTCCTATATTTATCGCCCCGTTTAAATCTCTATTATACTCTAATCCACAACTCTTGCACTTGAAATATCTTCCTTTAATTACTGCATCTCTTGAACCACATCTGTGGCATGTCTTGGATGTGTATGCTTCATTTATAGCAAATACATTTATTCCACTCCAGAGTGCTTTGTATGTCAGCATATTCTTTATCTTCTGTGTTGGCATACTGTGAATTATTCTGTTAATTTTTCTGCATCTTCTCTCCCCTTTCTTATGCGGTTTTCTGATTTTCTTTATATCTCCAAACACAATTATTGGGTCATATCCTTGTTCCTTTAACTCTATGGCTCTATCAATGATTTTCCTTGTTATCTTATGCAAAATATCATTTACCTTTCTGCTCTCCTTGTGTCCTATCTTCTTTATCACTCTTATTCCATGCTTGACCTTTCTCCTGCCTATGCTCTTCCTTATCCAGTAATACTTTGTTCTTATCCCTCTTATCTCCTTGCCCAAAAACTGCACATTCTTTTTCTCACTTCCCCATAACTCCACAGAAGTTATGGGGTTCTTGTCTCCTATGTCTATGGCTATCACTACGGGGCGTCTTATTTCTTCAAATTGATAGCCTTTTATTTCTTCATCATTAACTTTCTTAACTTCAACTTCTCTCTCTATCACCAGATTTAGATACCACCTCCCATTCTTTCTATATAATTTTGATTCTCCAAAACTAACATCTTCAGGTATTTCTTGATGTGGCTTAATTGCTACCCATATTCCACCTCTCCTACCTGCTACTGGTATTCTTACCCAATATTTGGCTATCTTTGTATCTCTTTTCTCCACTCTGATTAAATCCTTCCTTATGCTTAATGGATACTCTTTATTCTGCTTGATTCTCTTGTAATATCTCAATGCCTGTTGTTTATTTGCAGAATATAACTTGACATCTCTATCTCCTTTCAAAAACCTCTGGAGATTTTCATACTCTTCACTAAGCAACTTCTCTTTTATCCTTGTAAGCCCGATTATTCCACACTTTATTGTCTTTGTGACTTCCATAGCTCTATCAACCTCTTGATTATCTCATCATAGGTTTCTCCCTTCTTTCCCAATTCCTTTAACATCTCTCTCGTCTCTTTCTTTATTGTAATTGTGGTAATATCTTTCATACATACCTATATACACTAATTATATTTAAGAGTTTCGCTCCTTCTTTGCCCTCACAAGCTTCCTCATTAGATAATAGTTCCTCTCAAGCTCTTCCACTAAAGCATCTATCGCCTCCTCATCAAATTCAGACACAAAGAATTCTGCTATGAGCTTATCTTTCTTCAATCTGAACCTGCACTCACCCGACATCTATATCACCTAAAAAAAGGGGGTGGTGGGGTGTCAGCGTGATCATTTCTTGCCCCTCAAGAGATATGTTAATGTGTTTGTAGGCGTGATTATATCAAATATATCGCCCACTACTGGAATTATTCCACCTACCAAATCTCCAAGCTGCAAGAGCAATGTGCGGTCAGGGAGATTCTTATCCATCGCATCTTTAACTCGCATTGCATTCGTCAAGTCTCCTATGATTGGGATTGCATCTACTAAGTCTGCCAGTATTGCCTCTGCAAACGAATCATGCTCTGCAGAGAACAGTATTCTTTTGAGCGAATCATCGTTCAAGCCAAGGCTTGAACTTGGCATAGAGAACACCTCCCGCTGCCGTTATTATGCTTCCTGTGGTTATTATCACAAACCCCAAATCGGCTTGGTATGCTGCTTCGTAGCCCAGCCCGAATGACATAGTCACTATCCCGATAATCTCTATAATTGTCGGGAGCCAAAACTTCTTTTTATTCTTGTCCATTTTGATCCCTCCTTCTTTCTTTCATCGCCTTCCTGGCAAAGAAGAATGAGATTATCAATCCAAACGCTGTAGCCCACCACTGCGGCACATCTATTTTCAGAGCTATAAATATCACTGTGGAGATTACCACAATCAATGCGATGATTTCATCGGCAAGTTTCTCTAATGCTTCTGACCACATTTTTTGCACCTCATTAAGATTAATGAATTGTTATCTATAAATCTTACGCTATTAGCTCTGATAGTTTCTTAACCCTCTTGAGCATCCTGATGCCCTTAACACCATGCTTCATTAACCAGATGTGAACTACCCTGTTTCTCTGCTCTGGAGAGAGTTGAGACATTGATATAGTGAACGGTGGCTCTCTACCTAACCTTTTTGCAAGCTTTTTAGCAGCTCCCTTTCCCAAGAGCTTTTCATCGTTAATATAAACTCCATCTTCCTGCACATCCAGTTTTGTAAAATCATCTGGAATATCGTTCACATTGAATGAGTCGTTTGGGTCCTGATGTTTTGCAAGAATACTTGTCTGAACTAATAGGTCATCCCTTGCAAATAAATATTGCTCCTCGTCAGGGAGCAGAGCTTCTATTGCAGCATCTATATTCTCAACACCTTCTATTACTTCCACTCCCTCGATGCCTTGATATACACTAATATCCCTGTTGTCAAGCACCAATCTTATCTCATAGCCATCCTCAAGATTTTGGGCAAGAGCATATAACCCAGGGTCTTTTGGGTTTATTCTTCCAGCTCTCTCTCCAGTCTCGAAATCTACCTTTATTTTTAACGCCACATATCTTTTTAAATTCTTAAAGTTTGGCATTTTTAAATCACCTCCTTTATTTGCCTCCTATTCCAACTGGATTTGTGCTTGGTGATGAGGTACTCCTCATTATACCAAAATCAACTGTTGATAGTTCATAGACTTTATCAGCCCCAGCATCACTATACCATATTGTATCTGTATCTCCTCCGATTCCCCGTGGGACTGAGGTTGGTGATGCACTTCTAACTACACTAAAATCAGTTGTTGATAGTTCATAGACAGTAACGAGTTCACAATGCCAAATTACATCTACATCTCCTCCAATTCCCATTGGACTTGAGGTCGGAGATGATGCACTTCTGACCACACTGAAATCAGTTGTTGATAATTCATAGACTCTATCAAAATTATTATCACAATGCCAAATTACATTCGCATCTCCTCCAATCCCACTTGGGCTTGTGCTTGGTGATGAGGCACTTCTAATTACACTGAGATCAGTTGTTGATAATTCATAGACTTTATCAGCATCAGAATCGCAGAGCCATATTGTATCTGTATCTCCTCCGATTCCCCACGGGAGACTGTCTGGAGATGAGGCACTTCTAACTACACTGAGATCTGAAGTTGATAATTCATAGACTTTATGAGCATCATAATCACAATGCCAAATCACTTCATACGGTGGTGTCCAAAACGGCACCCACTGACTCCCATCCCAGTAGAATACATTTTTGGGTAGGCACCAGCTTGTGCCATTCCAATAGTAGATGTTTTGGATGTCTTTCCACGCTGAGCCATCCCAAACTTTCATGATTGGCTCGATGTATGTTGCTCCGTAGATTATGCCATCGTTGCCATTGCCGCTCTTGTCTCTCCAGATGCCGTTTACTGGGTCTATGCTATCTCCATCAAGCCACAACACCAAGCCATCCGTAATCATCTCACCTTCGCCACTCATAATGTAATTAGTTATCTGGGTGATTTCTTCATCATCCAAATGCCTGCCGTAGAGAATTACAGAGTAAATGTTACCATATGTATAACCAGCATCGTAGTCAGGCGTAGCCCCTATAGATACAGTATTTGTGTTTGTGCCAACATTACCACTTGTTGTTTTTGTGTCCTCTTGAACACCATTGACATACAATTTCTTTACTGTTCCGTCATATACACCTGCTACTACATACATTTTGTTTAAGTCTATTCTGTATGGAGTATATAATATTGAGACTCCCCAGTCTTCACCAGTGAGAAACCGCACTTGGCCAGCTTTGTTTACATCTATTTTATATACGAGCTCTTTTCCAGCAAGGAAATATCCATAGGTTTCACTGGTAGGGTATGCAAAGATTTTAAAAGCTACTATTAGCGTTAGCTCATCAAATCCTTCTAGACTACTTTTATCACCGATATCTACATAATCATCCACGCCGTCAAAGTGCAACCAGCCCATTGTCACCACCTAATCAAATCTGTATCCAAATATCCCCTACATCAATTGCTGTGGGCGTTTCACTCTGAACCCAAATATGTTTTCCTCCATTTTCTGCATGTGTGAAAGCTGAAGCATGTTCTCCATCAACTGTGTCTGCGTCAAGCCCACTGCCATCTCCTTGCGGTGAAATATCACTTGGACTGTGAGTATGTGCTTCTGGTGGGTATGTTGATGGCTTATCTGGAATGTTCTCCCAGAATGGACTGTTGAAGAAGTCTGTTATCTTGCTCCTTAGTAAGTCTGGAATCCTATCTATATCAAATACTCCACTTGTTATCTTTGAAGCATCTAAATTTGGAATTCTAGCTGCACTAAGAATACCGGATGCTATTTGTGAAGCATCCAAACTTAGCTCATCTGCTCCGCCCTTTGCGTGAGCTGATGCATGTAAGTCTGGTGGGAATACTGATGGTTTTCCATCTACATTATCCCAATCTGCTACTCCTAACTTAACCCATTCACTTCCGTTATCATAATAGATTGTGTGTGTATCAGTCTCAAAGAATAATCTTCCAGCAGTTCCTGCAGATGGTCTGTTTGATGATGTGTCTATTATTACCTTCGTAACATTTACAAAGTCAGTTAAATCACTTATCCCATGAGTATGTGCCTCTGGCGGAAACTCTGATGGCTTATCTGGTATGTTCTCCCAGAATGGCGAGGAGAAGAAATCAGATATCTTGCTCCTTAGTAAGTCTGGAATCCTATCTACATCAAATACCCCACTTGTTATCTTTGATGCATCTAAGTTAGGTATTCTTGCTACATCAAACACTCCTGAAGTTATGTCACCTGCATCGTGAGCATGTGCCTCTGGCGGAAACTCTGATGGCTTGTCTGGAATATTGTCCCAGAATGGCGAGCTAAAGAGATCTGATATCCAGCTTCTGCTGAATGCTGAGCTTATTAGATCACCTATCGCTCTTGGGAAGTTGCCAGATATCCTACCCCAATCAATGTTTGGTATTCTTGCTAGGTCGAATGTGCCTGATGTGATTTTAGATGCATCTAAACTGGGTATTCTTGCTACATCAAATACTCCTGATGCTATTTGTGAAGCATCTAAACTTAGCTCATCAGATCCTCCTAATGCGTGACTTGAAGCATGGGTTATACTTGCATATATAGTGTCAAGTATTTCCTTTGCTGTGGGCACTGCAAATCTGCTTCTAACATCTCCTTGATAATAGAGTCTCATCGTTGTTGAAGAACCAGATGAGAGGTAGCGAGCATAGAGCTTTAGAACGAGCCTGCTTCCTTCGCTCATTTCGTAATCGCTGGCAAGAATTAAGCTTGTTATCACATTTCTTCTCTCAGTAACCAAATCACTCAGAGAAGATTCTGCAATTAAAGTTTCTGACCCGCCAGAATCTCTCTCATAAAGCCTGAAAAAGAATCTCACATCAATGTTTCCACTGATTTTCTCAGCTTGAAAGTGCATTGTGTAAACTCCGAGTCGTAGTATCGGTATGCTGTCGGCTGGAGCGATCCACGAGCCTATTTCATAATCCCCTGCACTATTTTGTGCAGTTTCTATATAAGCCTCTGATAGCTCAGGCGGAGTGAGTGAGAGCTGCTTATAAATTGAAACTTCTGAGTCTGCAGCGTCTAAGAGATAATAGTTGATTCCGAGACCTGTAGTAGCCTCATCTACATAGAGCCTTCTTGCAGCGTCGTGAGGTTCTATAGGCTCTCCGAGGTTCTTTATTCTATAGCCTTGCCAATCCTTATCTGCATCTATGACTAAGTCTTTTAGAGTAGGCAATATGATGCCTTTCAACAGAGCTTTTTTAGCAAGTAGATATGAGATTGCGTCAAATGACATTTAGCATCACCCCTAACGCATTAAAGTTCTCCAAGCATCAACTGTTGCACTTGCTGAGATATCTAAATTAACTACTTGCACCTTCACATATGGCATGAATATAGGGATCAATATAGTTTTTATTCTCGTGGCCCCAGCACTAAATGATAAATCCTCATAATTCCCCGTTGCTTCGGCATCTTCAACACTATCAAAATTAGATCCGTCTGGGCTATATAACCACCTAACCCTTACACCAGCAGTCGCCGAAGCATCATAGGTTGCTTTTACAGTCACAACCAAGGCAGAAAAGCCATCGGTCTCCGTATTATCCACCGTGAACTCTGCTGTCCCCCCACCAATTATTGATTGTGAACTCAGCTCTTGAACTGGTATTATTCTTGTTGGCTTCAGAGCGTCCTTCAATTCTGTGAGAGCTATGCTCAAATCTGTTAGAGTCTTATCCTCAGTGCCCCTTATTGCATCCCTTAAAGCTGATAATGTTATGTCCAGCTGTCCAAGAATACTCGCTAAAGTTGTCTCAGATGCCCTCGTGCTCAAAGCAGTATCCAATTGAGTTCTAATGCTATTCAACCGCTCATAGAGGTCTGCTAATGTCTTGTTGTTTGGGGCTGCTGCTGTTATTGCATCCCTCAATTCTGTGAGAGTGAGGTCTAACTCTGAGAATTTCTCTTTTATTTTATCATAGTCTATTGTGCCAAGAATATCTACCATAGAATCACCTCCATTATCTCAGTAGGATTAGCCATGAATGAAATGCCTTGAGTGTAATATCTGTCGATGTGGGGTTGTACAAGTAGCATTTGTTTCCTGCCCTGAACGGAATGCCAAGTGTCACTGGGAGGAATGCAATAACATACTCATTGTTTGTGTCGTCATATCTGAGCAAGTTGAAGAAGCCACGCCCTATATTTAGTGCACCCATGTCTTTCAAGTCCTCTATCGAGATTTCATACTCATTTGTTGTGTCAGAATGTAAATCGAATACAAGAAGTGCCTCTGGATTATTCACCCAAAGTGTGAGCCAATAAATCCAGCCAGACTCTTTAACATCAATCAGCTTAAATCGATCTCCTGAACTAATTGTTCTCTTCGTTTTCCTTACTGGGTACCAATACCAAGAACTGTTTAATGGAAAAAAGAGTAGGTTAAGAGTATTCTGAAGCTCTGGAAGATTTAATTCTCCAAGTGGTGTTGGCAGTGAGATTCCATTCACTGGCCTTCACCTCTTATTGCTTTCCTTGCAACACATGGTATCGTTGTGTATGGCTTCTCAATTCTTGGTAGTTTCTTAAACTGGAAGATATAACCAAAGAAGACTACCTTGGACTCAGTTACATTGGAAGTGCCAATGTTCTTAAGTTTCATGAACCTCTTTATGTCCTTGTATTGGTAGAACTCTGTTAGCTGGTCTCTATTGATAGAGCCAATCCCATTATATGTTGATGCTGGTGGTATATATGGGTATGTCTCTTCTGTTGCATAGTAAACTACAGCCTTTGGACACATGTGCCTGCTGAGAATTACATTGTCTGTGAGGATTCTCATTCTAAATTGTGCAAATTCATTGTCAGCTACATAAAGCTCTTTCATCTCACGCTCATCTGTAGTTTTTCCTGCCTCTATTGCACCGAAATCAATCTCAATCCAAGGATATGGTTCGATCCATGTCACTTCTCCATAAACATTTCCCGTATCTGTTTTGAGCAATACTCGCTCAGTAGGCTGCACTATAGGCTCGAAGTGCCAGTTGAATAGCTTTCTATCTACCAAAAATATCACCCCCTATATATAGCTGGGGTTATTCTTCAACCACCTTCACATCCTTCTTCTTCTCCAGTGACTTTATTGCTTTCTCTGAGGTTACTATCGCTATGCCATGCGGGATGTCAAAGTGCACATGCACACCCTTGCCTCTCTTTACATCGTACTTAAGCTTGATTACCCCATTCTCCTCAATTAGCGGAACTTCGTACTTCATTTTCACTCACCTATGGCAATCATATACACATTCTCTGCAGATGTAACCGCAGAACCAGTTGAATCTAGGAGATGCACTGTTATTGTGCCTCCGCTCACTGCTGTATATGCGAATCTCTGTGCAGTAGGAGTTAGAGTTACAACATCTATGCTCTTCAGCCCAGTATCAATTGTATCACCATCTGCAACACTGACCACACCAGCAAACACTCTCTTACCAACTCTGCCCAATGGCCTTTTGAGCTGTCCAATCACTGCAGCCATTTACATCACCTCAGAAGGTTACCCTGCCTGCAGGCTCAACCACGAATCCTCTAAGTATAAGTGGCTCACTGACCGCTGCCTTAGAATACACATCCACATTCACATACTGTGTCTCTTTGTATATTATGGGCCTCTTCAGATAGCCGTCTGCCCTCTCTGAGTTGGCAAACAGCTCTTCAAGATGCACAACATCCAGTGTTTTTGTACCACCGCCACTACCAACCTTGAACCTTAGAGCAGTCGCTTTGGGATCGGGGCTGAGATCGGCTACAGCATAGAACACCATAAACTGCTGGTTATTAAGCTGCCTTGTGAAATAGTTGGTCCAGTCATTCGCCGTTAGGGTTGGAGTCTCCCAATACTCGTTTGTGAGGCCAAGATCGGTTTTGGGCAGTATGTTTCTTATCACAAGCTGGTCTGGAGTCAGTCCTGTCATCCTAGTTGCTATGCTCATCACTGCATCTATGACCTGTGCCTTAATAGAGGATACATCCTCTATTGTCATCTCTATTGCGGGAATTAGGTAGCCCATTTTGTATCACCTCCATTAGGTATATACAAAAAGAAAGATTTAAATATTTTGAATGGTTACTATAAGTGAGAGAAGTTACGGAGGTGAGGAAGATGGATTGGAAGAAGTATGTAGGGAAGAGAGTACTGATATCCTCCACAGCATTCACCTTTCCTGAGGAATATGCTGATGAGGCAGTAGTGCTTGAAGTGAGCCCGTCAGGGAAGTTTGTGTGTTTTGACTTCTCACCAGAGGGTGGTTCCAATCGAGTGTGGAAAGTGGCAGATAAAGTTGTGTTGCTGGAAGTTCTCGAAGGCAAAGATTAGAGGAGTAAGGAGGTGATAAAATATGCCACAAATAAGAGTTGAGCTGACGGAGGAGAATCACAAGAAGTTAAACATACTATGTGTTCTATACAAGAAAACGCAAGATGAGATCATTAATCTACTTCTTTCCAAAGCGAAAATTCCTGGTGAGAGCCTCGATTTCATTGTTGCTGGAGAAAAAATAGAGAGCATGAAAACTGAGCCAAAAATTCAGGAAACAAAAATTGATGTAATTACTGACTAGGTGCACCCACAGCTATGTAGTACACTTCTATATTTGCTTTGGGGATAAACACATCAAATCCTGTTTTATCTATATTTCTCACAAGTGTTGGCCTAGGAAGTTGTCCCTTTTCAAGTCCCATTGCCTCATACCATTTCAAGATTGCATCCTCCACTGCCTCACTCAATGCCTCTCTTGTTTTAATCAAGGATGCATTTGTAGAAGATACTATGCCACTTAGAGCATTGTTCACTCTATCTATCAAACTTTGTATTGTGTCATTAAGGGTTTTTTGGGAATTGTCTATTGCTTGATTTATTGCACTCTTCACATTGTTTAAAAGTTCATTGTTTATCGAGTCTGTGACATTGTCCATAGCATCGTTAATTGAGTCTCTAACCTTATCTACTTGTGGCTGAATAGAATTCTTCCATACCATGTATATAATGTATCCTACCGCTTTTCCAATAAAGTAGAAGATATCGGAGAATTTGTCACGGAGCCAGTTTAGTATGCCCCAATCTCCCATTATATCTTTGAATGCATTTTGTAAAGCTTTACCTGCACTTTCTTCTATGTCATCTTTGCTCATATATATTCTTGGTATATCAGATATGTGTGGTATGCCTGGTATTTTATCTATATATGGTATCTTATCTATGGACTTGGAGAATACATAGACATGACTCACACGGGCATTGGGAATATTGAATTCGGGAGGCTTGAACCACCCCTCCCCACTTGCCATAAATGCAACTATTGCAGGCTTATCAAAAAATGGTGTTTTAAAGTAAACTCTATGCCACCCTTTGCTCGGTGCTGTGACTATACCTGCCTCTACATATGGTACTTTAGGTATGCTGGGAAACGGTAGAGTTGGCAGGGGCATGGTTATGCCTCGATAATCTCTACTCCTTTCTTTTCTTTAACTGGGGATATTTCTATCTTTTCGGGAGTGCCCTGAGATATTCCAGAGGGAGTACCTGGTGGTAGCACTTCGGGTGCTTTTCCAGAAGGTGTGCCTGCAAAGGTGGACTTCTTAAACACAGGCAGTGGTGGAGTTATCGAGGTTATGCCAGACTCGAAGCTCTTGAGTGCCTGAGAGGCCATCTTTGCGGGACCTGGAGGTAGGGCAAAGCCCATGTTAGCTGCAGCCTTCTCAAATGAGGTTTCTGGCTCACCAAGAAGATCGGTTATCGGTGCAAGCTTGGGTGGGAAAGAGAGTAAACCTGAGAGCATTGCATTCAACTTCTCAGGGGAAGGAGGCTGAGGGAATGGAATTTCATTTGCCATGCTTACCACCTCCTCACTCCTCACCGAAATCAGCAGTCATGGGGAGTCTTGGTAGTCTTTCAACCATCGGCTTGGTTATCTCATTGTGGATCTTCTCTATCAAAGGTGGAAGTGGGGTGGCGTGCTCGATCTCTGCTGGTATCTCTAAAATCTCTTTAACAATCCTTGCAGGGTCAGGCGGAAGCACTCCCTTGTTTATCTTTTCCTCAAACCCGCTTGTGAAATCTCTTATGCTTGACTCTATATCCGCCATTTTACATCACCTCAATCTAATAAAGAATTGCTAATATATAAAGTTTTTTCACCCCTGCGAAAAATCCTTATACAATATTAGTTTTTTATTAACTATGAGCGTGATGGAGTTATATGAAAAAAGAGGGAACTATACAGCGAGGGACTGGTTAAAGCTCTGGTTGATTAGTGCTAGAGTTTTTGCATTGCCTTGGGTTGTGCTGTACACTCTCTTTGGTGGCTTGCTTGTTGAAGTGAGTAACTGGGTAACGATGGGTATAGGTATGCTCATTGTGGCTTTGGTTACCATGTCAGGGCACTTCATTAACAATTATAGAGATGTTGAGTTGGGTATTGATAAGTTTGTGGACTCACCAGAGAGAGCAAAGAAAACAATTTCTACGATCAAGCCATACACTGCTGCATCATGGCTTGTGCCTCTTAGAATCACATCCATCCAATTTCAGAAGTTTAATGCCATTGCTTTGGCTCTGATTGCATTCATACTACAGTGCTTGTTTATGCCACTACGCACATGGCCAGCATTCATAATTGGATTCATTGTAGCACTAACATATACAGATTTCTTCAAGAGGAAGCACATAGGAGAAGTTACAGCATTTCTCGGCCACGGATTCTCAACAGTCCTTTATGGAGTATTATCTCAATCTCCAGACTTCTTGTATGGATTGGTTGCTGCTGTGCCTCCAGCACTACTCAGTAGCCTTGCATACTCTGTGGATCAATTTATAGACATAAAAACAGATTTCGTGTATCGGGTCAGATCCATCTATGAGTCATGGTTTAACTCGAAAATGCCTCTCGGCCTTTATGTGCTCATTGCGTTTTGGGCATTTATAATGGTGGTCATAGCATGGATTGCTGCGGGAATATATCCCAAAAACACATTGCTAATCATGGCCATAATACCGCTTATTTTATACTATGCTCCGATGCTCGACTG